>ENA-ORCO01000430-ORCO01000430.1-marine-metagenome-genome-assembly--contig:-NODE-430-length-20718-cov-4.391987_pt1 | contig 20718 bp, 19 predicted proteins | sample MGYA00248633_ERZ508508 | MGnify/ENA primary metagenome ERZ508508 (study PRJEB26179, sample SAMN06268845) | marine metagenome | isolation source: A23 P1 aerobic enrichment on pine of planktonic cells taken...
GGCGCGTCGTTGACGCCGTCACCGACCATCATCACCCCGCCGAACTCCTCGTCGAGTGCGGCCACTGTCTCGGCTTTCTCCTCGGGGAGCAACTCCGCCCGAACATCGTCGACGCCTGCCACTTCGCCGACCGCTCGCGCCGTCACCTCGTTGTCGCCAGTCAACATCACGACGCGCTCGACGCCGAGCTCGTGGAGCCGTTCGACCGTCTGCTTCGCTTCCGGCCGGACTTTATCGGCCACCGCGACGACACCCAGAATCCGCTCCTTGGTACCGACGAGAATGACCGTCTTCCCATCTGCCTGTAGCTTTTCAACTGTCTCAGCACTAGCGGAAGCGATATCGTCGCCGCCAGCATCCTCGACAGCGATACCGCCGTCGGACACGGGACGGTCGGAATCAAAGGCGAGTCCCAGCTCCTCGAACAGCGCGGGCTTTCCGGCGAAGTACGTCTCATCATTCAAATCGGCCCGGACACCCTTTCCGGTCAAACTTTCGAACGCCGAGATGTCGTCCGTGTCGACCGCCGACTCGTCAGCGGCCTCGACGATGGCTTCCGCGATCGGGTGTTCGCTGCGTGACTCCAGACTCGCCGCCACAGACAGCACTGACTCCCGGGATTCGCCACTGGCGGGCACGACATCGGTGACGGTGAGCTGGCCGTGGGTGAGCGTTCCCGTCTTGTCGAACGCCACAGCCCCGACCGTCCCGACCGATTCGAGATGCGTCCCGCCCTTGATCAAGACGCCGTTCTTCGCGGCGCTGGTGATCCCGGATACGACGCTAACAGGCGTGCTGATGACCAGGGCACACGGACAGGAGAGGACGAGGAGCGCGAGACCACGCCTGAACCACGTCGCCCAGTCGCCGGCGAACACGAGCGTCTGGCCACCGAGACCGAGCGAGATGCTCTCGCTGATGAGGAGTGGTGGTACCGCCGCCATGAGAACCGCCAGCGTGACGACGACCGGCGTATACTGGCCGGCGAAGCGGTCGACGAACTTTTCGTGATCGGTCTTGTCCCGCTGGGCGTCCTCGACCAGTTCGATGATGCGAGCGAGCGTGCTGTCCTCGGCTTCCGCCGTGACCTCGGCCTCCAAGTAGCCCTCCTCATTGATCGTCCCCGCGTACACCTCGTCGCCGGCGACCTTGTCGACGGGAACGCTCTCACCCGTGATCGGGGCCTGGTTGACCGCGCTCTCACCCTCGACAACCGTGCCGTCGGCGGGAACCCGGTCCCCAGGCCGCACGATGACGCGGTCACCGACACGCAATTCCTCGACCGAGACAGTCATTTCCTCACCATCGCGGCGGACGGTTGCAGTCGTCGGCGAGAGGTCCATCAACTCCCGGAGCGAGGAGCGAGCGCGATCCATCGCGTACTCCTCCATTAGCTCGGCAACGCTGAACAGCACGGCGAGCATCCCGGCTTCGAGATACAGCGCCTCACCGAAGACGATGCTTGCAGTGATGGCGCCGAGGATGCCGAGGCTCATCAGGAGGTCAATATCCAGCGAGCGCGTCCGGGCAGAGTAGTAGCCGTTCCGGAGGATCTGCTCGCCGCTGATCACTGCGCCGGCGAAGTAGAACAACTCGACAGTACCGAACTCCCGCCCGACAAAGTTGACGAGCGTCACGTCAAGCCCCGTCAGCAGGAAATCCAGGACGAGACCGACAAGCAAGAGTCCGCCGCCGATCCATGTCTTGAGAGCGCGTGGACTCAGCCAGACGTCGCGGGCCCGACTCTCCTCAACGAGATCCTCCTCGGCGGCGTCCGGGCCACTATCCTCGACGGCATAGCCCGCACTTTCGATGGCGGCGACGAGGTCAGCACGTGAGGTCTCCGACGGGTCGTATGTGACGATGACGGTGCCTGTCGTCGGGAGCGTCTCGCGGTCCTGAATACCTGCGACGGTATCGAGGGCGTTCTCGATCTTCCCGGCGCAGGATGCGCAGTCCATCGTGGGCACGTCGAACCGCTCGGTCTGGAGGTCATCGCGTGACTCGACGTCGTAGCCGGCGGCCTGGACGCGTTCGACGACGTCGTCTACACCGACTTTCTCAGGACGGTATTCGACGTGGACGGCCCCAGTCATCACCTGCGGCTCGACGGAGACGACGCCGTCAAGTGTCGAGACGCTGTTGACGATCTTCTCCGCGCAGGAGGGACAATCCATATCTGGTACGTCGAGTGTAACGGTTCGGGTCTCGGAGCCTCCCGAACCAGCCGCATTTGTAGTCATTGCCCCTAAAGACGGGGCTGGACGACAAGCGCCTTCGGTTGGTGTATACCAACTTCCGTTAGGCGTCGGGCGAAGAAAGGTGGGGGGACGAAGAGTGATCGGAAACGTAGGCTTCAGCCAGTTGGGCTTCAGCACGGCGGAGTCTGTAGGAAAGCGTCGAGCCGGGGATGTCGAGTTTCTCGGCGAGCTCGTAGGTTTCGATTTCGCGCGGGGTCTTGTAGTAGCCGTGTTCGACGGCGGCCCGGACGGCCGCGTACTGTTCGGCCGTCAATGAGGAGGAACTGTCGTCCGGGGCGGCGTCATCCGCGTCGCCGACACGAACGAATGTCACGCCGGTCGTGTCGTCGATTTCACTCTCGATTGCGTTACGGAACGCGTGGTAGGTAGTGTTGTCAGGGGCGATGATACGCCACTCGTAGCGACGGCCAACCCACGTTGTCTTGAAGATGAGACCATCGCCGAAGTGATCGAGTGCAAGGTGCGGGATGGAGGTACACGAGGGAGTGCGTGACCAGTAGGAGTAGAGGACGAGTGCGTCGTCAGTACGGTCGAGGACCTGCGTTTCCCAGTCCGCTTCGCAGTCACGGCGGGCCAGACAGTCGGTGTAGTACTCGGCGTCGGCAACGGTCTCAGCGATGTCGTTAAGTGCGCTTTCTCTCCCAGTTACGTAGTCAACGCGCCAGAGTGTGTCGGGAGATACGTGGCAGGAGAGTGATCGAATTTTCGTCTCCGGATTGTCGGCGAGGATGTCGGCGACGGCGTTGGTACCCGGAGTGTATTCCAAAGCGAAGACGAGCTCGCGCATACAGTTCTATAGCATGGTGAGAGGTATGAACGCGTTGACGAGCACTCCGGAGGCGCCCTGAGGGTAACAGGATTCTCACGGTACAGTTTTTCGAGCCCCGGGAGAGGGCGGAGGCTCGCTCGTGAGCCTTCGTCCAGAGGTGACTTTCCGTGAGCCAGCAACAACCTGCAGACGACGTTTCAGTCGATGAGATTCCAATCGACATCTCGACCACCCAGTCCGGGGAGATCGAGCCAGCCGACGTGCCTGCAGAAATCGAATCTATCACCCGTGGGCTCGCCGGTGAGCAGCCGCCGACGAATCCCATAGTGGTTCTCAAAGCGGCTCGCTGGTGGTATCTACACGGCAAGGGCGGGTCGGATCCCGCCTTCCAGTGGGCTATCGAGTGGGCACGTCACCTTGCGACCGACACGCCTAGCGACGTCGAGCAGTTCGACGAGTTCCTCGAGTACCTTGTTTCCCTTGACTTCGCGCAGAATCGGCAGACACTTCGAGGAAGAGCAAACGACTGATTCACCAGATACGTCAAGAGATTCGGATTGCTATTCCTCCAGATCGTCAGCAGTAACAAGTCCATCAGGCGTTTCCGCCGGCGTGTAACTCTGATCCTCGCCCATTTTATTCTCCTCAGAGAGTGAATTCTCGAAGTAGCTCCCGTACTCTGCCTCCATATCGGGAGCGAGTTTAGTAAGGCGTTCATGGGCTTTCTGATATGCTCGGCGGCTGGCTTCGTCATCAGACAGATCTTCTGGTGCCTCGAAATCCTTTGCCGAGTCCCACACGATCTGCCATCTATCCCCCGTATGGTCGACCGCGATCAATCCACGATTCGGGAGATTCAGTAATAACTGAATTACGACCGGGCTGTCGTTCGTGTAGTATCCACGCACCGCGACAACCTGCTCGAACATATCATGCTCCGCCAAACTATTGACAATCTCACCAGAAAGCGGTTGGTCTGGGAGCGATTCAAGTACTCGTGAATCATCAGTTTCGGTCATCTGATGGGATGTTACCTCCCCCAGTATTTAACAGTCAATCCCAACGCACGAATTTCCCGTCATCATTCCGAACGAGCGGTCCGAGTGGATCAGGCCGATCACTTGATAGATACTCAGCGAATTCCTCCTGAAATCCAGGTGGTGGAGACTCCCATAGCCCGATTGCGTACTCAATCAGTTCATCCTCTGCTGCGAAATCTCGATTCGTCTCCGTGGTAACACCATAGAACGCTGCGCTCGCCATCTCTCGCATCAGTAGAATTGGCTGCCAGCAATACATACAGCTGTGGTAGTCTGGGCCGATTAGAATCCCTCGTTCCTGGTGTTGTTGACAGACAGTAGTATCGAGTCGCCCAATATTTCGGAGGTCAATGTCGAACGGGGGTTCGTCCTCAACGGTCACCACGAAATAGCCACCATAGATAGCTGAATCGGCCTTTGAGTCGTCACGGTACAGAAACGCCGAGTTGAGCATCCGCTCCTTGTATCGGCCCGTATGCGTATGGCCACAGAAGTAGGCACGACCGGGAAAATGGTCAATCATTCCCGTCTCTTCCCAATGAGTGACGAGTATTCCGTCGCTCGATACCGCTTCCGGGTCTTGGGTGAACTGTTGCCCGCCAACCGTGACGACGTCGTCCGAGGGGATATGCGTCCCAACGCTCAGATCGTATTCAAGCTCGCCGTAGTAATCTCGATTGCCATAGACGTAGAGAAGCCCGTTTTCAGCGCGGTTAGCGAGGGTTTCAAGATATGGCTCTACAGCTTGGAGCTGTTCAACACCGGCATCTTCCCCTTCGTTATGAGCATTTGTGAAGTCTCCCACGTGAATGATGAAGTCGAAACGTTCATCTTCCGTTTCAGCAGCTACCCGTCTCAGAGCTTCTGTATTTCCGTGATTATCCCCCATTACGAGGAACTGTTGTGTCGACATAGCATTCGATTTGATTCTTGAGTATATGACTGCGGTGTTGTGAAATCACGCTCAACACCAGAACAACGGCTACGTCTCCATCTCTAATCGAATCCCTGCTAGCTATTCAGTCGCCCCATTGAGCAACCGCCGATGTGTTTTTTGGCCCCCGAAGGGTGCGGGGCGCTCATCCGGACGTGAGCGTCGCCTGAATTGAGTGATAATGTTATCGAGTGCCAATTCGCGGGTTAGCTTCGGTGATTCGGATACCCGACACGATCAGATGCATAGTACCATCGAACAGTGGATCGACGACCTCGTCGCCGGCGTCGACGACGCGCAGGCCAGCGCGGAGTTCCAGGAGTGGCTTGACGTCCAGAGTCGCTTTCACGACTATTCCTACCGGAACACGCTCCTCATCAAGCGGCAGTGTCCCGAGGCGAGCCGGGTGGCGGGCTACCGGACGTGGCAGGAGGAGTTCGACCGCCACGTCACGGAGGGCGAGTCGGCCATCTGGATCTGGGCGCCGATCATCACCAAGCAGTGCCCGGAGTGCGAGAACTCGCCGAGCTACCACGAGGACAGTGACTGTGAGTACGACGAGACGCCGCCCGAGGAGTGGTCCGAGGGCCTGGTCGGGTTCAAGCCCGCGCCGGTGTTCGATGTCTCCCAGACCGAGGGCGAGCCGCTTCCCGACCTGGACACGGAAGCGACCGGGGACGCCGGCGACCTCGTCGAGCAGTTGACTGCCGCCGCTGACGACCTCGGCGTGACGGTGCGGATCGTACCAGCTGAGGAGTGGACCCACGGCGAGGCGAAGGGCATCTGCGAACAGCTGAGTCTCGTCGACGTCCAGCCGCTCGTCGAGGTGCGCGATCGGGAGAATGAGGCCGACCTCGCGCGGACGCTGATTCACGAGTACGCCCACGCCCTGCTCCACTTCGACGTCGACGACGACACCGAACGGTCGAAACGCGAAGTCGAGGCCGAAGCCGTCGCGTACGTCATCGGGCGGTACTGCGGGCTCAACACGAGCGGATCGGCGTTCTACCTCGCTGCGTGGGAGTCGGACGATCCCGAGGTCATTCGCAAGCGGTTCGGACGGATCAGTCGGACGGCAGAGGAACTCATCGACGTCCTCGAAGAGTAACCCTCGCGCTTCACTTGCGGAACAGTCCTACGAGTAGCATCAAACCAGCAGCTCCTATCGCGAAAGTCGTTTGAACTGCAGAGAAACCCCCGCGAAGTGCCATTCGAGTATAATTTGGATTTGAATGGTAGAGGTCGCTCGCCATCCTAATTATCGCATCAACTAGTGGAGCCAACACATCAAATACCAGCGCCTTTCCAAAATTCACCCCTGCTTGACCCAGTCGGTACGCAATCGTCACCAAGAAATTTGCCTTCCCCGTCAGGAAATGGCGGTTTGAAGGTGTGACGTACTGTCCCCTGCCGTTGGTCGGGTTAAATGGCCATTTTGCGATTTTCACGATCTCGGCGAGTAGCGATACCACACCTGCGATTAGTTTTCGGAGCATCGCGTGTGTGACATACTCACTAACACCTCTACAATCTTCCGCTCGCCCCAAGAGAGCAGGTTGATACGTAGGGATTCGCCGTCGTTGAGAATATTGGACCAGGGTGTATAGACAAGTCATATTTTGTGTCCAATCAGACCGATTCATATCAAGCAGTTCAACGCATAGACCGGGCACATACGCACAGATGTAGATCCGTTTTTCCGAACTCTCACGTACTATATCTAATACGTAAAAATTCGGAAAAGATCACGTTCAATCCAATTTCTTCTCCCTCGGTCTATGAAGTTAACTGGACTAATTTAAACCAACATTGAACAGCGAGCCGCAAGCGGCTCGCAAAATGTTCACTTTACCTTAACATTCTCTATAAAGTCAACCGCATAATAAACCGCATAAAGTAACCCCACCCTCAATGAAGTTAACCGCATAAACTAAAAATAAATAGTATCTCTATATGTTATTTTCTGTGTTATCGCTCCAAAGAACTACATCAGATCGAGATATTGTTTCCTCCCCTCTCGCTCTTTTTCTTTCGTACGAGCATCGTAGTGTTTGTTCAGCACTTCGACTGATACATCTACCCGTTCGCTTAGCTTCTCCTTTGGCCAGCCTCGGGATACTTGATAGGTGATTGACCCCCGACGAATGGGGTGAAGGGATTCTGACGATGGACACCCCGATGCTTGCTTCTTCTGCTGTGCCGCATCACACCCCTCTATGTCGCGATCATGAGGGCAGGTATCCGAGACAAAGCAGGGGCGAGTGAGAGCGGTGAAGTTCTTGTACGCGACCTGCCGTTGAAGACGGTCTTTCGACGTGCAGAATAGGGGTCGGCGGTCAAAGTCGTCGGTCACTTGGGGTCGCAGACCCTCGATGTAGTCCTTCAATACGCTCGTAAGCTCACTACTGATCGTCACGTTGCGTTCTCCTGGGTTGTTATTCTTGAGCGGCGTCCCGGTGTCCGGTCGGTTCCGGAACTTGAGTATCGCACTCTCGTTTTGGAAGTCAATGTCTCGAACGTCGAGAGCGATTCCGCCACTAATGCGACAGCCGGTGTGCCATAGTGTCTTGAAAAGCGCGTGTTGCCGACTACCGTATTCGTAGGTGCTGAGATACCGGAGCGTCTGTTCGGCCATTTCGAGCGAGAGCTTGTCGTTGCTGACTACTTGCTCCCTACTCACCTCGGGAACCTCCATTCGGTCGGCGGTTCCGTAGTCGATCAGTTCGGCAGATTCACACCACCGGATGAAGACGCGGAGTGTTTTGACGTTGTTGTGAAGCGTGACCTGCTTAATGTCCTCGTCCTTCCGCACCTGCTTCCACGATTCGATGACGTAGCCCCCCACATCTCCAATCGCGTCTATGCTTTTTTCCTCACAGAACTGAACGAAGTGTTTGGTCGGGAATTTGTACGTTCGGAAGGAGGACTTCTTGACGTTCCCCTTCCGGGCATCGAGAAATTGACGGCGTGCTTGTCGTGGCGTTACTACTTCGGACGGGTCCTCGCTGGTTGGGTTCATCATGGGTGACACACTCATTTGAGTCCAACCGCGTACACGCGAGGTATCAGAATCCGCGGTATCGAGCGGCGAACGTCGCGAGAGTGGGGGTTCACAATCCCTCCGACCCCACTCAATTTAAGTTCAGAGAGGCTTCTTTCCACGCCTCATCTGGCGATTCGCAACCCGGTAGTGGGACGGAGTCGAACCAACGTCAAGAAACCGGAAGAATCGGGACTCGATATTCGTCGAGCCGCTCATCTGCCGCTTCTGTGGGTGCTACATCACCATCCCGAACCAGCGCTGCCCAGCGCTCGATGAGGGGGTGTGAGCCATGACGGTCGCCCGTCGGCCGGAGGCCGCAGAAACGTGGTTGTAAGCCTTCACCGTCCGGTGAAGCTCGCGTATCCGAACACGAGGCCCGCGATCACCGGTAACGCCATCCTCGTCGGCGGGAGCGAAGTCCCCGCCGCTCCTCAGTGGCGGCGGTCAGTTGTTCGACTTCCAGGTCTCGTACGCGTCTGGCTCCAGAACCCTGACGGTCCCCGTATGCGCGCTGTGGCCGGCTCCACAGTACTCTGTACACTCGAAGGAAACCTCGCCGGTCTCTGATGGGGTAAATCGTTCCCTGTCGGTCTGGTCCGGTTTCGCGTCCACAGTTGTGTCGAATTCAGGAATCGTCAGCGCGTGATGGACGTCCGCCGACGTCGCTCGGAGTACGATTGGTTGTCCAACTGGAACCACCAGGTGATTCCTTACTTGACTTCCACTTTCGGGGTAGGTGAACTGCCAGTACCACTGAACCGCTTCAACGTCGACAACGAGATCCGACTCTTGGATTGTCGTCTCCTCCGAGTCCGTTATCGGTTCCTCAGTTGTCGCTTGCGGAACGTCGCCAAGCCAGTCCGGTGGCGCGACGGTTGTCTCCCCGAGCGCAGTGAACTCGTATGTTTTAGTCGTATTTCCGACGGTGAACTCGGCGGACCGAATCACGCCGGTGTCATCAACGAGGAGGACTGCCTCAGCGTCCGCGTCGAGAGTTGTACTACTGGAGACGAACTTAAGGACCTCGTGCCCGTTGAAGCTTGTCGTGCCCTCGACGGTGTACTCGAATTCCCCCACGGAGTTACTGAAGTCGAGGTTAAAATCGTCGTTCTGGTAGGCTGCGACCACCTCGAATTGCCGGTCAACCGACGGACCGGACCCCGTCCGATACTCGGTTTCTTCCCCGGTAGTCCGGATGACAGACTCGTCAGTCGTGAGATACGCTTCACGATTGGAACGGCTGGATGCCTCCAAGACACTGAATATGCGCTGTTGACCCGAGTTCAACTGGAATGAGATATCTACACCATCCGCCCCTGTTACCTGAATGTCCGCGGTGTACGATTCCTGTGTGCTAAGCGTCTCCACATGTGTATCAAGCAGCGCCGCTGTATCTAGGGCTTCGCCATCCCATCCAGGCACTGCCTGGCCCCCCATGCTTTGAGACGTCGTCGTTGCGTCTGTCTGAGTTTGTGTCCCTGCCGCGGTACTCGTCGATGATTTCGTCGTTGAACTCATCTCCGAGTCTGTCTGCCCTACACACCCCGCGGTTCCAACTACGGGGAGCAGTCCAAGAAAATGCCGCCGTCTCATGCCAGATTATTGAACAGCCGCCGACAAAAACATTAGGCAACGGACTCCCGCGGCGGGCCCCCACGGAATCGGATATTGGGGGCGAAAATTAGCGGGCTATCTCTCTTTCAGACCACGTACTCGCTATCGCCGGCCGACCGTCAACAGACGGCGGCGATGTAGACGTTCTTCTCGGAGCGGGTCACGTTCGTGCCCAGCGTCGCTTCGAGAAACGCCGCGAGCGCGTCGAGATACACGTCGGGGCGGTTCTCCCGGAACTGGATGGCGTGGCTCTCGCGTTCGTGGCCCCGGTTCCGGAGGTAGACGGTCGCGAACTGCTCGCGGACGTCCCCGGGCGCCGCCTCGAGATACGGCGGGAGCGCTTCGACGTATCGTTTCGTGCCCACCGGCGCGCCCAGCACGGAGAGGGCGCGGCCGAGGAGGCTCCCCGGATTGCTCGCGACGACCTCCGCGGCGCGCTCGGCGTCCCGTTCGCGGTGGACCCACTCGACACCGAGCGTGTCGAGCGCGCCGGTGACGGACTCGTCGGTGAACGTCGGCACGTAGCGCTGGCTGTCGATAGACCCGCCGGAGTAGACGGCCGCGACGAGTTCGTTGAACGCGAGGAACGCCTCGGAGTTGACCCGGGCGTCGAACCACCCCTTCTCGACGGCGCGGTGAACGCCGCGCACGCAGTCGGGTTTGCCGCCGTCGAGCCATCCGCGGACGCGACTCGGCGGGAGGTCCAAGGCGTTCCCCACCCGGGTCCGGCCCGCCTCGGGGAACTTGGCCGCGTACTCCTGGACACGCTGGTAGTCGACGACCGCGTCCCACGGGTCGCTGTAGCTGGGGTGCTCGTACGTCCGCGCGAGCGCCCGTGGTGTCAGAATCGTGTCCATAACGTTTCCCATGTGGTGTGTTGACTTAAGCTATTAGGAGTTACAACTTTAACCCCTGCCTAACTACGGATGGGTAGCACGCCGGCGCGATGCCCGAAAGGGGTGTCGGACGGGGGGAGATAGTCGCCCGCCGACACGAGTCCTACGCAACAGAGGACCATACCCTTTTGGCTCGCCTGGGTGCGGTCAAAACATGATTGAGAAACTCAACATCGACTTCGACGCTGATGGCGAACGCGCCGTCTCACCGGTTATCGGCGTGATTCTAATGGTGGCTATTACGGTGATTCTGGCCGCCGTCATCGGCACGTTCGTCCTGGGACTGGGTGACCAAGTGAGCAACACGACGCCGCAGGCGTCGATTAGTGCGGAGGGCGTGGAGACTGGGCTCGGTGGTAATACTGCTGCTCTCGTGTTCTCTCACGGTGGTGGGGACACTATTGAATCCGATTCGACGGACCTCGTTGTTGAGGGTGGTGCGAGCTTCACGTACAACGCCAGCAGTGGGGGCTCACTCTCGACAGCTCAGAGCCTGTACATCTACAACAACAGTACCGCAGACTGGGGGTCGAGCAGCGTTAATTACGTCGCGTCGCCCGGTAACTTCGATCCCTCGGACGACTACACCGTGACGTTCGTCGACACGGCGTCCGGCCAAATCATCGCGGAGAAGGAAGTCTAAACTAATGGAGATAGACTTCACTCTCGACTCGGATGACCGGGCGGTTTCGCCCGTTATAGGGGTCATACTAATGGTTGCCATCACCGTGATTCTGGCCGCCGTCATCGGGACGTTCGTGCTCGGACTCGGTGACCAGGTGAGCAACACGACGCCGCAGGCTAGCTTTAGCGCGGAGAGTGCCGGGTTGGCACAGTACGACTCCACTAGCGATAACTCCTCTGCGTTCATCGAGATCAACCACAGGGGTGGGGACGACATCGACCCGGACAACACCATCGTCAATCTGGAGGGTGGTGACGGAAGCGGCGCTGTCTGGAGTACCGGGAGCAATGAAGAAGTTGAACTGGTGACTAGTGAACGCGACGCTCACCAGTCCCGGCACGTTGTCAACAACTGGAACATGGACGATTACAGCGCTGAATCATAGTGGTGGAAGTGCTGGCACATATGACCTCTCGGGCGACTACACCGTGACGCTCGTCGACGACGCGTCCGGCCAGATCATCACCGAGAAGGGAGTCAGCGTCTAACTCGTCTTTGACGCACCACTTTCATTTTTTCGCGCACAAACCGAGTAGCCACAGCCCAAAAACTCGGTCTTGAAGCACGAACTCACGGACTGACAGAGAATTCACCGCGACTCACACGTCGTCGCGGAACCGAATCTCGAAGCGTGCGCCGCCGCGCTCTCCCTCCACGGCGTCGATGCTCCAGCCGTGGGCGCCCGCTATCTGGGCCACGATGGAGAGCCCGTACCCGGTTCCCGTGTCCTGGGTGGTGTACCCCCGCTCGAACACCTCCTCGCGCGCTTGCTCGGGGATGCCCGGGCCGTCGTCCGCGACGTAGATGCCGTTCGGGAGGCGGCCGACGAACACGGTGACGTCGTCGTTCGTGGAACCGTGTTCCACGGCATCCTCGGAACGCGGAGCGTTCCGGTCCGCTGTCGAACCGTGTTCGACAGAGTTCCGAAACAGGTTCTCGAAGAGCCCCTGAAGCCGGCTTCTGTCGGCCACGACCGACCCCAACTCGCCCTCGATTCGTAACTCGGCGTCGCCCGTGTCGACGTTTCCCCACGACTCGCGGACGCAGTCCGCCACGTCGATGCGCTCTGTCTCCCCGATGAGTTCGCCCTCCTTCGAGAGCGCGAGCAGGTCGTCGACGAGCTTGTCGATGCGGACGAGCGCCTCCGAGATGTGTTCTATCTCGGGGATGTCGTGGTCCGATTCAGCGATTTCCGCGTACCCCTGCGCCACCGACAGCGGGTTTCGGATGTCGTGTGCGAGGATGTCCGCGAACTCGTCGAGGCGCTCCTTCTGTTCGCGGAGTTCGTCCTCGCCCTCGCGGCGCTCGGTGATGTCCCGGATGATGCCCGTGAAGTATCGCTCCCCGTCGTGTTCGTGCTCCCGCAGGCTGACGAGCGTCGGCACCTCGTGGCCGTCCTTGTGGAGCGCCGGGAGTTCGAGGCCGTCCCAGTCGATGTGTCGCTCGCCGGTCCGCACGTAGGCGGCAAGCGCGTTTTGGTATACGTCCCGGAGCCGCTCCGGAATTATCAGCATCTTCGACTCCCCGATGAGCTCCTCGGGTTCGTACCCCAGAATCTCCTCGACGGCCGGGTTCGCGTAGACGATCCGGCTCTCCTCGTCGATGGTCAACATCCCCTCGGCGGCGTTCTCCACGAGCGTGCGATAGAAATCCTCGGAGCCGACGGGGGATGCGCTCGAATCCATCAGTTCAGGCTCGACCGTACGCTTCCCGGAGGTAAACCGCTTCTGATGGTCGGTAACCCGATAGGGACGCACCGGGGACGCGTCGGCGTTAGGTCGTCCCTATCTCGAATCTGACGCCGTCGAGCGACGCCGCGTCCGTGACCTGTATCTCCCAGTCGTGGCCCGCCACAATCTGGCGGACGCTCGCCATCCCCATTCCGATTCCGCCGCTGCCCTCCTTCGTCGAGAACCCGGGCCTGAAAACCTCCTCCCGGTGTTCCGGGTCGATTCCGGGGCCGTCGTCCTCGTAGTACAGTCCGTCCTCGAACTCCCCGATGCGGACGGTGACGTCGTCGCCCGCGTGTTCGGTGGAGTTGCCGATGAGGTTCTCCAGCATCCGCGTGAGCGCCTGCCTGTCGGCCTCGATGCTCGGCGTCCCCTCGACGCTGACCGAAGCCGCCTCCGGCGGGTCGATGGTGGCTACCACTTCCTCGACGACGCCGTTCAACTCGATTTGCTCCCGCTCCGAAACTATCTCGCCGCTCTGGAGCGTGTCGACGAGGTCCGCCCGCAGGTCGTCGACGCGCTCGATGGCGGCCATCGCCCGCTCGACGTGCGAGAGGTCCCCGGTTTCGAGCGCCAGCTGTAGGCGGCCCTTCACGGTCGAAATCGGGCTCTGGAAGTCGTGGCTGACGAAACTGGCGAACTCGTCCAAGTGCTCGTTCTGTCGCTTCAGTTCGCGCTTTCGTTCCTTGCGCTCGGTGATATCCGTCGCTGACACGACGATGGTGGTCACGTCGCCGTTGTCGTCCGTGACCGGTCGAAAGCTCCCTGTGACTTCGATTTCGTTTCCGTTCCCGGTCGAATGCGTCGCCTCGTACTCGACGTACTCGCCGGAGGCGGCGTCCGCTATCCACCGTTCCACGTCCGCTTTCGTCTCGTCGCTCCACCACGGCGTCTCCGGGAACGGCTGACCGATTATCTCCGAGCGGTCCGCGTCGGTGTTCGCCAGCGCGGTCCGGTTCACGTCCCGCACCGTTCCGTCGGGTTCGAGCAGGCCGACCAGGAGATTCGGGTCATCAAACACGGCCTTGAACCGGCGCTCGTACTCCTGTAACGCCTGTTTCTGTCGCTCCGACTCCGTGATGTCCGCGATGAACCCTTCCAGGGCTTCGACGTCGCCCGCGTCGGTTCTGACGGACCGCCCTCGCTCCCACATCCATCTGGTCTCGTCGTCCGCCGTCAGGACGCGATACGTACACTCGAAGGGACGCCCCGCGTCGAGCGCGGCCTGGACCTCCGCCCAGATTCGCTCTCTGTCATCGGGGTGTATCACGTCCTCGCCCCAGACGACCGTCCCCGTCTCCAGGGCCTCCGATGAGTAACCGACGAGCGGTTCGCACTCGCCGGCGACGTACTCCATCGGCCATCCCGGTTCGTTTTCGCAGCGGTACACGATGCCCGGGAGGTTGCTGACGAGCGTTTCGAGGCGTCGCTCCCGCGTTCGCGCGGCCTGTCGGGAGCGGTAACCCTCGACGGCGTTCTCGACGCGGTGTGCCAACAGCGTGTACTGTTCGGTGCCGCCGCCCTTCTGGAGGTAGTCCGTCGCCGCGGCGGAGACGGCCTTGCTCGCGACTTCCTCCGAGCCCTTCCCCGTGAAGAGGATGAAGGGGATTTCGGTGTCGCACTTCCGGACGGCTTCCAGGAACTCGATGCCGTTCATCCCGGGCATGTCGTGGTCCGAGACGATACAGTCGATATCGCCACCCCGGACTCGCCTGTGTCCGTCCCTCGCGTTCGTCTCCGTCTCGACCTCGAAGCGCTCGTTCTCGCGTTCGAGAAACGTCGCTGCCAGCGAGGCGAACTCGGGTTCGTCGTCGACGTGGAGGACCCGAATCGGAGACGACATACCGACGTGTTCCGGACGGACCATTATATCCGTTCCCCCTGTCGGCATCTGCGGCACGCCTTGTAGCGATTCGAATCGCACCCCGCGCGGACACCGGCTTACGGGCGTCGCCGTGCGACGCTGAAACGACGTGAGGCGTGGCTATCGGTCCGTACTGTCCAGGGCACCGTGGACCGTCCGGCGGTGCCCCGGGAAAAACGACCGGTAATCGCCCTGGGGGGAGGGGATCCGGATGGCTCACGTCGGTTATCCGTATGAGCCAATTAGATACTATCAGTATACACTATTAATCCTTTTGGTGGTCACGCCCCGTTTCCGACTACCGCTGTGCGCCGAGCCACAACCAACGCCGAGGCGACACACGAACCGGCCCGCCAGGAGCGCGCCCGGCGGAACGCGCTCCGTCACGCGGCCGTTACGGCAACGGAACCGGCGGCGCGGGGTAGATGGATGTGACGCCGAGATACAGCGTGAGGAACACGCCGGCAAGCACGAACGTTCGCACCGACCACAGCCAGACGAGTGCGAACGTCTCGTCGCCGCTCGTTCCCTTCCGAATCTCCGCGACGGCTTCGGGGCCGTACACCCAGCCGACGAACACGACGAGCAGGAGGACGGAGGGGGGCAAGAGCACCTCGTACGCCAAGCTGTCGAACCACGTCAGCCAGTCGATGTTCCACGCCGAGAGGGTGCCCAGCAGGAACAGCGCTGCCGCGAACCCGAAGGCGACGCGGGGACGGCTGTACCCGTAGTTGTCCACGACGTAGGCGGTGACCACCTCAAGGAGGCTGATTGCCGAGGAGAGCGCCGCGATGAGCACGACGAGGAAGAACAGCGTCCCGAGCGCCCGGCCGGCGACCCCGAGGTTGGCGAACGCCTGCGCGACCGAGACGAACAGCGCGCTCGGTCCGCCGCCGGCGGCCGTCTCGGGAATCCCGCTGAACTGGACGAACAGGAGCGGGACGACGACGAGGCCCGCGAGCAGGCCCACCGCGGTGTTCAACACGACGATGAGGCCGCCGTCGGCCGGCAGGCTGTCGTCGTCACCGAGATAGGAGGCGTACGTTATCATCGCCCCCATCCCCAGGGAGAGCGAGAAGAACGACTGACTCACCGCGTAGGGGATGATGCTCCCCAGATTCGAGACGAGGTAGTCGATGTCCGGCGAGAGGTAGTAGCTGTACGCGTTCCCGGTGCCGTCGAGCGTGAACGCGTACACGGCCAGCCCCACGAGGATGAGGAGGATGGAGGGGACCATCAGCTTCGTCGCCTTCTCGATGCCGTCCTCAACGCCGAACGCGACGATAACTGCGGTGAGTCCCATAAACAGACCGTGGAATGCGATGGTCCACCACCCCGAGGCGATGCGCCCGAAGTGCTCCGCGGGCGCGGCGAAGTACGCCCCCGTCGCAGAGTCGATGGTGAACCGAATCACCCACCCGCCGACGACGCTGTAGTACGCGAGAATCCACATCCCGATGAACAGGCCGAGCGCGCCGACGACGGTCCAAGCGGGGTGTCGAAGCCGCTCGAACGCCTCGACGGCGTTGATGTTCGCCCGCCGCCCGACGACGAACTCCCCGAGTATCGTCGGCAGGCCGATGAGCAGCGCCGCGATGAGATACACCAGGACGAACGCCGCCCCGCCGTTCGTCGTCGTCTTGAACGGGAACTGCCAGATGTTCCCGAGGCCGACTGCGCTCCCCACGGCGGCGAGAATGAACCCGAGACGAGTCGCCCACGTCTCCCTCCCTGATGATGACATAGCGTGGCACACAATGGACCATCCCGTGAAAAGTTCCACGACCCCCGGACCCCACACGAGCGACAACTCACCCGAACTCGTATCCGAACCTTTTTGTTTTAGGTTTGCCTAAAGAGCGGTAATGAGTGGGTCGCACCGTTCGACGACGCCCGCCCGCACGGACGAAGAGCACACCGAGGACGCCGAAGACGCGCCGACGGTGAACGCGCGGACCGTCTCGGGCGAGCGGACCGTGTTCACCGAGAGCGACAACGGCGACGGCTGGATCGCGACCGACCTGACCGTCTCCCTCCGCGAGCACCGGTAGCGACGGGAGTTACGTTACGAGGCTGTCGTCCGCAAGGTACCGTTCGAGCGTGTGCGCGTCCTCCTCGATTGTTCTAAGGTGACCGCGGAGGAGTTCGACCGTCGTTTCGTCACCGAGTTCCGTCGCGAGCGAGACGTGCTCGCGCAGCGACACCGCCAGCGTCGCGTAGCCGTTCAGGTCGTTCGCGAGCGCGGAGCGGATGTCGTACACGTCGCCGGCCTCGATTCGGAGCGGCGCGTGCTGGCGGATGCCCATCGGTCCGTTCACCGGGACGCCGCCGAGCGCGTGGACCCGGAGCGCGATGTCGTCGGTCGCGTCCGATAGCCGGTCGGCAGCGTCTTGGAGGAAATCTATCACCTCGCCGGACTCCGCGCCCTCGAGGGTCCAGTAGTGTTTCCGGAGTTGGTTGAACACGATGTACAGCCCCGAGAGGTCCCGATTCATCGCCCCGACGAGTCGTTCTGCCTTTTCCGGGTCGATGCGGAGGCTGTTCTCCCCGACCGTCCCCCACTCGCGGCGGACGTGTTCGTCGTCCGGCCGGCGGAGATGCGGCGCGCTCCCCATCACTCGCTCGCCCCTGTTCGCACGAGCGTGTCGTCTTCGAGGAACTGTTCGAGGGCGTGTGCGTCGTCCTCGACGTCGTCGAGGCGGTCCCGGAGGAGTTCGACCGTCGCCTCGTCACCGAGTTCCGCCGCGAGCGAGACGTGGTCGCGCATTCGGGCGGCGAGCGTCGCGTACGCCTCGAGGTCACCCGCCAGCGACGCCCGGAGCGCGTAGAGATGTTCGGCCTCCAGGTGGACCGGCGCGTACTCCTGGATGTCCGGGGGCGTGCTCGCGGGCACGCCGCCCAACTGGTTTATCCGCACGGCCACGTCGTCGTTCAACGCGCGCATCCGCTGGTAGGCGTCCTTCAGGAACGCGGCCACGTCGTCAAACTCCGCGCCCTCGGCGGCCCAGTAATGCTTCCGCGTGAGGTAGAACAGGTTGAACGCCCCCGCGTGGACCTCGTTCAGCGCCTCGGTTATCCGTTCGGCCGTCGCCCCGTCGAGACGGACGGCGTTCTCCTCGACCGTTCCCCACCGCTGGCGAACGGTCGCTCCGTCGAGGTCCCGGACCAGACGACCCGACTGCGGGTCGGACATCGGCTATCGCGTCGCCGCTTCGAGGACGAGCGTGTCGTCCTCGAGGTAGTGATCAATCTCGTGGGCCGTGTCCTCCAGATGTTCGAGCACGTCACGGAGCAGTTCGCTCGTCGCGTAGTCCTCTAAGTCCTCCGCGAGGCCGACGTGTTCGCGCACCGTCTCGATGACCGTGCCGTAGGATTCGAGGTCGCTCTCCAGGGACGTGCGCACGTCGTACACGTCCTCGCCCTCGAAGTCGATGGGCGCGTGTTCTTCGAGCGCCGCCGGCCCGCTCGCCGGGACGCCGCCGAGCGCCTGGACGCGCTCAGCGATGGCGTCGGCGTCGCCCTCGGCCGTCTCGGCCGCGTCTCCGAGGAACTCGTGGAGGTCGTTGAACTCCGCGCCCTCGACGTTCCAGTGGTGCTTGCGCAGCTGGTGGTAGAGCACGTACGCCGCGGCGAGGTCGCGGTTGAGCGCCTCGATTATCTGCTCGGCCTTCTCCGTGTCGATGCGGACGGCGTTCTCCTCGACCGTTCCGGCCTGCTGACGAACGGATTTCTGGGTACTCATACCCAGTAGTTGGTTCGCGAAGGGGTTAAGGGTTTTAGTAACTATTTGACATGTCTACCGGACCGTCGCCTCGCTCACCGGCTCCGCGAACGCGACGCTCTCCTTCACGTCGGTTATCTCCACGTCCACCTGGTCGCCGGGTTGCGTTCCGGGGACGATGACGATGAACCCCCGCTCGACTTTCGCGATGCCGTCGCCCTGGTCTCCGAGCGTGTCGATGGTCACCGAACGCACTTCCCCCTCCTCGACGGGCGGTCCCTGCGAGCGCGCCGCGCGCGACGCCGTCTTCGCCGTCGATTCGGTCGCGTCGGACTCGGCTTCGGACGCCTGCTCCGCGGCCGGCGCTTCCAGGAGCGCGACGCGGTACGCCGACTCCGCGTCGATGCTCCCGTCCTCGACGAGTGCCTTCGGAATCGTGACGGTGTACTCCCCGCTCGAATCCTCGATTTGGGATTCGAACAGCAGACGAACGGAATCAGATATTTCGACCATACTGACCGTTAGGAACTGCGCTGATAAAACAACCGGGGATACATACGGGTTCGTTCTGCGGAATCACAAGAATGTCTTGTCGATGGGGCGTCACGAATCTCTGTCTTCATTCGTGAATCTGGGAGGGTGGTGGGTCGGGAGGGATTTGAACCTCAGTCGTTCCGTTCGCTACTGCTCACGACACTCCTTCATTCAAATCACACCACGCTCTACTCCTCGCGTTCGCGTCGGAATAAGAGCGGGCCGGGAGGGATTTGAACCCCAGTCACTCCGCTCGCTGGCGCTCGCTCCGTTCCTTGCTTCAAATCAAACCCGCTTCGCTCGTCACGGTGGTTCCTCGCAGAAGCGGGCCGGGAGGGATTTGAACCCCCGACCGACGGATTAAGAGTCCGTCGCTCTCCCTAACTGAGCTACCGGCCCGAGTCACCCGTTTCTTCCCGTGGACTGCTCAAAAGCCTTCCCTTTCGCGTGTCGCTTGCGCTCGGCGGGGGCGGTCGGGAGGGTTAAGTGCGGGGACGCGGAACGCGGGCATACATGAGTAGTCGGGTCACCATCTCCTCGATGTCGGCGTACGCGATTCTCGGCTGCGGGAGCGTCGGACACGCCGTCGCCGAGGAGTTGGTCAAGCGCGAGAAGGACGTCCTCATCGTCGACAAAAGCGAGGAGCGCGTCGAAGCGCTACGCGACCAGGACCTGAACGCACAGACCGCGGACATCAGCGAGGCCGGTATCACCGACCTTGTTTCCGACCGGGACGTGGTACTCGTTCTCTCCTCCGACGTGGAGGCGAACAAGCAGGCGGTGAAGAACATCCGCGAACGCGACGAGGACCGCTTCCTCGTCGTGCGCGCCAGCGACCCCGTCACCAGCGACGAACTCCGCGAGTTGGGCGCCGACGTGGTCGTGAACCCCTCCTCGGTCATCGCTGACGCCGCCCTCCGGGCGCTGGAGTCCGGCGAACTGGAGTACCGCGCGCGCCAGCTCGCTGACGTCATTCAGAACACGTCGGGGAAACTCGTCATCCTCACGCACAACAACCCCGGCCCCGACTCCATCGCCTCGGCGGCCGCCCTCCAGTCCGTCGCGGAACACTTCGGCATCGAGGCCGACATCGTGTACGTCGGGGAGGTGGGCAGACAGGAGAACCGGGCGTTCGTCAACCTGCTCGGCATCGAGTTGGTCCCCTACGAGGACGCCGACATGGACGAGTACGACACCGTCGCGCTCGTCGACCACGCGCGGACCAGCGACCCGCCCGGCGACTTCAGCGTGGACATCTACCTCGACCACTACGAGGCGGGCGGCGAACCGGACGCGGAGTTCGTGGACGTGCGCCCCAACGTCTCCGCGACGGCGACCATCCTCACCAAGTACATCCAGGAGTACGACCTCAACGTCAGCGAGACCGTCGCGACGGCGCTCCTCTACGGCATCCGCGCCGAGACGCTCGACTTCCGCCGGGAGACCACACCGGCGGATTTGACCGCCGCCGCCTACCTCTACCCCTTCGCGAACCACGACACCTTGGAGCAGGTGGAGTCGCCCTCGATGTCGCCCGAGACGCTCGATGTGCTCGCGGAGGCCATCTCCAACCGGGAGGTACAGGGCTCGCATCTCGTCTCGAACGCCGGCTTCATCCGGGACCGGG
>ENA-ORCO01000431-ORCO01000431.1-marine-metagenome-genome-assembly--contig:-NODE-431-length-20683-cov-3.611230_pt1 | contig 20683 bp, 22 predicted proteins | sample MGYA00248633_ERZ508508 | MGnify/ENA primary metagenome ERZ508508 (study PRJEB26179, sample SAMN06268845) | marine metagenome | isolation source: A23 P1 aerobic enrichment on pine of planktonic cells taken...
CTTCGGCGGTGACTCTCTCCACTACGGTAGCGGTCTGCAATGTTTATCGCCCCGTTCACGTCGGCTTGATACTCACCGAGCCAGCAGTCGTCGTTCAAGCATCTGAACGTCGCCTGTCGTGGCCGGTGGCCGTGTTCACCGCAGGCGTGGCACGCCTTCGACGTGTTGCGGGGATTCACCGTCTCGACGGGAATCCCCTTCTCGGCGGCTTTGTAGCGAATCTGTGCGTGGAGCGTGGCAAACCCCCATCCGTGCAACCGCCGGTTCATGTACTCGCCGTAGTCCATGTTCTCGCGGATGTACGTCAGGTCTTCCAGCACCAGTACCGGGTTCTCGACGGACTCGGCGTACTCAACGACCTCGCGGGTCACACGGTGGTACACATCGTCAATCTGGTCCCACAGTGCGTCACCGAACGAGTCTGCGATTCGCTCACTACCACGCTTCTGAAGGCGTCTCTTGGCGGTGAAGTGGGTTTTGCGGAGCCGACGAACGGCTTTGCCGTCGTCGGCCCACAGGCGGGGGCGAACCGGAGACCCAGAGCCGTCGCGGTGACACACCGTGACGAGACTCGTTTCTCCGATGTCCACACCAATCGGCGTCCGCTCGTCGGCGGACGTCTCAGATTTGTCCACCACATCGCGGGTAGCGGTGACGTGGAGATACCACGTCCCCTCCCGCTCAAACAGCCGACTTTCACCCATTTCGGCGTCGTCTGCGGCTAGCGCTTCAAGCCAATCCCGCTGGTCGGGATTGGCGCGTGCCGGAATCCAGAGGTGGTAATCCTCGTGGTGCGGGATTTTGACGTACCACTCGATAGCGTTCTGTGGCTGGTGGTCGAGTTGCAGGCCCTCGTTTGTGAACCGCACCGGGTGGTCGTCGTGAAGCTCGTTGGCGTCGTAGCTGTTCCCACAGAGTTGGGGGACGTACTTCTTGAGGGCGTTTTTCGCGTATCCGCTCAGGTCGTACTCGACAACCACGTCGTTGGCCGCTGACTGTGTGTCACAGCCAGCGGCGAAGGCGGCCTGAAGCGCCTGCTGGTACGCGTCCCGTGTCTCACGAAGCTTCTGATGCTTGTGGACGTTCGGGTCCACAAGCTTCAGTTCCAGCGTTTTCGTGAGTTCGGTCAAGCTTCTGCCTCCTTGTGCCGGTCGATGTAGTTCTCAACAGTTTCGCTGGAGACGTGCCCGGCTGTTCCGGCGTAGTAGCCGCGTGCCCACCGGATTTTCTCGCTGTCGTGGTCGGTGTGGCGGTGGTTATATTTCCGTGAGGAAATGCCCTTGAACCAGTTGGCGAGCAGTGATGGGCTGTGTTTGGGGGGCTACTGACGAACAGGTGAACGTGGTCGGGCTGAACAGTCAGATTTTGAATGTCCAAGCCCTTCTCGTCGGCAATTTCGTGGAGGATGGATTCCACACGGTCGGCAACCTCTCCCGTCAGTACCGCGTTGCGGTATTGAGCGGACCCCTGGTCCGCGATGTCAGCGGAATCTTCGATTCCGCCAGACTTTGGGAGCCACACGAGGTGGTAGTTGAGGTTGTAAGTTGCGTACCGTGTAGTCTCTATCCGTGCTACACACTATGGTCTTGTCATGGAAAATATCTTGCGGAAACGGTGGGAAATCCAGCCCTGCGATAGAACTGTGGACTTCACACTATGCTGCGGGCTCGACCCCCGCCTGTTCGCTCCTCGGTTCCGACAGAGCGTCGGAACACTCGTCACTCACGGGAAGGCGGGGGTATGCGCTCACATCTCTATCAGCGGTCGAAAGAGCAGGGCGAACAGCTGGAGATCGACGTCATCGGGGTGGATACCACACCGGAGGGTGACCAGGTCGTTTACACTTGCGAGGTCGTGACTCACCTGAACGGGCTGCACTACTCCGGGAGTCCGAACAGCAGTCGGTGGGAAGCGTTCGGAAACGACGACTACCAGCACACGCTGGAGCGTCTCTGGCGAAAGTTCGAATCGGACAGGAAGTACGTGACGCGGCTCTTCGACGAAGCCGACTCCTACGTGTTCCAGTTCTGGAGTCCGGTCGTCCCGTCGGGACATCTGACGAGGGGGCTCTCGAAACTGGCCGCGGAATTCGAGGCAGAGACGGGGGCGGAACTGGGGTTGGTGATCAACGAGGAGTACACGGAGCGAATCGAAAAACTGCGAGCGGTGGCCGCCGAGACCGAGAAAAATCACGGCGAACTCGGCTTCAGACTCCTGCAGATCCTCGAACATCTGCGATAGACGATCACCTGCGATAGAACGACCGGTCGTGAACCGGCGAGAAATCCGTCGAGCGGTGGCATTTATGCCTCTCCTGTCCGTCCGATCGGACGACAATTGAGAGACGCGGTCTACTGGAACGAGCGCGGGACGACGGCCACGGAGTGGGCTCGGACGGAAGTGTCGCGAGCGACGCCGGCAGCGACGTGTCGGGGCGAACGACCACGCGAACGACCGCGCGGGAGCCGTGAGTGACTGGTGACCGCCAGCGAGTGCGAGACCGGTCGCGCTCGACGCCTGACCCGCTCACGCGGCGGGCGCTGCTCCGCGGAAGTGCGCTCGCACTCGCCGGCGCGGTCGCGGGGTGTCAGGGTGCGCCGACTTCGGACGATCCGGGCAGCGACATGCCGCCGAACTCGCAGACGCGAACACAGACCGCTGCGAGTCCGAATGCGACCGCGACTCGGGTACCGACGGCGACGCCGCTCCCCTCACCCACGCTGCGGACCGGTGAAACTCCGACCGACACGCGCACGCCGACGCCGGAGCCCCCCGACGAACTGTTCGTCGCGCCCGACGGCGCCCCCGGCGGGGCCGGAACCCGCGGGGAGCCGCTCGCGAGCCTCTCGACGGCGCTGGACCGGGCCGGCCCGGGCACGACGGTCCTGTTGCGAGACGGGACGTTCAGGCCCACCCGGACACTCGGGGCGCGCGGGCTCGCCGGAACGCCGGCGGAGCCGGTCGCCGTCGACGCCGTCCCGGGCGCGAATCCGGTGTTCGATTTCGGCGCCGCGAGCGTCGGCGGACTGCGCTTCTCTGACTGTCGCCATCTCGTACTCTGCGGGTTCGGGGTTCGGGACGCGCCGAGTCGCGGCCTCTTCGTCGAGGACGGGTCGAGCGACGTCCTCGTCGAGGACGTGTCGGTGCGCGGGACGGGCGGGGACTCGAACGCGGGTGGAAGCGGCGTGTTCGTTCTCGCCTCGACTGACGTGACCCTTCGCCGGGTCGACTCGCAGAACAACTACGACCCGTCGAGCGGCGGCGGGAACGCCGACGGCATCGACGTCGAGCGCTCGCCCGGCACGCTTCTGGAAGGGTGCGTGGCGCGGGGCAACTCCGACGACGGCATCGACCTCTGGCAGACGACAGAGACGACCCTTCGGGACTGCTGGGCGTTCGACAACGGCTTCGACCCCAACGGGAACGAGGCGGGCGACGGCGACGGCTTCAAACTCGGCGGCGGGACTGACAGCGGCGACAACCGCGTCGAGCGCTGCGTCGCGTTCGACAACCTCGCGCGCGGGTTCGACGATAACGGCGCGACGCGGCCGGTCACGCTCTACAACTGCACGAGCTGGCGCAACCCCGTCTCGTTCCGACTGGGCTGTACCATCCCCGACGGCGGCGACAACTGTCCCGCTCACCGCCTCCGGAACAACCTCCACGCCGACGGTCGGGTCGTCCTCGCGCGGTCCGTCGACGCCGCCTTCAACTCGTGGGACTACGGGTTCGGGAGTCCCGGGTTCGCCGGCACCGACCGGAGCGACCCCGCATTTCTGCACCTGGCGGCCGACAGCCCCGCGGTCGACGCCGGTGTCGACGTCGGCCTCCCCTATCGCGGTATGGCGCCGGACCTGGGCGCCTTCGAGTTCCGCGGCCGGTGACCACTCCGGGCGATTATCGAAATTTGAAATCCGAGGGTGCGGATTTATGTCACGCGAGGGTCGATACTTTCGGCGATGAAACTCGGCATCGGGAGCGACGAGCTGCTCACGCCGTCGTTCGGGGTCCGATTTATCGGCTATCCGGCGATGGCGCTGGTGCTGCTCGCGGTCGTGCTGTCGCCGTTCTCCCGGCTGCACGCGCTGGGGGCGCTGGTGATGGCCTTTGGCTACCTCTCGATGGGCGTCGGCTTCGTCGTGACGGTCGTGTACTACCGACGCCTCAGCCATGCTACGTAACGGAATCCGGACGTTCGGCCTGTTCTTCGGCGGTTTGTCTCTCTTTCTCGGGGGCGGCGTGGCGACCATCTACGGGCTCCTGTTGTTCTACGTCGCGAGTCCGGGCAGCGCGGCCGAAGGAGGTGTCATCGCGCCGCTGAACCGACTGACGCTGGGGATCCTGACGCATCCGCTGTTCGTCCCGGTCGCCGCGGTCGGGCTCTCGGTGTTCCTGGTCGACGTCCACCGGAACGGACTGCTCGACCTCGACGACCGGACCTACTGGGAGCGAAAGAAGGACATGCGCCGGCGGAAAGCCGCCGAGAGCGAGGCGTGGGACCCGCCGGCCGAGGACCTGGAAGAGCCGACGATGTACGACGAACTCGTCGACCAGGTCCAGTCCGGCGAACTCGTCATGGCCGACCACGAGGCGTCGGTCGACGGCCGGCCATCGGTCCGCGGCGTCGTGCGCAACACCTCGCCCAGGCCCTTTCGCGACGTCCGCGTGAAAGTCGGCTTCGTCGACCGAGAGGGCGGCGTCGTCGACACGCGGATGCCGACGACGAAACGGATCGATCCCTCCTCGAGCTGGGAGTTCGAAGTGTTCTACACGGCCGGGGACGGCGCCGTCGCGAACTACCGGATCTCCGAACCCGAGGGGACGGAAGTCCAGTCGGTAGAGTGGTCCCGAAGAGAGTTAGGACGCTGCGGCGTGAGCTAGGCGTGTTCGAGCCGATACGGCCAGTAGTCGGCCTCGCGGAGGGCGCGCCCGACGGCCTTGTGGAAGTCCGGGAAGTCCTCGAACTCGGCCTGGTCGACGCCCTCGAAGATCTCCGCGACGCTGACGACGGTCTCGTAGTCGATGCGGATCGGGTCGTCGCCGAACTCATCGACGAACGCGTCGCGGTCGAGCGGGAAGTCCTCCTCTTCGTCGATCTTCTTCGCGAGCACCGCTTGCCCGTACTTGCGGCGCCCCTCGCTGCCCTCGTCGCCGTCGGGGTCGTGCGGCCAGTCCATACCCGGACCTGTGGCCGAATCCGGCAAAAGGATTTCTCTCCGCGACCGCTGTGGTTCCGCCGGGGCCGATGGCGTACGCGACACGCGACGCGACACTGGTCCTGTCACGCCGACCGGAACTTCTACGTTGCTGCGTGCTGGCACCCCACACGGACGATGGGGATCCGCAAGGGTACGGTCAAGGGGCTCGTCGCGGTCACGTCGGGACTCGTCGCACAGCTTTCTGGGGCGGTCCCCCGACTCGTGCTTCAGGGCCAGCTCACCCCCATCGGCGACTATCTGGGCTTCGTCGTCGGCACCTTTCTCGGGCTGGTCGCCGCCGACATCCTGACCGGTGACGTGAGACCCGGACGGCCGGTTCTGGGCGCCCTCAAGGGCCTGAGCGGCGCTCTCGGTGCGGGGATCCCGCTGGTCTTGTTCGCCGATTTCGGGCCGTTCGTCACCGTCTGTGGGACAGGAGCCGGCGACACCATCGAGAACGTGGTCGGCGCGGGACTGTGTCACGACTACCTGAAGATGGTCACCGGCACGTTCCTCGGCGTCCTCGTCGGCGATATTCTGCTCGGACCGTACGAAACACTGCGACACTGGCTCCGTCGCTCGAAGACCGGTTCGGGCAACCGATCACGGCGGAACCGGTAGCCCGACGGACCGTTCGTCGCCACCTGCGAGCGACCGACGACCGGGGCGCTTAATCGGTTCGATCCCCAAGGAGCGCCGATGACAGACGCGAGCGCCGCGAACGAGCCCGAACGGGGGCGCGGCGACGAGCGTGAGGACGACGACGCCCACGGGAGCGCCGCCGCGTTCTCGCGACTCGGCGGCGAGGTCCGCGCGGCGCTCTCGGAGCGGGGGTTCGAGACGCCCACGGAGCCACAGCGCCGGGCTATCCCGCCGCTGGTCGACGGCGAGCACGTCCTCGTGGTCGCGCCGACCGGGACCGGCAAGACCGAGACGGCGATGCTCCCGGTGTTCGACGCGCTCGCCGACGGCCCGGACGACGGCGGCGAGCGGTTCGGCATCGGCGCGCTCTACGTCACGCCGCTGCGGGCGCTCAACCGCGACATGCGCGAGCGCCTGGACTGGTGGGGCGACCGGCTCGACCTGGACGTCCAGGTCCGCCACGGTGACACCACCGACTACCAGCGCCAGCAACAGGCCGACGACCCGCCCGACGTGCTCGTCACGACCCCCGAGACGCTCCAGGCGATGCTGACGGGCTCGAAACTCCGCACCGCGCTCGCGGACGTCGACCACGTCGTCATCGACGAGGTTCACGAACTCGCCGCCTCGAAACGCGGCGCACAGCTCTCCATCGGGCTCGAACGATTGCGCGAACTGGCCGACGAGTTCCAGTGTATCGGCCTCTCGGCGACGGTCGGCGACCCCGACGAAGTCGGTCGCTTTCTGACCGGGGATCGGGGGTGTTCGGTCGTCGAGATCGACGTCGGAAGCCGGCTGAACGTCCGCGTCGAGAGCCCCGAGATCCGCGACGAGGACGAGCGACTGGCGGGCGAGTTGATGACCGAACCCGAGTTCGCCAGCCACGTCCGGCGGATCGACGAACTCGTCGACGAGTACGAGTCGACGCTGATATTCGTCAACACCCGACAGCTCGCCGAAGCGCTCGGCTCGCGGTTCAAGGAACTGGGCTCGAACATCGGCGTCCACCACGGCTCGCTCGCCAAAGAGTCGCGCATCGACGTCGAGGACCGCTTCAAGACGGGCGATCTGGACGCGCTTCTCTGCACCTCCTCGATGGAACTGGGGATCGACGTGGGTCACGTCGACCACGTGATCCAGTACAACAGCCCCCGGCAGGTGACGCGCCTGCTCCAGCGGGTGGGGCGGGCCGGCCACCGCCGCGACCTCGTCTCCAGGGGTACGGTCGTGACGACCCACCCCGACGACACCCTCGAAGCCCTCGCCATCGCCCGCCGTGCCCGGGCCGGCGAGGTCGAACCTGCCGCGCTCCACGACGGCAGCCTCGACACCGTCGCGAACCAGGTCGCCGGCCTCGTGATGGACTTCGGGGAGATCCGAGCGATGCGGGCGTACGAAATCCTGACGCGAGCGTACCCGTTTCGCGATCTCTCCGAGGAGCGGTTCAAGGCTGTCGTCCGCGAACTGGCGGACAACCGCGTCGTCTGGCTCGACGAAGCGGGCGACCGGATCGAGAAACGGCGCGGCACCTGGCAGTATTTCTATCACAACCTCTCGATGATCCCCGACGAGGCCACCTACAGCGTCGAGGACGTGGCCAGCGGCCGCGACGTGGGCACCCTCGACGAGCGGTTCGTCGTCAACTTCGCGACGCCCGGGGAGATATTCATCCAGCGCGGCGAGATGTGGCGCATCACCGAGATCGACGAGGACGAGGAAGTGGTGACCGTTTCGCCGGTCGAAGACCCCGGCGGCGAGGTGCCCTCGTGGACCGGCCAGGAGATCCCCGTCCCCTACGCGGTCGCCCAGGAGGTCGGCGAGATGCGCGGGATCGCGGGCCGCCAACTGGCGTCGGGCGCACCCGTCGAGTCGGTCGCCCGGGAGTTCACCGCCCGCTACGACGGCGACGCCGACACCATCGCCGTCGGTCTCGAACAGCTCGCCGACCACGACCCCGACCATCCGATCCCCACCGACGACACCGTCCTGATCGAGTTCCGCGGGCGCGAACTCGTCGTCAACGCCGCGTTCGGCCACAAGGTCAACGAGACGCTCGGGCGCCTCCTCTCGGCGCTGCTCGGGCAGGCCACCGGCTCGTCGGTCGGGATGGAGATCGACCCCTACCGGATCGAACTGGAGGTGCCGCGCACCGCCTCGGCGACCGACGCGCTCGACGTGCTGGAGGACACCGACCCCGACCACGTCGCCGAACTCGTCGAACTCTCCCTGAAGAACGCCGACTCGCTGAAGTTCAAGGTCGCGCAGGTCGCGACGAAGTTCGGCGCGCTCAAGCGCTGGCGCGGTCGGGGGTCCGGTAACCGCTTCGGCCGCGACCGCCTGATGGACGCCCTGGAGGACACGCCGGTGTACGACGAGGCCGTCCGGGAGATCCTCCACGAGGAACTCGACGTGGAGGGGGCGAGCGAGGTCCTCGAACGGGTCCAGTCGGGCGACCTCACCGTCGAACTCCTCGGCGACCGGACTCCCGTCGGTCTCGGCGGGCGCAGCGCCGGTCAGGAGTTGCTCTCGCCGGACCACGCCGACGCGAGCGTCATCCAGACGGTCAGGGAGCGGATTCAGAGCGACCGGATGATCCTCTTTTGCCTCCACTGCCAGGACTGGGAGCGCAAGAAGCCGGTCAAACGGATTCGCGACCAACCGGAGTGCCCGGAGTGCGGGTCGACCCGGATCGCCGCGCTCAATCCCTGGGCCGACGAGGTCGTCTCGGCGGTGAAGGCCCCCGAGAAGGACGACGAGCAGGAGAAACAGACCGAGCGGGCGTACAAATCGGCGAGTCTCGTCCAGAGCCACGGCAAGCGGGCGGTGATCGCGCTCGCGGCGCGGGGTGTCGGCCCGCGCAACGCCGCCCGGATCATCAACAAGCTCCGCGAGGACGAAGACGAGTTCTATCGCGACATCCTCCGCCGCGAACGGGAGTACGCACGCACGCGGAGCTTCTGGGACTGACGCGGGGACGACTTCGAGCGGCGACGCTCGTCGGCCGAGGCCGCTCGCGGTCGCGACCGGCTCCATCAGTCGCGGAACAAGCGGCGAATCTGTGGCGGACCGGCCCCTTTTTCCACCGGGATCGCTAACAGGCGCGACAGTCAACCGTGAGCACAGATCAAGCGATCGATTCGGAGTACATCGAGAAACACCGGGAGGAACTGGACCATCCGCTCTTGCAGCTGTTCCAGCGGTTCGGCCACGGCCACCGGCGCTGGTTCGTGGTCGGCGTGCTGGCGAGCATCGGGTCGCGCTTCTTCTCGCTGGTGCCGCCGGTGTTGCTGGGCGTCGCCATCGACGCGCTGTTCAACGAGGAGGCGCAGTTCACCCTCCCCTACGTCCCGCAGTCGTGGCTGCCGACGACGGAGATGGGGCAGTTCTGGTTCGTCGTCGGCGGGATGGCCGTCGCCATGATCGGACAGGCGGCGCTCATCTTCGTGCGGGCGTCCTCGCTCAACCTCTTCTCCCATCGGGTGAAACACGAGGCCCGGACGGCGACCTACCAGCAGATGCAACGGCTGGACATGAACTTCTTCAACGAGGTCCAGACCGGCGAACTCATCTCCATCCTCTCGAACGACGTCAACCGGCTGGAGCAGTTCCTCGACTCGATGATGGGCGAGATGATCCAGCTCATCGTGTTGATGGGTGGAACGGCCGTCATCCTCGTCTACCTCAACCCCCAGCTCGCGATGGTGACGCTGCTCGTCATCCCGTTCTCGGCGGTGTTTTCGCTGTGGTACATGCGACTCGCCGAGGAGCGCTACGCGGACATCCGGGAGTCCGTCGGCGACCTCAACAGCCGCCTGGAGAACAACCTCAACGGCATCCAGGTCATCAAGGCCTCGAACACCGAGGACTACGAGGACCAGCGCGTCGAGGACCACTCCTACCGCTATTTCCGGCTGGACTGGCTCGCGCTCCGCCTGAGCTTCGTCTACCGACCCGGCCTGCGCGTGCTGACCTCGCTGGCGTTCATCGCGACGTTCATCGTCGGCGGCATCTGGATCGTTGAGGGTGAAGCGCCCGGTCCGCTGACCGGCGAACTGACCGTCGGGACCCTGGTCACCTTCCTCCTGTTGACCCAGCGGCTGGTCAACCCGCTCGCCCAGATGTCGAACGTCATCGAGCGCTACGAGGACGCCAAGGCCTCGACCAAGCGGATCCTCGGGCTGATGAACCTGCCCGTCACCATCCGGGACAACCCGGACGCTATCGCCCTCGAAGATGTCGAGGGCCGCGTCGAGTACGACGACGTCACCTTCGGCTACGAGGAGGAGGTCGTCCTCGACGGCATCGATTTCGAGGCCGAACCAGGCGAGACGGTCGGCCTCGTCGGCCCGACCGGCGCCGGCAAGACCACCGTCGTCAAACTCCTCTTGCGCCTCTACGACCCCGAGAGCGGGGAGTGGCAGCTCTTCGCCGAGGGACTTCACGAGCCGATGGGGATGTACGCGCCGGCGGACACATCCCGCGAACTCGTCGCGATGCAGCGGCCGGAGCTGACCCGCCTGCGGGACACGAACAACGATGGCTTCGTCGACCGATACGACACCATCTCCGACGATTTCGGGCTCTCCGGCAACTACGACGAGTTCGGCAACGGCGTCGCAGTCGACGGCGAGGGCAACTACTACGTCAGCCTGTCGACGGCCTACGGTGGACCCGAGAACGAGGTCCGGGGCGAACTCCGCGAGGACGGCCTTCGGTTCGTCCGCGAGTCAGCAGTGCCGTACCGCGGGTGGGTGATGCGAATCGGGCCGGATGGCGAGACGACGCCGTGGGCGTCGGGTTTTCGCGCTCCAAACGGCATCGCCAACGACGACGAGGGGCGGGTGTTCGTCACCGACCAACAGGGCGAGTGGGTCGGGACCAGCCCGCTCCACCACATTCAGGAGGGGAACTTCTACGGGTTCCCTTCGGCACTGATCTGGGATGATACCGTGGACGGGTACGTCCCGGACATGAGCGCGAACGAACTCGACGCGATGCGAACCCGCCCGACGGTACAGTTCCCGCACGGCGAGGTCGGCATCGCCCCAACGGGGCTGGCACAGGACACGACCGAGGGCGGGTTCGGCCCGTTCGCGGGCCAGCTGTTCGTCGCGGACTTCGCGTTCCCGCACGTCGTCCGGGTACTGCTCGACGAGGTGGCGGGCGAGCTACAGGGCGCCTGCGTAAAGAGTGCGGTCCACGGCGGCCGCGGCGGCCACCGGGTCGTGTTCGGCCCCGACGGCGACCTCTGGGTCGGGTTTACTGGCCGCGAAACCAACTGGCAAGGCGGCCGCGGGCTCAAGCGCGTCTCCTGGACAGGCCAGACGCCGTTCGAGGTAGAGGGGATGACGCTCACCGAAGACGGGTTCGACCTCCGGTTCACGAAGTCCGTCGACGCCGGCACGGCTGGCTCGACGGACCCCTACGCAGTCACGCGGTACTACTACAATTATAGTAGAGAATACGGTTCGGACAAGCACGACGTGACCGACGTGTCGGTGACTGACGCCACGGTGTCCGATGACGGACGCGGCGTCTCACTGACGCTGTCGGAGCTACAGCCGGGATACGTCCATGCCATGTCGGTCGGGGGCGTACAGTCAGACGAAGGGGATTCGGTCCTCAATCCCGACCTCTACTATACGCTGAACAGGCTGCGCGACGGTTCCACCGGCAACCCGCAGTTCGACTGATGCGTCGTGGGGGATGGGCGAATTACCGTCATCACCCGAAATTGAACAGTCGGAGCGTATCGCCCTGATTTCTTCCCTCAAGTTGCCTGACTGAATGCGTGTGATAGTTAGCTGCTCGACTTTCTGGACGAGACAGACATCATCGCAACGAAGCCGCTACTGCGCGGGACCGGATTCGAACCGGAGAAAGACTCGCGCTGCTCGTCTTTCAGGATTCAGGAACCCGTACCTGCTCGTTTGCCTCACTCCGTTCGGCAAAACTGCGCGGGACCGGATTCGAACCGGCGGACCCCTACGGGACAGCGTCCTAAGCGCTGCGCCGTTGGCCTGGCTTGGCTACCCGCGCTCGCCTCCCGCTACGACGCTGGCCGGTATGAAACTGACGACAGCAAACGTCTTGTCGGCGGCGGGAGAAGGGAGTCCGTGTACCGAGCGCGCGACCGGGTCGACGAGGAGGAGTGGCTCTCGGTCCTCGAGGACGCCGCAGCGACGTTGGGCGTCTCCGAGGACGTCCGCACGACGGCCAGGGACCTCTACCTCTCGGCCGTGCCCGAAAACGAGCGCTCGAAGCCCCCCGTCGTCGCCGCCGGCCTGTACGCCGCCGCGTTGGTGGAGGGCGAACAGCGCTCGCAGTCGGCCGTCGCGGACGCCGTCGGCGTCTCGCGGGTCGCGGTTCAGCAGCGCTGGAAGGAACTGCTCCGCGGCGCGGGCCTCGAAGCGCCTTCGTGGTGACTGCCCGTCTGGTGATTAGCGCTTCGCGCGCCCCTCGCGCTCCGGGGTTGGGTTCCCGTGTTCGTCGATGTCGCCGCGGGCGATGCGGGTCGAGGAGATGGGCTTCCCGTCCGCCGCGAGCACGTGGTCGACCACCACGACGTCGAGGGGGTCGTTCCCCGCCGCCTCGCGTATCTCGTTGATGCGCTCCGCGCCGGCCTCCGTCTCGGGGGAGACGACGAGCGCGTCGAAGCGCGCCTCCGTGGCCGTGCCCGTCGGGGAGTCGAGTTTCCGAATCTCGAAGTTGCGGTCGTACTCCGCGGCGAACGATTCGAGTTCCGCGGCCAAGTCCTCGCGTCGCTCCTCGAACGGTCGCACCTCGCGGTCCTCGTCGCGGGTCGCGGGCGCGAGACTGTCCGACGTGAGCCCGACCGTCACGTCACCAAGCTCGAACGCCCGCCGGAACAGCGCGCGGTGCCCGTCGTGTATCGGGTCAAACGTGCCCCCGAGGGCGACATCCATACACGCCGGGAGCGGCCGGGGCGATAAAACGTTACTCCTCGGACTCCTCGACTTCGATGGTGACCGGCTCCGACCCCCCCTCACCGACCGAGTCCAGCTTACACAGTTCGTTCAGTTCGCGCTGGACCTGCGAGACGACGTCCCCGACGAGCTCGCTGGGCGCCACCGCAGTGTACTCGTAGGGGTTGTTGCCGGCGCCCTCGCTCTCGCGTTTGCGCCGGTCGAGGGTCCCGTCCTCCGTGAGCGCCGCGAGCGCCTCCCGGACGGTGCTCGGGTAGAGACCGGTTCCCTCCGCGACTTCCTCGCTCGTGCTTCCGGGTTGCTGGCGCAGATACACGTAGATGCGGGCGCGCGTCTCCGTGTCGAGCACCCAGGAAAGGATGTCGACGGCGCGCTCGTCGAACTCCTCGACGGCGCGTTCGGTGCCCTCGCCGAGCGGCGTCTTCGACTCATTTTCACTGGCGCTCCCCGAGGTGTCGGTGACATCCTTGGACATGAGTGGTGACTGACGGGAGGAACGCGATTTTCGCTTAAAAGACTTTCCCGGACTCAGAGCACGAGGGACTCCGCAAGCGCATCGGAGCCCTCCGACTCCAGCAGTCGGCGCTGTGCGCGCGCGCCGCTCTCCGCCTCGTAGACGGCGCGGATACCCGGGAGGTCGAGGCGCTCATCGAGGCGGGCAACGAGTTCGTCCAGCCCTATCGTCCCCGTGCCGTCCCGGTCGATGAACGTCGCGTCGTGGCCGTAGCGGAGCGCGCGCCACTTGTTCTCGTCCAGAATCTCGCGGCGGTGACGGTACCCCGTCTCGCCGTCCTCGTATCTCGCTGCGAGGTCGAGAACCAGCGCGTGGACGTACGCCGCGAACGCCAGCACGCGGTCCGGGTCGGCCTGCCCGTCGGGCGTTCGGACCTCGACGGTGCCGTACTCCGTGTGTGGGCGCACGTCCCACCACAGCTCCCCCCGGTCGCTGATGGCGTGGGTGTCGAGCATCGTGTGCTCCATCTCGCGCCACGCCGCGAAATCCTCGAACGCCGAGGGCATCCCCGTGTTGGGGAGCGCCTCGAAAATCTTGGCGCGCGCGGACTGAAGCCCGGTGTCGAAGCCGTTCCAGTACGGCGAGTTGGCCGAGAGCGCGAGCAGCGGCGGGAGATACCACCGGAGTTCGTTGGCGACCCACACCGCCTTGTCGGCGTCGTCGACGCCGACGTGAACGTGCAGTCCGGCCGTCGTGTTGCGATGCTGTGGGTACTGAATCCTGTCGAGTTGGGCCCGGTAACGCTCCTTCTCGGCGTGTTCGAGCTCCCGCCAGCGGGCGAAGGGGTGGAGCCCCGCCGCCGCGATGCGGTAGCCCTGGGACGCCGCGTGCTCGACGAGCGCCGAGCGAACAGTCCGAAGGGCGTCCTCGGCCTCGTCGATACCGTCGAGCGTCGGCGTCTGCGTCTCGATGGTACACTTGAACAGTTCGTGGTCGAGTTTCCCCTCGATGGGGGCCGGCGGGTCGTCGCCGTACACCAACTCGTCGGTGCCGGACGTGGGTCGGCCGTGCGCGTCGACGATGAAGAACTCCTCCTCGATGCCGAGCGACCCCAGGCGGTCGAAGTTGGCGGCCGGACCCGTCTCCGTCATCGGCGCACCGTTCGCCCGGGGAACGTAAATAGGAACCGCCACGGGGCGACGCCAGGCGACGACAGGGAGCGGGGTTCCCGGTGAACCCGACGTTGCCACCTCAGCCACGCGACGCGAGGATGAGAGGGGAGTCTACTTCGGCGTCGCGACGGCGGCGAAGTGGTCGTCGTGGTACGGGTCGAGGCGGGCCGTGTCGAGCACGTCGTACTCCGCTTCGAGCGTGTCGAGCGCCTCCTCGAAGACGGCCGCCGGGTCGCGGGTCACGTCCTCGCTTCTGGCCTTCAGCGCCAACAGGAGGCGGCCGTCGTCGGCCAGAAACCGGCGGTTGAGATTCGCAACGCGGGCCTGTCCGGTGGTCGCCACGTCCTGGACGATACAGTCGAGTTCGGACTCGACGACGTGAGCATACGTTTCGGGTTTGCGGGCGTCCTTCAGGAGGGGGAAGAGGTTCTCCCGGTCCGCCGCGACGCCGAGGAACTCGCGCATCGGCCGGGGCGCGAACTCGACGGCGTACGTCGGTCCGGCGAAGTCAGCGACGTGGCTCGCCGTCGTCCCGTTCGCGGCGCCGAGATACAGCACGCCGTCGCCGGCTTCCAGGCCGGTGTCGAGCCCGGACTCTATCATCGACCCCACTTTCGAGCGGGAGGGGTCCCAGCGCCGCCACTCGCCGTCCGTCGGTTCGCCGTACACTGGTTTTCCCCTGGTTGCGAGGCCCGTCTCGCCCGCGATGGTGCGCCGTTGGACGCCGTCGGGGAGGCTCATTGTCCACCCCGCGTGCGGATGCGCTCGATGCGCTCGTCCAACTCGGCGTCGAGTTCCGGCCGCCGGTCGCCCGCGTAGTGGTCGACGCGCGCGGCGATGACGAGTTTCCCCGCGAGCGCTCTGGCCGCGGACCCCCGCTCGTCGGGGCGGGTGTTCCGGACGTACTCGTGGGTGAAGATGACGCCGTGTTTCGGGGACGGCGCGTTCCCGCGGAGATGCGCGAACAGGGCGTCCTCCGCGCCCAACACCTGGACGGTGCCGCTGGGCATCTTCGCCAGCGAGTCGAGGCCGCCGGCGAGGGCTATCAGTCGCGCCGCGAGGACGGGGCCGGCCATCGCGGCGAGGTTCGGCGCGACAGCGGGCGCGTTGCTCTCGACGAACCCGCGGAGTTCGTCGCGCTCGTCCGCGAGCGAGACGACCCGTTCCGCGAGCGAGACGATGCGCTCCTCGACGCCATCGGACGGCTCCCGGCCCGCGACGTCGCGGGCGTAGTCGACGCCGCCGCCGGACTCGCCGTACACGCTCCCGGCCCACTCCGAGAGGCGCTCCGCGAGTTCGTTCGCCGTGCGCTCGGCGTCGTCCATCGCGCGAACGGCGTGTTTCAACTGTTGGTCGTCCGCCCGCTCCCGCTCCTCGACGGCCTCGCGGGCGGCGTGGCGCGTGGCCTCGTGGAGGGTCCCGTAGTAGTCGGACTCGCTCTCCGCGAACCCGGACGCAACCGCCTGTGCGGGCCAGTCGTCGGGGGATTCCGCGCTCCCGTTCTCGATGGCCTCGCGGGCGGCGTCGGGGTCGTCGGGCGGGATGGACTCGAACCAGCCAGCCGCGTTCTCGGTCATACTCGGAGTACTGCGGGCGAAATCGTATATGCGTCCCGGTGTGAACGGGCGCAGAAGTGGAGGGCCAGTGTGGACGCACCCGCACGAATACTTATGTCGTTCAGGACACGTTGCGTGGACATGTCCGAGGAAGGCGGGTTCGAATGTCCGGTGTGTGGCGACACGTTCGACACCGAGGCTGAGCGGGACGAACACCTGGAACAGCGCCACCCCGACTGACCGACGCCGTGAGCGGACGCCGAGCGCGCGGCCACGAGTCCGCCGTTCCGGCAGAACCTACAAGACGAACACGACGGGAGTCACAGTATGCCGCTCCTCCAGTTCGACACGACGCTCTCGCTGTCGCCTGCGGAGAAAACGTCGTTCGCGGAGGTCGTTACGGAGTCGTACACGGACGAGATGGCGACGACGGCGGGCCACGTCGCCGTGACCATCCGTGACCGGGAGTCGGCCGACCTCCACCTCGGTCGGGCCGTCGATGGGCCGCTGTTGTTCCTGGACGCCGAGATACGGCAGGGACGCTCCTTCGAGCGCAAGCGGGCGTTCGCGCTCGCCGTGATGGACCACGCCGCGGACGCGTTCGGCGTGCCCGACGAGAACATGAAAGTCGTGTTCAGCGAACATCCGGGCGAGGCGATGATGGGCGTCAACCGCGTCGGCGGGGAGTGGAAAGAGGAGTGACAGTCGCCTCGCCGACCAGTCGGTCGCGGCGGTCGAGTGAGCCAAAACCAGAATCGTAGCGCCCTCAACCCGCCCACGTCGGAATCTCCGCGAGGTTGATGCCCCAGACGAGCGGGAGCCACGTCATCGCAAGCAGGATGACGAGGAAGATGCCGATGATGTTGAGTCCGGCCCCGGTTTTCGCCATCTGCGGCATCGTGATGTACCCCGACCCGAAGACGACGGCGTTCGGCGGCGTCGCGACGGGGAGCATGAACGCGAAGGAGGCGGAAGTCGCTGCGGCAATCATAATGCCATACGGGTGTATCGAGAGCCCGACCGCGAGCGAAGCCATGATTGGCATCAACATCGCGGTAGTCGCCGTGTTGGACGTGACCTCCGTCATGAATATCGTCAACAGTACGACGACGGTGATGACGAGCACGATGGAGACGCCCTCCAGCCCCGTGAGTTGGCTACCGAGCCACTCGGCGAGACCGGTCTCCGAGAACCCCTCGGCGATGGCGAGTCCGCCCCCGAACAGGAGGATGATACCCCACGGGATGTCGACGGCCGTCTCCCAGTCGAGCAGGAACGTGAACGACCCGTCGCTTGCGCGGGCGGGAATCAGGAAGAGCGCCAGCGCGCCGGCGATGCCGATGACGCTGTCGGAGATGCCAGGGATGATGGGTTCGAGGACGAACGAGCGCGATATCCACGCGGCGGCGGTCAAAGAGAACACGAGGAGCACGAGTTTCTCCTCGCGCGCCATCGCGCCGAGCGACTCTATCTCCTCGTCGATGACCGCCATGCCGCCGGGGAGAGAGTCCAACTGCGGCGGGAGGACGACCCGCGTGACGTACACCCAGATTATCGCAACGCCGAGGACGGCGATGGGGACGCCATAGAGCATCCACTGCGCAAAGGAGATTGTCTGGTCGAACGTCTCGTTGATGGCGCCCACCAACACGAGGTTCGGCGGCGTGCCGATTATCGTGCCGACGCCGCCGACGGAGGCCGAGTAGGCGATACAGAGCATCAGCGCCGTGCCGAAGTTGAACTCGCCCTGCTCGGTGGAAACGTCCACGTCGGAGCGTTCGATGATGTCGCTCGTCTGGAGGATGACCGCGAGGCCGATTGGCGTCATCATCATCGCCGTCGCGGTGTTCGACACCCACATCGAGAGGAACGCTGTGGCGACCATGAATCCGAGAATGATGCGCTTGGGGCCCGTGCCGACGGCGCGAATCGTCCGCAACGCGATGCGTCGGTGGAGTCCCCAGCGTTGCATCGCCATTGCGATGAAGAACCCGCCCATGAAGAGGAAAATCAGGTCGTTGGCGTACGGCGCGGTCGTCGCGTCCACGTCGAGCGCCCCGGTGAGCGGGAACAACACGATGGGTAACAGCGATGTGGCCGGAATCGGAATCGACTCGCCGATCCACCACACCGCGACCCACGCCGTGGTCGCAGCAACCGCCTGTCCACCCGATGATAGCCCCTCGGGGGTAGGCACGAGCATGATGAGCGCGAACAGCAATGGCCCCAACACGAGGCCAATTTTCTGCCGGCGGTCGTACTGGCCGCCGATGTCGAACGCCGAACCGTCGTCACCACCGTCGCCGCTTCCACCGCTGTCACCGCCGCTACTATCACCGCCGTCCCCGGCGCCGCTACCCCCGACGCCGCCCCGCTCCCCTCCGGTATCGCCCGCCTGCTCCGCGTCGTCCCGGCCACCGTCGGTTGCGAGTCGCTCGGCGAGTTCGCGCTCCTCGGGCGTCAGTTTCGCGTAGTCGAGGAGCGCGGTCGGGCGCATCCGGAGAGCGTTTCTGGCGTTTCTGTCGAGTCGCCAGCAGTACTCCCACACCTCCCACAACCGTGATTTCGACCCCATAACGGCCAATTGGCCGGATGGCCACTAAACCTTGTGTCAGTATGGCACACCATCGGGGCGTCCGCACTACCGGACTGCCGAATGGGCCGACTACGACTCCGACTCCGGCACGACTGTCACCGGCCGGTCGCTCTCCAGAATCACCGCCTGAACGACGCTCCCGAACAGCACTTTCCCGACCGACGACCGCCGACTGCCGCCGAGGACGATGGCGTTGCTGTCGTGCTCCGACGCGAACGCCAGAATCTCCGCAGCGGGTTCGCCGCTTCGCTCGTGAACGGCGAACTGGTGACCGCTCGAGTCCAGTGCGTCGACGGCGGCGTCCACCGACGCGGGGAGACGGTCGGTGTCGTGGACCTCGTCGGCCATCTCCTCGGCGAACGTCTCTGAGAAGCTGTCGCCGGCGGCCCATCCAGCGTCTATCGACGAGATGTCCTTGTGAACGTGAACGACGTCGACGACGAGGTCCCCTGCCGCCACCGGCAGTTCGAGGACCGCCGCGACCTGTGCGCGCGCTCGGGCCTCGTTCTGGTCGACCGGAAGTAGGACGCGGTACATAGCCGGGGCTTCGGCTGTGAGCGATAAATGTTTTCACCCTATCGCCGCCCGACAGCGCGCTCGGAGCGTACAACGACGCAGGTACGCTTTTATCTCGCCGCTTCGGACGGGAAGTATGGCGAAAACGGACCCCGACATCGGTGACCTCATCGACGAACTGGAGGCCATCGAGGACCACGCCGAGGACCCCGAGGTCGACGAGCGAATTCGCGACGCCATCGGGATGGCCATCGACGTTCAGACCGAAACCGGGCCGTTCGGACGGGTCATCCACGGCTACGACCGCGCGGACGTGACCGAGGCGTTCCTCGGGGCGCTCCTCTTCGGCATCCCGATGTTCGTGGAGGGCGGCACCCAGGAGGTCGGTGCGTTCTTCGTTGCCTACCCCGTTTCGCTGGTCGGGTCGCTCGTCGGGTCGGTGGTGCTCACCATCGGCATCCTCTACGTTGCCGACATACAGGACGTGCGCGTCTCGAAGCCGATTCTCGGCATCGTGCCACGGCGACTCGCCGGCGTCGTCAGTGTCGCCTTTCTCACGTCGTTGGCGGTGATGACCACGTGGGGGCGGGTGGACTGGGCGACGCCCTCGCTCGCGTTCGCGCAGGTGTGTGTGGCGTTCGTGCCGATGGTCATCGGCGCGGCGCTCGGTGACATCCTCCCCGGTTCGTAACGCGGCGTAGCGCGATTGGCAACGGTTAAAAGTCGGGGCCCAGTACCGTGGGTATGAGCGAAACCGACTCCTCGCAGGGGTCCCGCCGCTGTGTCTCCTGTGGTATCAACATCTCCGGCACGAACGCCGCGCGCTTCGACTGCCCGGAGTGCGACCAGACCATCTATCGCTGCGCGAAGTGCCGCAAGCAGAGCAACCTCTACGAGTGCCCCGACTGCGGGTTCCGGGGGCCGTAACGATGGGGGACGTTGCCGCGAAGATGAAAGTCATGCCGCAGAACCCCGAAATCGACCTCGACGACCTCCAGGACCGACTGGAGGCGTCGCTGCCCGAGGGCGCGAGCATCCGGGGCGTCGAGCGCGACGACGTCGCGTTCGGCCTCGTCGCGCTCCTGCCGACGGTCATCGTGGCCGACGACGCGGGCGGCACCGAGGCCGTCGAGGAGTCCTTCGAGGCCGTCGAGGGCGTCGAGTCCGTCTCCGTCGAGTCCGTCGGCCGCCTCTAAGCGCCGACTGACGGAACGCGAACGCACGTTTTATTACGCCGACGCGGCTACCACGCCATATGCCGAGCTCTAACGGTCCGTTTACCGGAACGCGAAACAAGCTGAAGAATCACCCCCGCGAGCGGGGTACCTCGCCGCCACAGCGCGCCATCCAGGAGTTCGAGGAGGGCGACACCGTCCACCTCGCACTCGACCCGAGCGTGAACGAGGGCGGCTTCCACCAGCGGTTCAGCGGCCGCACCGGCACCGTCGTCGGCGAGCAGGGCGACGCCTACAAGGTCGAAGTCGCGGACGGCAACGCGACGAAAACCGTCCTCGTCACGGCCGCCCACCTGACGGCCCAGGAGTAGGATGACGATTTTCAAGGAGAAGCTGGACGAGGAGTACCTCACGCTCGCGGCGACGA
>ENA-ORCO01000437-ORCO01000437.1-marine-metagenome-genome-assembly--contig:-NODE-437-length-20464-cov-3.489773_pt1 | contig 20464 bp, 12 predicted proteins | sample MGYA00248633_ERZ508508 | MGnify/ENA primary metagenome ERZ508508 (study PRJEB26179, sample SAMN06268845) | marine metagenome | isolation source: A23 P1 aerobic enrichment on pine of planktonic cells taken...
GAGAAACCTCGAACGCCTGCCGAGATACACGATGAACTCCCTCGTGATGTCCAATTGGGAACAGATCAGTCAGAAATCAAGGCAGTTCTAGAACGATTGGCCAATACAGGTGTTATCAGAAAAAAGAACGAGGGGTCGACATCTCGGTATTTCCAACGACAGGAAAAAACGTGGGAGTAGTCGGGAAAGCCTTTATTTACTTATGAGCGAGACCAACAATATCTTACTCGAATGACCCTCCAATATGCGCGCCTCTTCCAACTACGGGCTGGCATTCAACTGATCGCAGAATCTGGTCCGATATCCAAGGGGGAACTTACAGAAGCGCTCAGACAGAGGAAAACGATCGATGCTGATGAAACCGCTACAGAAGGAGCAGACGATATAATCGAACAACTTCGTGATGCAAATCTCATAAAAAATAGCGAAGAGGGCTATCGACTAACATCTGAAAAGGAATTCAATGACACAGGGGTCGTGTTGATTTATTCGGGTGAGGAAGTCGTTGGTGCAGAAGATCAGCGAGCGCAAGCAGACCGAATACTCGCGAATATTATGTACCAACACCCGATGCTGCTGGTCCTCTCGAAATTCATCTACCGGAAAAGCCCAGTCAAGGACTACGAAGTGATGCGAGAATTTGACGGAGATGCGTTTATTGGGGACAAAATGAACCAATTCACAATTGACATGGGGCTTGATCTACTGGAAGATGCCGGCGTTATTGAACCGGCTGATAATGGCTACACCCAGGGAAGGTGGCCTGTTCGCCTGTTCGCACACGTTATCTACGAAGAATATTCGGATTTAATTGGCGACGGGGGAAGCGTCCGAGAACCAGAACTCTTTGAGAGGTTAGAAACATTGTACGGCATCCCTCGAAGCACGTTCGATAACTACATCTCGAGACTGCACACTGCCGGTATCGTTTCTGAGGGTAGCTACAAACAGTTGATCCTCAACGAAGACATCCTTGAAGGAGCTAAAATCCATGAGTGAACCAGCAAGCAAATTCGACGAACTAGGGTTGGAACGAGACCCATTCTCGACGACTATCGCGGATGAGGAAATCGCGGCACAGTATAGTTTGGCTGGAAGAGATGACCAGGAATACCGTCTACGTGAATTCGTCCAATCGGGTATTCGTGAGCCCGACCTCATGAAACGTCGGCTGATTTTCGGAGAATATGGGACTGGTAAGTCCCACCATCTCATTGAACTGCGGGACGAGGTAAGAGAAGGCATTGAAGTCGATGGCGAGACGTACGAAGCACTAGCAGTATACGTCGGCAACCTGGGCCTGAGTATTCGTCGGTTGTATGAGAAAATCGTCGAGGAGATACTAGAAGACGAACCTGGCCTTCAGGACTATGTGGAGTCACTTCCTGATGTCGAACCTGACAGTAGTGTTGACGAGGCCTATCAATATGAACGCCTGCAGGACAATGTTGCTAGAAACCTTCGAAAAATCGTCACACATGCCAGAGAAGAATTAGGATATCGCTCAGTCTATCTCTTCATCGACGAAGCAGAAGACATTGAGGCAGAAAATGACGAGCAGAAAGTACAGCGGTTTATTCGCTCATTTCTCCACTTAGTTAACGAACTGAACACCTCGGGTCTACACATTCTCCTTGGATTCTCTCAAGGTGCACGGATGGCGATCACCCAATACGAGGATGACGATGACTCACTTGGTAATGCGTTGGTTCAAAGGTTCCAGGGAGACGATATATATCTTGGCGACCTCACTGAATCAGACGTCAAAGAGATGCTAATCGATCGGATGGACGCCCACCGAACCTCTAATCGCAGTGAAATTTCACCAATTGTAGAGGCCACTGTCGATGTTGTAACTGAGGTCACGGGCGGACATCCACGATCGATCCTTCAGATATACTCTGAGGCCCTCAACTATGCAGCGAAGGTGGATGCAGACCGGATTGATGGCGATGCTATCGTTTACGCTCTTAGAGACTTCACCTCTCTTGTGCGTGACGAGGATCTCCTGAGTGGAGAAGCGCTTACCTCACTCAAGAAGGCCCTCAACGATGCACACCCTGACGCGCGAGAAGACTTCGAGCGCTTAGAGGGGCGTCTTATTGGAGAGGGAGATGCGATTCCAGAGAATTCCTTCTCAGACGGCGTTCCTGGTGCTCTCATGAGTCCGATTACTGTTGAAGGAGAGAACGCTGGCGAAACTCGTGTTCTTGAAAAACGTGACCGGCACGGTCGATACTACTATGTTTTGAGTGAAGAGGCCAAGGACTTCCTTTTCCGTGGAAAAGGTGACGAAGGTACGGAGATACAGAAGTTGGATCTCCAAGCGACAAACGCCCCTGGCAAATACCAAAGAGACCTTTCACGTGGGCTAGCCCTGGCTGTTCAATCAATGGGCAAAGGGAGCCTGCACAAGGATCCAGTCACTATTGCCGCCGGTCGATACGAATACGCCCTTCACTTGATCGATGTTGACCGAGGACCGGGGAAGCGAGAACAAACCGTCGCCGTTGGTGTCTATAATGGCCAGGAAATCCCCGCAGAATTACTCAGGCTCTATGTCGAGGCCTACCAATCTCGCGGGGCCACCTTCGGTACGTTGGTAAAACAAAATCAGAAGCAATCTGCGGAGGCAAATAAGTACGTTAACGGGCTAGAAAGCGAAGAGCGACAGTTTGTCACCGACCGCATCATAGAGATCGACCTCTCTACCGAACAACGTGATAACTTCATTTACGGTCGATTGTTAGCTCTTGGCGATTCTGAGATTCAAGCAGAGGGGATGGTCGATGGCCACACGCTAATCTCTGAAATCGGCATAATCGGTAGCTTGCAAGAAACCTTCACAGAGACGATCCTCCCGTATCCCGACAAGGTTCATCGTGACGTCATTGAGCATCTTGAGAAGAATGACACGCGAGAGTTCACAATTGGTGACCTAAAGGAAGAGCTCGACATTCAAAGCTATAACCTGAATGGCGATATAATGGGCGGGCTTCGGGATCAAAATCTCGTAGCAAAATCAGGGAACCGCTGGGTCTATCCGGACATTGAGAACGACAAGCCGCCGTGGTATGAGATTTACCGTCGTCTTAACGAGCGCGGCGCCCTCACCGTGGATGAGATTCAGGATCAGCTAACTACTGAGTTCGCTCTGGGTTGTTCACGTGGTGACGAGAATGCGATGATTCAGTGGTATCTGGACCATCTCCAGAGGCAGAACTACGTCGAGCCCACAACAGTAGAACGGGAAGGAGAAATTCACGACGCGTACGACATAGTTAGTGTTGAGGATCAATATAATGAAGCTAGGTCCCGGGCCCAATCTAGGCTGGAGGCGGCGCAGGAACTCTACGACGAAGCGGTTTCGCTTGACGTCAAGAGCGTCAATAGCTACAAGAACCGGATTGAGGACTACTCCAGCCAACTCGAACAGTTTGATGAGGTTTTCAACCCGACCCACAACGACCTGAACGAGGTTCGTGGTCTCATTGATGAGATTGTGGAACTGGAGGAAGACCTGGAAAATGCTGTCTCTGACCGCAAAGAGAAGATCGTTGGTGATGCAGCTTTAGTTCGAGACGATATTGACGATCTTCAACGGAAGATTTCGAAATCTGACGTAGAGGGTTCATTCGGGTCCCAGCTTGATGACCACGATGACGAGCTGGGAGAACTGGATACAGAACTTGAGTCGCTCATAAATAACGAGCAGTATGAGCGGCTTGCGAAACGAACCGGAAGTATCGAGGACCGGACAGATACGATAGACGATGAGGTTGAACAGCTTCTGGGAGTCAAGTCGAAATGTACTGAGAAATTCAAGCAACTGCGTGATGTAGCGGACAGCGCGGAGGACCATATCGACGCTATTGCAGCGGAGAACTCTTCGCAGGCGGAACTGGAAGCTGAACTTGAGACAATTGAATCTCGATTTGACGATTATCGAGATCAGTTCAATAGTGGCGAATTCAAGATGGCCCTCAGCACCCTCGAAGAGATTGAACCAGACCTCAAATCCCTCAAAGAGCAGGCAAAAGGGATTGAGCAGCAGCAACAACAGTATCTAAAACAGCTCGATGACCTCGATCCGGAAATCTCTGACGAGGAAGGGAAAGAACTGCTCGAAGAAGCACGGAAAACCGTAAAGAAGGGCGACTTCGCCACGGCGCCGACACTCATCGACGACCTTCGTGAACGCGCCAAAGGGCCGACTCGGCGCGAGCAGTTTGTAGCTGCCTTGCGTGAGCACGATGGGAGTTTCAGGAAACTCGTCACTGAGACGGACTTCGATGAGGCAGAAGCGTTTAGTCAACTCAAAGATGTCTACTCGGACTCTACGAGTGACATCGAGGACATAACGGTCGTGATGGCTAATGAGTAATGCAGCGATGAGACAGCATGAGCACCTTGATGCTGTCAAGGAGATGTGGGGGGTTCTAGTCGACGGGGAAGACCATGATGACCTCCAACAGCACATTCTTAGATGGGTTGACAATGTCTGTAAGCAGCAGATCAACGCTGGTAACTACGATGCTACGGTAGCACTGTCCGACCTGTTCGATCGATTTCACCGAACCTTCGTACTCGGTGAAGATGAACCGGATACTGGCGGTCATATCGACATTACCTACGCATTCCCTGCTCAGCTATCCACCAAGACGGCCAGCCAACTACTCTTTCAGCATGTTATCGACAAACTTGTCGAAAGAGATGTTTTACTCTACGTCTACGACAAACAACGCGTTCGGAGTCGTGTAGCAGAAGTTACTAGGTACTTCGCGCTGCTTCGCCAGCGGTTCGCTGACCAGAGCGGATACGAGCATGCTCCCAGTCTCACGAAGATGGTCAAGATGGACATTCAGTCCCGTGAGAAGCCTAAATGGGGTGACCAAGGAATCGACTTGGGTGACAAAATTAGAGAGATTTTACAGCGATCGAGCACCGGCGAACCTGCTTCTGAGTTTGGGTCTGTAGGACGGGCCGACTGGCGAGACGCCACAAACGACGCGCTCACTCTGATATACAGGCTGTGTAAGCGCCGGGGTATGACCGGGTTAGCTGCATTCCAGGGCAGATCCCTCGATGAACTCTATCGCCGGGCAGTCACCGAACGGAACGAAGAACGAGGCCACGTTATCACCGCAAGTACCGGCGGTGGTAAGACAGAGGCCTTCTTGTTCCCGATACTCGCATACAGCCTGACGGCGAACCATGACAACATTCGGGTAGGTGGTGTTGACGCCGTTCTTGCATACCCCCGAAAAGACCTGTGTGATAACCAGTTTGAGCGTATCGTCGAGTATCTCTACGAGATTGAACAGATCATCGCTGCGGACGACGAATTGCCCTATGATTCGCTCCCAATAACAGTTGCCCTCCAACACGGTAGTGCAAGCCGATCTGAGATCAACTGCCCCGTCGACGGCTGTGATGGGGGAATGCCGACGGATGACATGGTCTGTGACAAGGACCCCGCCCATAAGGCTGACTTCGCTCGATCGGATAAGGGGGCCACAGCCGACATCATCGTAGTCACACCCGATACGCTTCATCGACGATTGATGGATCACCGGGGCTACGATCAGTTCTGGAAACACGCATCACCGCCAAAGTTCGTTGTCCTTGATGAGGTTCACGTCTATACGAACCAGTACGGAATGCACGTCGCGAACGTAATGCGGCGGTTCCAAGCGGCAATGCGGGAAGTCGATCCTGATCAGCAACCCAACCTGGTCGCCTCCAGTGCGACAATATCAAACGCTGAACAGTTCACAGAGGCAATCTTTGGCGCTCCCAGTGCTAGAGAGATCACTCCCAGGGGGAAGGACGACGACATCCCATGGAAAGAGACGAGTAAGGAATTTAAAGAAGAGAGTGAGATTGAAGAAATCGGGTGGGAATATCTCGTGTTTATAAAAGCTACAGACCCCCGTGAGGTCCAGGTTCCACAGGGTGAAGCAAAGTACAAACCTCGGCGTGAATGGGGGCCAGGGGACTTCGAAGAGACGAACGTAACGAATCTCTCGTCCATGATTCAGGTCGCCTTCACGATGTACCATACGATCCTCAAACAGGAGTCTGACGAGGGACAACTGAAGAACAAAATTTTGGGGTTCGTTGACTCTATCGATTCCGTCAAAAGACTAGGTGATTATATCCAAGACGCAGAGTCTGGACGAGGTGTCGAGGGTCAGGAGTTATTCACTCTCCGTACTCCAGATGCTTTCCTGCGAGACGAAGATGAACCAGGGACTAATCCAGACTGCCCAAAGCACCAGTTCAGATCAAATGCAGCATCTCATGAACGGGCGGTCTGTGAACCACTCCCTCCGAACAAGAATCTGAATCCGTGTCCAGTCTATGAGGCAGGTGAGTGCTGGTGGACGATGACCGACGAGCTTGATCTTGAGCCGATGGATGTCTACCTGCACAAGAGTGGCCGAACCGAGACTCCGGACGGGACCCGCGTTGAAGACGACAATTGGGATCTTATGGTCACTACTAGTGCACTGGAAGTTGGATTCGATCATCCCGGCATAATCGGAACCTTCCAGTACCGAGCACCGATGAACATCCCTGGATTCGTACAACGAAAAGGGAGAGGAGGTCGTGATCCTGATGACCAACCGATTTCAGTAGTCGTTCTCGGTTCACGTCCTGAAGACGCATTCTACTTCCACCATGAAAACCTGCTCTCTGACCCAGATCCGCGATATCTCGAAATCAATCTGGATGAAGAGAACAGGTTTGTTCGAACAGAGCACCTCGTCTCTGCCATCTTCGATTACTTGAACGTCACTGACAACGAGACCGCCGACGAGATATACCGAAGATTAGATATTGAGGAGTTAGACGAGAAATTCACACATGAGCAAGATGAGATCGCTAACTGGCTCCGCAAGGCGTTCCCGATGGTGCCCGAGGAGCAGATTACTGCCGTGATCGATGAAATTGGAGACTACATCAATCTAACACAGGCCCCGTTAACTCCTGCAAGTGTAGGTGGAGGCGACATCCAAGAATTCTGGGAGGCAGCACGCTTCCCTAGAGGGACTCGGCAGGCCGATCTCGAAGAGAGCCTTGATGATCTGAAGTTCAAGCGCCGGCTTTTCCAGGAGATTGCGGCGGGGAATCTCGACTTGGAGAACACTTCCAACAAATGAGCGATCAAACTCCTCTCTCGGAAGCAGATGACCTAACGCAAGAAGAGCGATTGCTGGCACGACTTAATGGCCTGATTCAATACCAATCTGACCTACTTGATAAGGTCCAGCGCAATCGTTTCCGTCCATATTGCCATATACCAGATCTCTTCGAACTTGATCCAGAGGCAACAAGGCCATTTAGCGTTCCTAGTACGTTCATCTCTGAGCAGGTCGGCGGTAACATCAGTGTTGTCAACGCGAATGGCGGCTTTTTGGCGAATGAGCCTCTTGATCTTATGTTGGGGAGCTTTCTGCCCGGCGGCTACAAACGCCGATGGGAATTCGACCTATGGACTGGCGATTTCGGGCCTTCATCGAGAAGAGGATTTGCAGATATTAACGACGGGCTGCGCATTCGAACATCCAGCCAACTGTCCGAAATTCTACCACAGAGTGAAGAAGAGCGGTACACACCGTTTGAGCACCCTGTAGACGAGGTAAGCGTCTACATTCCCCAACAGTTCATCGTCTGGAATCCGAGCGTGGGTGAGAACGGAGAGCATACGCACTACTATTGGGATTCTGCGAACGGGGTTGTAAGGAACCAGAAACCAGAGGACGTCCCAGAAGAAGAGCTCACGAAGCTGAAAAGTGATCCGACCTCGCAGTTCCTCTGGTTCAAGCATCCTCTTGGACGAGGCGATAGTCCAGAGTTACTGGATTTGTCGACGATGACCGGTGGCCTCATTGAGCAGGGAGAGTTCAACAGCGACGCGACATTTCTTAAAGCATACTATGCCACCCTGTTGACGTTATACGGCGAAGAGAGGACATTCTCTGAAGTAATTCGCTATCGTCACGAGGAAGATGACGCCACGGCATTCGTCGGTAGCCGTGAGGAAAGCCAGGTTCTGATGTTTGATATAGACCGGTCGATGATCACCGAGTTGCTTGACAAAGTCTTCCAGAAAGAGATGCCACTTTTCCGAGACCTCCAATTTTCGCTCTTATACCGTCGATTATGGGATCGCCTGTTCTTCCAAGAGGAGGCTCTTGAGCATGCATTTAGCGTTACCCCCTTCTATCGTGCCCTAATTGCGGTCGACTACCTCTTTTCGAGGGGATCTGACGGGCCAGACTCACTATTTGAAGCCAGTGTCAACGACATTGAAGCACGTCTGCCAAGCCTCTTACCGTCTAGTGACCGGCGGTTAGGCCTACTTGATTACGATGACGGGAAACTCGCGACTTATGAGACGCTTCTGGACGAGTATGGAGATTCGTTGAAATCCATTATCGAGGAGTGTGCTGACGGCGATTCGGTGAGACAATTTGCTGAGCATGTCTTTGTCCATTCACTCAAGCATGGGCTTGCTTCGTGGGCGGCAGAATACAGTGCCGGTGGTGGTGACTTCGAGGCTTGGTACGACGTGAACTTCGTAGAGACCAGCGACGAAACTATTGAGATCGGCATCTATGACTCAATTCAAGGCGGTGCTGGTGTAAGCCGCGAAGTCTTCGATGACTTACGCGAGCTATCCCATACTGAACTGCTAAGCGGACTTGCTGAACAGGCGAGCTGCCATATTGGTGCTACAGAAGAGACGTTGGTTTCCTTGCTGAAGGAATACTCTGGAGAGTACGTGTTTGACCTCGCCCAAGCGAACGAAATTGCATCTGGGCGTGACGTACCCGAGTTCAATAATGCGTTTCAGGGCCTGGGAGCCGACTTCTCGTACGCTCGGTACGACGACGTCAAACCGCTACTTCACCGACGTCTTAACCGAATTGCTGAGACACGGGAAATGGCCCGCTTCTACAGCGTCGTTGCTGAGACATATACGACAACGAAGAAGCAACTAAACCGCACACCACGGCCGGTAGACTTGGTATTTGCTCTGGAGGACCGAACGTTCTTCGATACCCGGGTCAGAGAGACGTACCGTCGATTTGCGAATAGACGATCTCAACGCCGCGATCTCAGTGAACTGGCTGAACGAATAGAAGAGGTGACCAAGCAGTGTATTCATGCATGTCCGGACTGTCTAAAACGGGACTCCTGCACACACCAGTATCGGTATCAAGAACAGATGCTCGACCGTCGTCTCCTCGCACGCTCACTAGCGGCACTTGATGGAGGCAAATAAAGATGATTTATCCGATTCGGGACGTCGTTGACGACGAGACGCACTATGGCCAGGAAGTCACCATCCGATGTACAGTCGTTGGTGACCCAAAAAGAGGTCAACAAGGCGGAGACAAGACACTTTATCCGGTACGGGTGTCCGGTCAGTTTGAAGGAGATTCCTTCCTCTCGATCTGGCATGAAGATCCTGCTTGGACAGACTCATTCGGGCGAACCGCTTCGTATCTTCGTGAAATAATCGACGAGGTACCGTTACAGCAAGACGAGTCAGTCGTCGTCAGGGGGATTCCTAACACATACAACGACAAGTGGTATTTCAACGTCACCGGAATCATAATTCGTGACCCGGATACCGCAATCGGCAAAAATGAGATGCGCTCCGCTAGCGAGTGCCCCCGTATTTACAACCTTCTTTACGAGAAGAACGTGTATTCGCCTGGTCGATATGATCTTTCTCCCGGAGCAATAAAAGGTAGAATAGTTCACAAATTAGTAGAACGCTCCATCGAAGAAGGGGACCAAACTCAATTCAAAGGTGGTTGGTCGGAAGCACAAGTTGAGGCGTCTCTTGAAGAACTAATTGAGTCGGAATACTCTATTGAGATGGCTCTGTGTCGGTTAGCATGGGTGAGTCCCAACCGAATTCAGGAGTACGCGTTGGATGCTGCTACTAGTCTTCTGATAGACGACGAATTTACAAATCGAATCGCTGCAGCGACAGATGTCAGTGCAGAAGTCGGCCTCTCTGCCTCTGTCGGTTTTAATGGCCGCGTTGATCTAATCATCGATGGAATTCCCTATGATCTCAAAACTAACTACAAGATGACCGATAAAACACGGAATCAGCATCGATTCCAGCTCCGGGTCTATCTCCTAGCGTTCCTCCTCGAAACTCTTGAAACAGGAAAGCGTCTCCATGAGCGGATTGACGAAGGAGTTAGCGGCTATCTCGTGTATCCGAACTTAGCGAACGAATCGGGCGTCGTGTTGGAAGAAGTTGAATTGCGGCGCGGTGATGTAGAAGACATCCTCTCTCTTCGGAACGAGGCATCTGTTCTTCGCGATGGATTCGGTGTACCGACGACTTACGGCCGGGATTGTGATGGCTGCACGTTCAAGTCGCCGACAACCGATCAAGAGGAAGATGAGATTCTACCGTCGCCCTGTCAATATTACTGTCAGTCTGAGCGCCGATGGTCGTGCTTTGAATCAGACGACGAAGGGAACATCATATCCCAGTGCCCACTTTTCGACGAGTGTGACCAACGACTTGAATTCCGAAACCCCGCTGTCACCGACCATTACACAGGTCTTCGTCAAGCATTGAACACTGAGCGAGATCACCGGAAACGATTAGGCTACGAACTCGAGCAATTAGCTCCAGAAACACTGTCAGAAGCTGGGTTACGAATTCCTGATCTCGAACTTAAAGCCTTAGAAGGCCAACGGAGGATGATTTTTACGTCAGATACGGGACTAGTTCCGTCCTTTACTCCAGGTTCGGGCGTACGTCTCAAGCAGACCGACACGGAATACTATCAAGAAGCCATATACTATGGCCAGATTGAGAACAAGTACATCTTCCAGCTAAAATCAACCCCCAATTCGGCGTTCCTTAATCCCACAGGGACGTATGAAGCCGTCCGTACCGTAGCTGCTGATTCTATACCACGTGAGTTGTTGTCACAACTGGACTACGCTCAGCGAGGGGAAGTGTCACCCCTTCTTGAGACGACAGGAAAGGCCGGCGACAACGAGGACAGTCTTGACCCCTCGGACCTAAATCATCTTTCTGAGTACGCTGACACAAAGGAACTCTATCTGGATATTCCAGTCCGTCGTGACCGGACTACACTCGTTACTGACATTGTTACAAAACTCGCCACACAGCAGTATCCAACCCCGACTAGTGGTGAAGAGATACCTGACGATGAACAACGTACATTAATTCTCTGTACGCGACCTGAGATGACCGACTCAGTTGAAGAGCGACTTTCTTCAGTCGAGGGGGCAACTAGAATGGACGGATTCGCTGGTGGGGCAACGACGGGTCTCACTAGAACGTCTGATGGGCACGAAATCTATGAGGCGCTTCGTGATGCATCTGTCGTCATTTCGTCGGCACGCTATGCGCTTAGTGAGCAGATATTCCACGCCATGCGCGATGGGGATGAGTCGGTTCGATCCCATACTGACAAATTCTTCGACACGGTCATAATTGTGGGTGCGGAAAGTCTCGCAGAGCCACAGTTCCATTTCCTCCGGGTTCTTGGCGATCGAGTAGCAGCAATTGGTGACACTCGACGGTCTGGTCCTGAGATGGTCAGTGGGAAGGCCAGAGAAGCCCGCCTCGACGAGGCGTATTTCAACCGTCTATACCGGCGGTTCGCGAACGTTGAGAGCGATGCCAGTCAAAGCATTCGGGTGAAAGCAGAACTCACTCGTGTGATGAAATCTGTATTTTCGGGACTAGAACTTGACGCTGAGACTATCGACGGAAGTTTTGAATTTAGAAATACGGATGGAGCGATAGCAACGGCCATTGGCGAAACCTCGCTAGAGTATCAAGTACCAACGTCCACAGAAGAAGACGAAACACGCTTCATCCGGCTGGAACCAGTCGACCAAGTTGATGCAGTCCATATCTCTCAATCTCTACAAAAGCTTAGAACCCTTGACGCGAGTGCACTAACATTCGGCGAGACGTACACAATCCAGGACATCAGATTCAAAGTCCGTACTAGTAACCCTATTGACAGCGATCATCATCGTCTGAAGGTTAGTATCCCCGTACATGCGACACCATATCTCCATCAGCGCCTGACACAGAATACAGCGGAAGCCGAAAAGGTAGCTGAAGTCTGTACAGATGTCTCCCCGGATTTAGTTGTCACTCCCTTTGCCGCCCATGCAAATGCAATTCGAGAAGCGTTGGAAGAAATCGGAGAGGACATAGCAGTTCGTCTCCCTAATCAGCTATCTGGAACTTATGTTGACTCGGCTCTAGTCAGTCTCGCCGTTACGGGCGAAGAACGGGTGGTCACTCCCCCCGTGAGTGACGTTGAACAACTCTACACCTGCTTCAACTGCGCACAAGACGTTACATTAGTTGGCGATCGAGGAACTTTGGAACGGAACTCACTCATCAGCCGGTTGATTGAATCTATCTAAGCACTTACCGGCACCATATCAATAATGCACCGACTGGACTAGAGAACAACCAACCGATACACGCGAAAACTATGATTCCAACAGACGAATTCTATGACAAACCCGCGGTGGAAAGGCAAGAACTTGTGGACGCGGGCCACGTCGTAACTGACGGTAAGATTGCAGAAACAGTACCTTCAAACAGACGTGGCGGAATTCACGTTTTTGAAGAACCAGTCACCGATCTTGTTGTCGATCGGCTTAAGGGTGCCCGATACACCGCAAATGAACTCGCTCCAGACTTCCCCGTCGACAAGGAAGAGTTGGACGATTTATTCAATTGGATGAAGTATGAGCCAATGGACCTTCTTACGGACCACTTCGGTGTACTGAGAGTCGTGGATACGGAGGGTGCAGAATATGTCTATACTGTAGAGGCTATCCCATTTTCGGCACGGTGTATTGACCCCACCCTAAGTGGATATTTGTTAGATGCCAACGATCGATGTCCGGTTTCCCGCCCACGAATCTCAACGAAGCACAATTCTACCTCCCGGAATGAATACGTGGATCAAGCAATCGATTACTGGGGAATCCCAGAAAAGGAGTTGACGGTGGATCTTGATGATCAAGTAGGGTTCGCAAAATCAACCCTCGGACCTTTGCCGGTTATTAGCGACTTGCCGGATGCAGAACGCGTTATAGAACGATTCCAAAGTACTGAGGACAGTTACCGCCGGAAACAGCATACGGTTCAGAGCGTCAAAAAGAATATTAGCTTCCACAAGTCTCGTTGCCGACGTAATCCTTCACTGGGTGCATTTCAGTCATTTAGTCTGTTTCTGATGGATGTCAGCGAACATGCGTCAATTGAGAATGACAGCCAACTACGAGAATTAGTTACGCAGGGGGGACAGATCCTCTATCGATGCCTGTACGGAAATCTCTGGCCAGGTGGATCGACAGCTTGGCGACCGTTCGAGATCACGCTTCAAGACAAAAGTGTAGATACGTTCGACCGTCGGATAATCGATATTGTAGAGCAACAGCCTACATCAAACGGACAGTTGTCGGAACGTTGGGATTTTTCCGATGGACGAGAGGTATGGGAATATCTCCAGTCTGATCTCAGCCAATATGTGACCCGGAACACCGACAAGTTTGCTTGTGCAACTGAATCGGCCCGTCGTTACATAAGCGGGCTCGAACAAGACGACAAAATCACTCTCAGTAAAGACCCCCCAAGGGTTCCGGGTAAAGGGAGAATCACCCTAGCAGTATCAGAAGACCGACCAAATGACGACAGTGGTATTGATTGGAGTAGGTGATTAGATGCTCATTCCTCTGCAGAAAAGGTCGGCTTAGCAAATCAAGGCCTCTTCTAATGTACATACAGCAGATTGGGGGATCTAGTTCGTTCTATGTATCGTGTCCTCATTCGGTGGGGCCCAACGTGGTAGTGTAGCAATTCATATTGGATTGTACGAGTGATTAGGCATCAACGCTCGATGCGTGGATGGCGATCGGAACAGGAGGCCGATAGCGGTGGGACGCACAAACCCAACGTTCCGAGTTGGACTCCGAGCCACCGAAAAACGATAACGGGACTTTACTGGGGTCTGCAGCGTCGCGATCAACTGCGATTCGACTGGCTTTTTAACTACGCCCGTGAGCACATCGGCATAATTGGATTGTTGTTCCACCAGAATCATTCCTGCCGGCGCGGATTAGCGTTGATCTCGAACAAAAGATTCGGTTGGATGAACAGCAATCGACTCAAGAGACTCAAAGATCAGCTTAATGAGTTGATGTTCGGTTAACAAGCTAACGGTGATGAAAATGTTAGAAATTCTGAGAATATAAAAACTCGCTCCGAGATAATAAATATAATCTCATTAAGTCACACAACTTTCCAGATTTTCCAGATCTGGTCAAATATTTCACATTAAATATATTTCAACCACAAGTAAGACGAATACCACGAAAAAATTACTTCCGACCACAGCGACGGTCCCGTACCGAATATCCATTATTGTGTCCTCAGTCATATATTTATGAGGTGATTGACGGCGTAGTTTCCCGTTAACAAATCGCCGGACTGCGTAGGTAATGATGATGGCTACAAGGAATATACTCAAAGATAGAATGAGAGCAGTGCGGTCTCCTACTGTTCGGAGCACTTGCGCACTAAACAGGATGATTAGCGTAATTAGTGTGAGGTCTAAATGCTGGACTGTGTTTTGATGATCAAAAGAAAACTGTGCGAAGTCCTCGCAGTCCTCCAGAGCTGGTGACTGGAGTGGTGTCTCGGCGCTGTGATCGGAATAGACCGAATTCAAGCGTCTCTCAAAATCAGTTCCGGTTAGTTCGGTAATTACGATGGCAAAAAACGGAGCAACACGGACGAGAAGCGAGGCCGCTTCGGTCAGATTCATCGTACCTCAACCTCTGGAAATGACTCTGGCACACTAGTATTCTTTTGATCCTTCTCACGTAGGAGTGCGTACCGGACTTTCACAGTGAGAATGTCACTTCCAGGCGATGCATCCGGAGCAGAGCGGATCCAGAATCGCTCTTCTTTTTTTCCAGGCCCTTCGGAAGTCCGTGGTCCCACTAAAAGATCCCGCTGCTCAGCTTTCGATCCGTCTCCATGTTCATACACGACGCGCTGTTCCGAACTTTGAACCTCAATATCAAAATAAGCCTTGTTTCGCTTATAATTCCAGACCACGACGTCGTGCGCTACCTGATTGTCTGGACCAACAACGCACTCAGTTTGAGTTTCGCAAATTACCGTGTCAACTTCGATACTCCCATGTTGATCAACAGTATCTTCGCAACGCATTAGCCATCATCCCCTGGTTCTGAGTCAGTTTGAGGCGAGTCAGAATTAAGCGATTCTGAGAGTTGGCCAAGCATCTCCGTGATCTTGGACCTACTGAGTTCATCACTAAGACTCTGGAGGACGGTCGTCTCAAAGGGTCGCATACCGTACTCCTCTACTGCTACAGTAAGTTCTTCATTGTTACTATGAGTGCCCTCGCTTTCCCACGTGACTTCATATTCATCGTAGTCGACTGCGAGAAACGCACATTTTTCAGGGAATCGATCGTCATTACATATACCTTCTAATGTTGCCCGCTTTCGCTCATTCGATTGATTATCGGTCTCTTCAAAAAACACTTCTACCGGTTGTTCCTCTAACGGAGATTCGACGTCAAGGAATGTACCCAAGTCGATGGGGGCTTCCCAACTTACTGCGTACCGATTCTTATACATTGAGCAAATCAAATACCAATCTTCCAACTGGATATGAGTCTCCACAATGCCATCTTGGACCCTTTCCACTGACCTCCAGACAAGTGGATTAAATTCGTCGTAGATGTGATCTAGGAAACTATCTCCACCAGCATCCTCAACAAACGCCTCATGTCGGAAAAATAGATAAAAGTGTTTGAAATCCTCAATATCACCGTTCTCTAGAAGTACAGGAAGGTCAATCTCGTAATAGGAATCAAGTCTGTGGCTGGTCTGATCGTAGTAGAGCCGCCATTTTTTGCCGTTTGTAAGCACGGCCCAATTCGCGGGCGTTTCCTCCAAGCAGAAATGAATCTGGTAACTCGGATTCTGGAGACTGGATTTGCTTTCACCGCTCCCAGTGGCATCGAGTGCCTGCCCCCACTTTTTTACATTCGCTACGGCGACAATATTCCCATAGAAATTACTGCGTCCCTCATGTCGGTTAACTGCGTCACGGGCAGCTTCCTCCGTCTCAAAGAATACGTAGTCAGGGCTGCGTCGAGTATCATTTGAGTGTTCTTCAATCCTGAAGGGGATCCCCAATTCTCGGAATATCGGCTGGATGTAATCTTCTTCAAGCTGTGATATACTTCGTTCTGGAGCCCTACTCTTTTCGCGCTCCCACAGATTTGTGATATTATTGTAGGTTGTCTGTAATTTGTCGTCACTAATCTGCGCCCACTCCTGACTCTCAAGGAGTTCATTAAGTTGGTCCTGACTCTCAAGGAGTTCATTAAGTTGGTGTTCAGAGAAAAGACCTTGATTTACACGATAGTTGTTTGATGTCGCCATACTCTGACTAGGACTACAATAAAAATACCTTGGAGTCTTTGCTAGCACTAATAGTGCCTGTAAATCGATTTATATTTTCGGCATCTACGGCGACCGCGTTGAGAGTGCGGACATCGAGTTTTTCACTCTCTGCCCGATATGAACCGGGTCGTACGAGATTTCTGGTAATTCGGCAATCCCGATTTACAAACATTATGGTAATTGACCTTTTCTAACTGGAGTAGCATAATATTTCCTCGGGCGAACTCTGTGTGGGTAGCACAGTATTAGTCAATAAAATCCGCATGACACTGTGTATAGAGCATAATCCACGCAGCGGTGTCCGTACATTAAAGCCGCTTACCCCTCTCACAGGATCAATTACGCCCCGTCGCTTGTATTGCTCAAGGAATGGCTTACTAACGTTGGCGTCTCCCCAGGCCACCTATGGCTGGAGCGATGGAGCTTCGAAAGATCACTCTGATGAGCCTTAAACCAGTGAGGGTCGGACCGATTATCGTAGCAAGGTTGATCGTGCGTACCCATGTCGGTCGCCAACTGTTTCCATCAGGATTGTGGATATCCCCTCTCTCGGCCAGTTTGTCGACCGTCGAGCGGACTACGATCGGGATTGCTCAACATCGTGGTGGTCATCCCAGCTGATCACGTCACGTCGTACCCTGTGATGAGATGAATCTTCGTTTCGGACCGACCTTGTCGACGCCAGCTTCCGATACGGTGCCCTCGACTGGTCCGGGGAGCGTTGATGTTGTCGGTTGGCGTTGAGGATATCCGTGATAGGCGCCTTCTATTGCTCAGTGCCTTCGTCGGAATCCTCGCCAACGCCGGTCTCACAGTCGGACGGGAGGTACTCCTCGGCTGCTTCCTTCCAGCGGGTCCGCTCGAGGACTTGGACGCGAGTACCGTCGCGGCGTGGTCGGGAAGTCTCGACGTCTAATGTCGTCTGGCGGAGTTGCCGCCAGAACGACTGATTAGCGACCGGCTCTTCGCCATTAGCCTCGCAGTACCGCGTATAAGCGGTGTAAATCCGTTCCTTTCGGATCTCGTCCGAGCGCTCACTCGTGTTGGTCAGGCATTCGATGGCGAAGGCCTTGATGTGGTCGGAGTGCCGTTCGTAGAGGGCGAGTCGCTCGTCGGGGTCTTCCGGAAGCGAGATATCTCCGTTCTCCTGCAGCCGATCGAGTCCGTCGAGGGCCCGATTGAGGATGCCGGAGAGTTCCTCGTCGGTCGAGAGTTCGACCTCGAGCCCGTACTCTCGCGTCTTTTCATGCGGCTCGTCGTCGCTGGGATTGTCTACGAACCGATACGGCAGATGGATCGGTGCGAGCCGCCGTTTGACTGCCCACGTCCGTTCGCCGAGCACTGGCGGGCTATTGGCTGCAAACATCAATTTTGCACGGTTCCTGAAGTCGAACGGATCTTGACCCTTCCGCTCGCCTGGGACCATACCGCCGCCTGATAGGTCCTTGATTGTCCCCATATCGTTGATTTTGCGGTCAGGGAGATCCTCAGCGATATTTGCCATCTTACCAACGAGCCGAGCGCTGCTAAACCGAGTCTCGGCGAACCGCTGCAGCGTTTCGCTTGAAGTATTTTCTTCGCCGACCAGAGCTCGTACAACGCTTAACCAGGTGCTCTTGCCGTTTGCACCCTCGCCGAATAAGAAGAGGACGTACTCATAACGATAGTGGTCAAGCAGCGCGTTACCCAGAAGCTCGTTGAGCGTTTTCGCATCCGCGTCACGCCGGGTGATCTCGTTGATAAACTCGTCGTACGTGTCGGGTTTGGCGTCCGGATCGTACTCGACGGGGAGTCGATTGGTAAACCGATACTCTGGGTCATGATCGTGCAATTCGCGCGTTTCAACATCCAGAACGCCGTTTTTCACACAGACGAGTTGAGCGTCCTTGTCGCCCGCGTTGAGGTCGTCGCGGTCGACAGCGCGCTCCTTGAGTCGACCGATTATCTCTCGGCATTCATGCTGGGAGTAGTACCGGCCGAGTTCCTGGTCAAGTTTGTCGCCGATATCTTTCCCCGCGCCGTCGTCAAAGGTACCGGTATCGTCGCAATAGCGATACAGCGTATCATCGTCGCCGCGCACAGACATTAGGTCGTAGCGCTTTCGGAGTACATTCACGGCGGCATATCGGCCGTCCTTGTCGTCCTTCGTCTTGTAGCACTCCCGGACGTCGGCCCAGGTCGTTGCGTGCTCGGGATCACATGATGGGTCGTTGTCGCTGCTCTCATCGTTTTCGCTGTCGTCGTCGCTGGAGCCGTCGTCGGCATCGCGCCAGCTACCGCTGCAGTCGTCACTGTCCTCACTGTCGTTACTGTTGAAGCACGGTGGTACCCTATTCTTAGCGTGGACGTCGGAGCCGTTGTCGTTCGGGCTTGGCCGCCGCCGCTCCCGCCGTCGTTGTCGGTCGTTGGTATCGCTCATTATGTTGGTAAGTCGTTGGACTGTATCTCACAGCAGGGAGAAATTGTTCGGGCTGGTCAAGGCTGGTCGAGGGCGGTTCCAAAGATCCTTGACCACTATTGGACCACCTCAACCGCTAAAATGGTTAGTTTCCAGACTCTAACTGTGGTGGTCAAGATGGTCAAAGCAAATCCTCTATATGTGGCATAGAAAATCACACGTAACTTGTGCGCACACATGATATGTAGAGGGTTTCCCTTGACCGCTTTGACCACCGGCTCTTGGGTTCGGATTTCGGGCGATTTAGGGCTTTTTCCACCGTTCCTGTGGTCAGGGGCATCAGACCTCCACGGTGACCATCCTTGACCACTCAGATTACGAATACTACTCATCGGGCGTCGTCACCCCTCGCGCTGAGGTCACCGTGAGTTTGGCATCGGTAGTCTCCGCTCCGTGCGTAGTCGATTGGCCGACCCCAGTAGCAGCACCGGAGTCTGTCCGTCCGAGTATCGGCGATCGCGCCCGTTAAAGGCTCGTCGGCGGTCGCTCGCTCGTGATCAAAACCGTCGATGGTCGGCCGGCCGCCAAGCTGCCGGACGATGTTAGGAGCGCTGAGGCAACTGTATCTCATCGATCATCTCCTTGGGGAGTAGCCGAGGACGGATCATTAGTAACTGAGGAATCGGCGCTGAGCACTCTTTTTCCAGTCACCTCATATATGTCTGCGCCACTGTAGGAACCATCGATGATCCTTCCTTTGTTAACAGTCGCCTGCCAGACGGTCCCAACAACAGTGATATCGCCGTTCAGCGGCCGACCCATGTGATCGTACTCGATATGCTTTGCACCGACTAGACCCTCATGAGGCATTGAAACCACGTTTGGGACATGTACAATCGGGCAACTACCGCAGATTGGTCCGCGCACCCAGGCGTCGGTCCCCTTTGCGGGTTGGCTACAGACTATATGGTCACCGTCGCTAAATCTTTCAGCGTACGTTTCGTCCTGCAGTTGAGGGCGACCTAGCGCCCTCGTTGTGGCGTTGATCATGGTCTGCGTGGTCAACGCCACCTTTCGGGCCCGCCCCAACGGGCCCGTTCATCATTGACCTATGAAGCACCATCACCCTGCAATCGGTGGCTGGGCCCTATTTTGGACGCGATTTACTTATAGTTGATGTATGGTTATTCAAAGTTTCCAAGCAGTGGATATAGGTACCCATGTACTGATAAACGGTATATGAGGAAACAACCAGAATGGTTTGCGAAATGGGATGACCGAATCCTCGAATATTTGTACGAATTTGGTTCATCGACCCCATCGCAGATAGCAGATGACAAATATATCCGAATAACATCATCGTATGTTTCTCGGCGACTCGGGGAGTTGGCAGAGTACGATCTGGTGGAGTCAATGGGTGGGGAGCACAAAATCACAAAGAAGGGTAGATATTATCTAGCGGGAGGTTACGACCCTCAATCTGATAAATACTTACACGATATAGATCCT
>ENA-ORCO01000439-ORCO01000439.1-marine-metagenome-genome-assembly--contig:-NODE-439-length-20376-cov-7.408296_pt1 | contig 20376 bp, 18 predicted proteins | sample MGYA00248633_ERZ508508 | MGnify/ENA primary metagenome ERZ508508 (study PRJEB26179, sample SAMN06268845) | marine metagenome | isolation source: A23 P1 aerobic enrichment on pine of planktonic cells taken...
GACGGCGCCGTCGCGGCGGGCGCGAGTCGCGTCGTCGTCGTCGTGGGCTACGCGGCCGACGCCGTCCGCGACGCCCTCGACGACCGAGACGTGACGTTCGTCACCCAAGAGCGTCAGCGCGGGACCGCCGACGCCGTTCGGGCCGCGCGCGACGCCCTCCACGACGCCCCGTTTGCCGTCCTGAACGGCGACGTGCTCTACGATCAGGCGTCGCTGACGCGGCTCTACGACGCCGGACCCGCCGTCGGTGCGGCCCGTGTCGACGACCCCGAGAACTACGGCGTGTTGGAGGCCGACGGCGACCTCGTTCGAAGCGTCGTCGAGAAGCCCACCGACCCGCCGTCGAATCTCGTCAACGCCGGGGCTTACGTCTTCCCTGCGGCCGCGCTCGACTGGCTGGACGTGGCCGAGAGCGACCGCGGCGAGTACGAACTGACGGACGTGCTGGAACGCGCCTGCGACGCCGTCGACGTTCGGGCGGTCACCGTCGACCGCTGGCTCGACGTGGGGCGGCCGTGGGAGCTTCTCGCCGCCAACGAGTGGAAACTCGGCGACCTGACGCGTCGGATCGACGGCGACGTGCATCCGGATGCCGACCTTCGCGGCTCGGTGGTCGTCGAGACTGGGGCGACGGTCGACGCTGGCGTCGTGATCGAGGGACCGGCGCTGGTTCGATCGGGTGCGACCGTCGGCCCCAACGCCTACGTCCGCGGCGCGACCCTCGTGGGCGAGGGCGCGAAGGTGGGTCACGCGGTCGAGGTGAAAAACAGCGTGCTGATGGCGGGCGCGACGGTCGGTCACCTCTCCTACGTCGGCGACAGCATCCTCGCACGCGACGTGAACTTCGGCGCCGGGACGACCGTCGCCAACCTCAGACACGACGACGCGGACGTGCTCGTCCGGGTGAAAGGCCAGCCGACCTCGACGGGGCGACGCAAGTTCGGCGTCGTCTGTGGCGACGGGGTGAAGACGGGCATCGATACGGCGCTGAACGCAGGCGTGGTGCTCGGCACCGAAGCCCGTACCGGGCCGAGCGAGACGGTGACGCGGGACCGGGGCCGGTCCTCCGACGACACGAACGTTTATTGATATCTGGCCGATACTTCGGTCGAGCCGACCGATCCGAGCCATGGCCGCGTACGAACCGTTCGAAGAGGGGGTGGAGGCCCGCGGGAGAGTCATCATCGCCATCGAGGAGGGGCTGTCGCGGTTCCGCGAGGAGTACCGGACGCGCGTCCGGGCGGTGCTCTCGGAGAAGGCCATCGACGACCCCGAACCGGACGACTGGTACGCGCAGGCCGCCGAACTCGACGCGCTGGCGACGATCGCCGAGGAGCTGGAGCCGCACCTGCTGGACCGGCTGGGCGAGCAGATTCCGGATATCGCCCGGTGGCCGGACGGCGTCTCGGGCGTCGCGGACGGATTGCGCTCCATCGACGACGCCTACCACCGCAACCACCGGGGCGGCGAAATCGGTCACTATCGGTTCGAGAAGATCGACGAAGGCCGCGGCCGGGTCGTCTGCCGGAACCCCTACCCCTGTCCGTTCGACCGTGGGCTGATCCGGGCCGTCGCGAAGCAGTACGCGCCGGTCGAATCCTTCGTCTTCGTCGAGGAGCGCGGCGAGACCTGTCGGCGCGGGGGTGACGAGCGGTGTACGTACGTGGTTCACTGGTGACGCGGTGTGGGCGTCGCCGCAGGGGTGTCAGCGCGAGTCCCCGCCAAGCCCGTCGGCCGGCGCGTCGACGCCGAACTCGTCGCAGAGGGCGTCGAGACGCGTGGGATCGTCCGCACCGGGGAGCGGTTCGTCGGCGGTCCGGCAGGCCGCCGAGACGCCGAGTCGGTCACAGACTACGTCGGCCGTCACCTCGGCCATCTTCCGGTAGGTGGTGAGTTTGCCGCCGACGATGGTGAACAGACCATCGGCGCCGTCGCCGGACGCTGTCTGGTCACCTGCGGGACGCCGGTTCTCGTCCGCTGCGTGGTCGAGGAGGGCGAATCCGCGGGAGATGGAACGGGCGTCGTGCGCCGCCTCGTCCGGCGCGTAGAGCGGGCGGACGCCCCAGTAGGTGCGCCGGACGGGGTCGTCGACCGCCGGACACATCGCTGCACACTCCCGAACCGTGCGGTCGACCTCTCCCTCCGCTCGCTCGAAGTCGTCCGGATCGTCGACGGCGACGCTGGTCGTCCCGAGGACCGCCTCCTCGGCCCGAGGGACGACGACGTCGCCGTCGGCGGGCGGCCGACAGCGGTTCAACACGGCGTCGACGCCGGGGTTCTCGACGGCCACCATCACACCCCGCGTGGGTCGCATGGGGACGGAGACGCCAGCGAGGGCGGCGCACCGCTCGGCCCACGGCCCAGTGGCGTTGACGACGGCGTCGGCCTCGATCGTCGCGTCGAGGCGACCGCCCACCTCGACGCGAGTGACGGTCCCGCCGTCGACGTGGATGTCCTCGACCGGCGAGTGGGGGTGAAGCGTCGCGCCCGCCGCACGGGCGGCGGCCGCGTTCGCGACGACGAGGCGCGACGGCGACACCACACCGTCGGGGACGGCGAGGGCGCGCTCGACGGCCGGACTCGCTTCGGACACCTGCGCGCGGAGTTCGTCACCCGAGAGCGTCTCGACGGGCATCCCCAGGTCCAGACAGGCCGCGCGCTTGCGATCGAAGTAGTCGGGATCGTCGCCGTCGAGCTGGAGGAAGTAGCCGCCGGTCTCCCGAACGCAGGCGCCAGCCACGTCGCGGAGGATGCGGTTCTCGGCGAGGCAGGCGGCGGCGTCGTCGGGATCGGCCTCGGCGTACCGGGCGCCGCTGTGGAGGACGCCGTGCGAGCGGCCGGTGGTGCCGGCGGCGAACGCGCCGCGTTCGACGAGCGCCGTGTCGACGCCACGGAGTGCCAGGTCGCGGGCGACGCCGACGCCGGTCGCGCCGCCGCCGATCACGAGGACGGTCGTCTGCATGAGCAACGGTGCGGGGGCAGGTCACTTCACGGCGTCGAACGCGCTCGCCGACATCGAACGTGTCCGCGGACACGCGTCCCGTGACGCGGCGTTTATCACTCCCGCCCCGCTGGATCGGGTATGGTGCCGCCGCTCGTGCTCGACATCGACGGAACCCTGACCGCGTCAACGGGCGGGATCGATCCCCGAGTCTTCCAGGCGCTGCCGGCGTGGGACGCCCCCATCGTCCTCGCGACGGGCAAGGCGTTCCCGTATCCGGTCGCGCTCTGCCATTTCCTCCAGATTCCCGAGCAAGTGATCGCGGAACACGGCGGCGTCGTCTACGCCGACGACGAGGTGCGGGTGACGGTCGACTCCGAGCGCCCGTGGGAGGCGGCGCGGGCGTTCGTCGACCGCGGTGGCGATCTGGGCTGGGGGGCGGCCGACACGGTCAACCGTTGGCGGGAGACGGAGGTGGCGATCAGCCTCGACGCCGACGAATCGCTCCTCCGGACCGTCGCCGACGAGTTCGACCTTGACGTGGTCGACACCGGCTACGCCTACCACCTCAAGACGCCGGGCGTCGAGAAAGGCGACGGGCTCCGCTCGGTGGCGGCGGCGCTCGGTCTCGACCCCGGCGACTTCGTCGCCGTCGGCGACAGCGAGAACGACGTGTCGACGTTCGCGGCAGCCGGCGAATCGTTCGCCGTCGCGAACGCGGACGACCGGGCGCGTGCCGCCGCCGACCACGTCACCGACGGCGCGCACATGGACGGCACGCTCGAAGCGCTCGCGACGTTGCAGTGATCCCGAGTCGTCGACGACTGGGGACGAGCTGCTACGCCGGTGTCCTGTTCACCGTGCTCGGAGCCGTGGCGTGGCTCAGCGGCCAGCCCTTCGTATTCCCGAGTCTCGGCCCCTCGGCGTTCCTGCTCGCCTTCGAGCGACGGGCTGATCGGGGACGGCTCGGCCGGATCGTCGCCAGCCACGCCATCGGGGGCGTCGCCGGCTTGCTCGCGTACACCCTCCTCGGCGCGGGCGCGACGCTCACGGCGACGCCGCCGCCAGGGTCTGTGGCCGGCCTCCACCTCGTCCTCAGTGGCGTCTGTTCCATCGTCCTCACCAGTTGGGGCATGATCGCCACCGACACCAACCACGCGCCAGCGTGTGCGACGACGCTCATCGTCTCGCTCGGCCTGCTGTCGACGCCGGTGCAGGCGCTCACTATCGTCGTGAGCGTCGTCGTCCTCGTGCTCGCCCACGGCGCCGTCGTCGCGGGGTTCAAACGGCTCGTCGGGGAGTCACATCCGCAGTACACGGGATGAGGCTGGGCTATGCGACGCTCTACGCCCCGTCCACGGCGTCGGCACACCACGCCGCGAACGGGCCGTATGCGTCCGACGCGTCGATCCGTTCGACACAGGGCACGTCGTGGGGATGCCACTCGACCAACCGTTCGGTCAGCGCCGGATAGCGATCGGCTGTCGTCTTGGCGAAGAGAATCGACTCCGCGTCCTCGTGGACGGTGCCGTCCCAGCGGTAGGTAGAGGTGCAGTCGACGACGTTGACGCAGGCAGCGAGTCGCGCGTCGACGAGGCGGCGCGCGAGGTCGGCCGCGGCGTCGCGGGGCGCGGTGACGTACGCCGTCACCGGCGCGTCGGCGTCGGCGTTGTCGCTCGCGTCCGCGGAGTCGGCGGCGTCCCCGGTCATCGACCGTCTACGCGTCGGCGTCGGCGGCGTCGTCGTCCGGCTGGATGGGGACGAACGTGCCGTTGATGTCCCACTCGTGGATGCAGTACACCTTGCCGGCGATCCGTTCGCCGTCGTCGTCGCGGGCGACGTGCCACGTGCCCGTCGCGCCGTTCCACACTTCCTTCCGCCCGCAGTCCTCACACTGCCGGGCGGTCGGCTTCCTGATAGTGACGCCCATACCCGAAGGTAGCAGCACGCGGGGATTTAATCCTGTCTCAACGCGCGAGTCACTTATGGTGCCGTAGCGGCACCGGTCGGTATGGGCTTTCACACGTTCGACAGCGACCGGGCGGATGCCCTGGAAGACGCCGCCGAACGGTACCGCTACTGCTCACGCGAGGAGCTTCACGGCCTCGTCGCGCCCCACGCGGAGATGCGCCTCGCCGACCTCGGGAGCGGGACCGGCTTCTACACCGACGACTTCGCCCCCCACGCCGGCACGGTGTACGCCGTCGACGTACAGGCCGTGATGCACGACCACTACCGCGAGAAGGGCGTCCCGGAGTCGGTCGAACTCGTCGAGGCCGACGCCGCGGACCTGCCGTTCGCCGCGGACGACCTCGACGCCGTCGTCTCGACGATGACGTTTCACGAGTTCGCGGACGACGAGGCGATGCGGGAGGTCGCCCGCGTCCTCCGTCCCGGGGGCCGCCTCGTTACCGTCGACTGGGACCGCGACGGCGCCGGCGAGGCCGGTCCGCCCCGCGACGAGACGTACGCCCTCGCCGACGCCGTCGGGCTCCAGACCGACGCCGGCTTCGTCGTCGAACGCGCCGAACGACGCCCAGAGACGTTCGTGACGGTGGCTCGCTTCGACGGCTGATAGTGAGTACTCTGAGACGGCTGGGCCCACTGCAGCGACCGGCGCGATTGCCTGTCGCCGAAACAGTCATTTAGACGAAAATCCTACATTTGTGTGGGTATGTGTAACAATCTCATCGACCCGTACAGTCCGGGGAGCGGGTACTACGAGTGCCAATCGTGTGCGTACCGCGAAGCGAGCGACGGGCGGGTGACGGCCTGTCCGGAGTGTGAGTCGGACGTTCGAAATCTCGCCGTCCCGCGAGAGTAGCGGTCGGACACCGATGCCGCACCGACCGCCCCGTCACACCGACGAGATGGCGATACTGTCGGTGTAGTATTCGAGGACTGCGACGGCGACGACGCCCACGACTGCCGCGAGGCCGAAGGCCACGAGCGCGTCCGTCGTCCATCCCGCAGGCAGATTCTCGCCGGCTTTCACCACCGGGGCACGCAAGCCCCCCACGACGAGGCTCACGAGAAAGGAGAGCGTCGCGTAGCGATACCGGACGAGCGCCCAGCGGACGGCGTGCGCGACGGTGAAGAGGCCGACGACGGCACCGGTGAGGAAGGCGACCACCGTCGCCGCTGGGTCGAGGACCGCGTCTACGCTGCCGCCGACGAGGAGGCCGATGAGGCCGTCGACGAAGGCCGTCAGCCGGGCGACGAGGAACTCGTACTGCCCGAGAATGACGAGAATGAGCGACCCCGAGATGCCGGGGAGGACCATCGCGCTGATCGCGACGGCGCCGACGCCGACGGTGACGAGCGGGGTCGAGGGGAGGGCGGCGGCGGCCTGACCGGCCGAGAGGTAGGCGAGGAGAAAGCCGGCGAGGGCGGCGCCGACGCGACCTGGCGTGTCGAGCGACGCCTGTCTCGCGAGGACGACTGCCGACGCGGCGATGAGGCCGAAGAAGACGCCGAACGTGAGCACCGGGCTGGATTCGAGCGCGACGTGGAGGAGACGCGTCGCGACGAGGACGGCGGTGAGGACGCCGGTGCCGAGCGCGGCCAGAAACGGGCCGTCGACGGCGAAGAAGGCCTCGCGGGCCTCGTCACGGCGCCCCGGAAGTGGGGCGGCGAGCACCTGCACGATCCGCGTCGGCGTGACGGCGGTGATCGCGCCGATCAGGCGCTCGTAGATGCCGGTGATGAGCGCGATGGTGCCGCCAGAGATGCCGGGGACCGCGTCGGCCGCGCCCATGCAGACGCCCTTGAGGTAGACGACGAGGAGGGATCGAAGAGGGCGGGCCATGCGGCGTCAGGCTCGGATGGCGGCGGCGGGCGCGTGAATGGAGGACACGGACGGTGAGGCGTCCTCGCTGCCGTCCTCGTCGCCGTCTTCGTCGGGCGACTCCGTCCCACCGACCGGATCGACCGGTTCGAGCGATTCGGACTGATTACCGCCGCTCAGCGTCAGGTTCTGGAACGGGTTGTGGGACTCCAGTTCGACTTGCTTTGCCCCCTCGACATCGCCGTTGACGCGCCCCTCGCTCACGTTCACCTGCGAGCGGTACTGTCGGATCGAGCCGTTCTGGAAGGCGATGGACGTCTCGACGATGTACGGGCCGGTCGCCCGAACGCTGACGTTCGTGTAGCCGTTCGACGGCCCGTACTCGTCGTAGCCCGTCGTCGAGTAGGGCAGCGTCATCGTCAGCTCGCCGTCCTCGGTCGTCGTCGTCTCCTGGGAGTACGTGAACGTCTCGTTGGTCGTCGGCACGCGCATCGGGACCGACGCCCGGACCGAGGTGTTCGGCGGTAGGCCGTCGCTGGTGATCGTCGCGCCGGGCACCTTCTCGAAGGTTTTCACCCACGAGGGCTCGTAGACGGTCTGGGACGACGGCGGGACGCCCGTCAGGGCGAACGCGACCTGTGCCGAGCGCTGATACTGCCCCGAACTGCTGGCGTTCGACTCGCTGACCTTCACCAGCCGGTAGTGTTCGAGCGCGGGCACGCGCTCGCTGGGGAAGTGGCCGACGCCGCCGATCTGTGACGTGCTGTCGTTCGCGACGTACGCCCGCGCAGCCGACATGTTGCCGAACTGTCGGAGCACGGTTCGGCGGTCCTCCGATCCGGTGCGGACGGTCAGCGTCTCGCCGCTCCGTGTCTGCACCTGCCGCATCTGCCAGTCGACGACGACGGGTTCCGGGTTCATCGAACTGCCGTGATAGGCGTACAGACGCACCATCATGCTGTCGTAGTAGCGCTGGGTCCGAACCGGGAAACTGCCGCGCAGACTGCTGGCGTACACCTGGTTGTAGAAGTCCGACGACGAGACGTTCGATTCGTCGTAGAAGACGATCGGCGCCCCGAACTTCGAGCTCGGATTGACCATCTGCCAGTCGACCATCACGTACCGCGTGCCGGCGGCCTCGGTGTCGCGCTCACCGAGGGCACTCTGGGCCGCCGACTCGTTCGGCGCCAGCAGGAAGTTCGCGGCGTCGGTCGCCCCCTGCTGGAACGGGTTGGCGTTCGGAACCCGCTCGCCGCGGACGGTGATCCAGTGGCCGTAGTCCCACCACGACTGGACGCCGTAGGCACCGGCGGGGTAGTCGTAGTCCCCGTTCGACGGCCGCTCGTACGTCCCGTAGTACTCCATCTCGTCGCTGGCGCCGCCGAAGGTTCCGGGTTCGGGTGTGTTCGACTCCATCCACTGGAGCGAGCCGTCCCACTGCGTGACCGCGCCGGGGCCGGTCGACTGCGCCCGCTCCCACGCGGTCGAACTCTGATCGAACTGGGGATTGCCAGTGTCTCGCACGTTCATCGGGACGAGCAGGACCGGCGTAACGATCAGCATCGCAGCCGCGAGCACGGCGAGCACCTGATATCCGCGGAGGTCGCGGATCGCGTCGAGCGAGCCGGCCTGCAGGTCGAGATAGGTAATGACCTGCCCGAGCAGATAGGCGTTTGCGATAGCGACGACAGGAGCGAGGTAGTAGTTGAACCGAACCTGCGTGAACGCCGCGGAGGTGATGAAGGCCGCCCACACGACGAAGAGGAGTTTCTCGGCGTCGTAGTTGGTCTGCAGGACGGCGCCGAACAGGATCAGCGCGACCAGCGAAATCCCGACGAGCTCGGAGACGACACCGAGGGCGTCGGCGAGCGCGCGGAACGGTCCGGGGACGAGGAACAACAGGCCGATCAGCGCGAGACTACCGACGGCGTAGCCGACGCGTTCCGTCTCGCCGTCACGCACCAGCGGCTTCGCGAGCAGCCAGATGACGCCCGCGACGCCCGTAAACAGGGTGAAGCCGTAGTCGGAGAGGATCCGGTCGGTGGCCGTCATCGCGTTCCGCTGGAGGATGCTCGGCGAGAGGTACGGCTGGGCTTCCGCGATAGTCCGGGTGGCGGCGCCGGCGCTGAAGCCGATAATGCGGAGAATGTTCCCGCGGATCGTCCCGAACAGACCGGGAAGCACGATGGCGACGACGCCGAGTGCGGCCGCGATCAGGCCGACGACCACGACCGGGTAGTAGCGCCGGTCGACGTTTCGGTCGTCGAAGAGGCGGGCGAGGCCGGCCATGAATCCGGCACCGGCGGCGACGGCGAGGGCGATCAGCGGCTGGATCAGCGAGAAGTCGACCGGACTGAACGACATCGTGTCCAGCTGCAGGAACATCAGGACCGCCGCCACGCCCATCGAGACGACGCCGGCGAACGCGATCGGTTCGGGCGAACCGCCGGTGACGTAGTCGCTGGTGAGCTGGTAGACGAGGTAGGCGCCGAAGACGCCGACGAGGAGGACACCCGGCGGCCACACCCACATGTAGACGGCGACGGCGACACCCGCGAGCGCACTCCAAACGAGTGGGCGTCGGAGGGCGTCGACATCGCGGTCGAGGACGAGTTCCCAGATTGGCTTCTCCCGGACGGCGACGGCCACGGCAACCATCAGCGCCAGGACGGCGAGGCCCTGGAAGAGCGGTTCCGCAATGTTGTGGTCGGCGAAGCCGACGAGGCCGCGCTGGAGGAACTGTCCCGGGAGGAGCAGAAGGACGATAGCGCCGAAGAGACCGGCCATCCGGCCGGCGAGGCGCTTCCCGATGGCGTACACCGGCACGGCGACGAGCGACCCGAACACGGCCGGCGCGACGAGCAACGCCTTCGCGACGAGTTCTTGGGACGGACTCCCGAGGCCGACGACCAGTGCCGCGGTGGCAATGAGCTGGTCGTACAGCGTGCCGAACTGCCCGACGCTCGTCCCGTACGGGAAGTTCGTCCACGGGTCGAACGGCATCGTGAACGGCCAGTTGCGAATCGTGTAGCTGATCTCGCGGAGGTGATACCAGGCGTCGTTGCCGGAGTAGTACACCGATCCGTCTCGAATGAAGTTCTCGTACGACTGCAGACGGATGGCGAGCATCGCGGCCACGACGAGGACGAGTGTGGGGACATGATACCAGTCGAAGAAGACGTCGGCGACCGACGAACCCTGACTCTGATCGTCGCTCATTGGCCGAACGGACTTGGATTACGGGCATAAACCTTGTTATCTCTGGATACGCCGCAACGGAATGCCTGGGGACGAACTGTCGTGTCAGGGGTGAACACGACCGGTTCGAGGCCGGAGACCGTCACGACTTTTACCTTCGCCCATGGGCGGACGTACATGCGCCGACTCCTCGCTGCAGCCGCCGGAATCCTCGGGCTGACCGGCCTCCCGTATCTTGCCTACCTCGGGCTAGACGTCGTGCTCGATCCAGAGGGGTCACCTGCCGAGAAACGGGCCGCAGAACCAAGCGTGAGCATCGTCCTCCCGACGTACAACGAGGAGCGAATCGTCGAGGGGAAGCTGTCGGAACTGGTCGCGCTCGACTACCCCATGGAGAAGGTGGAGGTCGTGATCGTCGATTCCAGCGACGACGACACCCGGGAAATCGTCCGGGAGTTCTTCGAGGACCGAGAGGTGCCGACGCTAACACTCATCGAAGAAGACGAACGACGCGGCCTCTCGCCCGCGCTCAACGATGCCTACGCCGCAGCGAGTAACGAGATGGTCGTCAAGACGGACTGTGACTCCAGAATCGCCGACGACGCGCTCCGCGAGGCGGCAGCGAACCTGGCCGATCCCGATGTTGGCGCCGTGACCGGGCGCAACGCCGACGTGCTCGGCGGGAGCGAAGTCGAGGCCGGCTACCGCGGCATCCAGAGTCGGATTCAGGTGCTCGAATCACACCTCGACTCGACGCTCATCTTCCACGGGCCGTTCTCCGCGTTCGAGAACGGGAATATCGTCCCTATCGATCCGGACTCGATCGCCGACGACACCGAGTTGGCTCTGCGCATCCGAAAGCAGGGAAAGCGGGTCGTGTTCGACCCGGCGATTCGATACAAGGAGGCCTCCCATTCGGGATTCCGTAAACGGAGGCAGCAGAAAGATCGCCGGGCGATGGGGCTCATACGCCTGCTCTGGCGACAGCGGTCGATGCTCGGCCGGTACGGAAACTACGGTCGCATCGTCCTGCCGTTTAATTGGTGGTTCATGCTGGTGTCGCCGTGGCTACTGATGGCTGGAATCGTGTCGTCGTCGATCGCGGCGATTGGCGTCGGCGGACCGTTTGGACTGGCTGTCCCGGCCAGTCTGGGAGGGTTCGTCGTTGCCGGGTCTCGGGATTCACTCGGGCCACTGCAAGCCGCGTATTCGCTATTCGATACGCAAGTGTCGCTGTTCAAGGCGAGTGTGAATCTGTTGCGCGGACAGGGGTCCGCAATGTGGGACGTGGATCAAGAATTGCGTGAGGTGTACAAATGACAGCCTCGGCCCCACCACAGGACGGGCCGTCCTACAGGGGGCGCCTCGTGTCGGAGACGGTTTCGCGGCCGAAACGCCCCGAGTCTCGTCTGTCCGCGGTTCGGACGCGGCGAGCAGTGTCCAGTACGGTAGTCACGGGAATCCCCTGCCCGTGGCAAGTTACCGGATCTCTGGTTCAGCGGCCGGCTCCAGCCTCGTGGTTTGAGACCGCCGACGATGTTGGCCGCCCCGGTGAGGCTCGCTTGGAATTTTTTCCTCCGACACCCATCGTTCGCCCCTCGGCGTACCGCCTGCAGATATCGAGCACCGGCGGGACCCCGAGTTACCCCTCGAGCGGCCGTGGTGGTGGCGGTGAGACGGACTCTTTCGACGCCACAGTGTCGCACCGCCTCCGAGACATGCCACGTAGACAAACTGCTGAGTGTTGCGTTCCGTCCCACCGCAAGCAGCAGCAATCTCCGGTTGATCGCGGATGAGACTGCTGTTCGTCACGCACCGCTACCCACCGCACACTGGTGGTGTCGAGACGCACGTTCGGCAGTTAGCAATCCGACTCGCCGATTGCGGCCACGATGTGGTCGTGTTCAGTGCGGACGCTGGGGGCGACGTGCCATCTGTGCGCATGGACGATGGAGTTCGTGTGCGACGATTCCGATCACTGAGTCCGAGCGGCGCGTTCTACCTCGCGCCTCAGCTGACCCTCGCGGTCCGCCGCGCAAACGCGGATGTCGTGCATGCGCACAACTACCACGCGTTTCCGCTCTTCTTCGCGGCGCTCGGCGTCGCCGAGGAGCGGTTCGTTGTGACGACACACTACCACGGTGCGAGTTCGAGCGACTTTCGGGATGCGTTGCTGTCCCTTTACCGGCCGCTCGGTCGCTGGGCTATCCAGAAAGCGGATGCAGTGATTGCCGTCAGCGACTGGGAGCAAGAACGCCTGCAGGCGGATTTCGGCATCGACGCGGAGGTGATCCCAAACGGCGTCGACACCGAACGGTTTGCCGACGCGGAACCCGAACAGCGCGACCGACCATACCTGCTGTGTGTCGGACGCCTAGAGAAGTACAAGGGAGTCCAGCATGTCGTTCGAGTGCTACCGGAACTTCCCAACTACGACTTGGTGGTCGCCGGAAGCGGTCCGTACCGGGCGGAATTGGAGCGAATTGCTCGCGAAGAGGGGGTCGTCGACCGCGTCGATTTCCTCGGGTACGTTACCGACGAACGATTGCCGGGACTGTACGCCGGTGCAGAGGTGTACGTGACCATGTCCGAGTTCGAAGCGTACGGGATGACTGTCGCAGAAGCGTTGGCTGCTGGGACATCGTGTGTGGTGCGGAAAGCGGGGGCACTACGGGACTGGTCGGACAAAGATGGCGTCCGTGGGATTGAAACGCTGTCACATCAGGAGCTTGCTGCAGCACTGCATTGGGCAGTTTCGCACGTACCGACTTCAACTCAGACACCGACCTGGGACGAGATTGTAGAACAGGTGGTACAGGTGTACTAGCAATTATGAGTGGAAATATCGTTTCGCGGGGGATGAAAACGAGTCGTATTTGGGTCGTGCGTCCGTCAGAGACATATACGTCTCTGGAGAATGGGCAGTCACCTGAATAATGACGGAGGCAATTGTACTTGGACTCGACGGGGCGAACTGGGACCTCCTCAGCCCGTGGTTGGACGACGGATTTCTGCCGAACATTGAGGCCCTCCGTGACGAAGGGATTTGGGGCGACATGCAAAGTTGTCCACCACCCGTCACGTGTCCCAACTGGCGATGTTATTCAACGGGGAAGAACCCCGGAAAACTCGGCGTATACTGGTGGGAGAAGATCGATACGGATAATCGTGAACTCTCGACTCCGACATCCCGATCATTCAAATCAAGTAACTACTGGGATTACCTGAACGAGGCGAACAAGACAGTCGGAGTGATGAATCTCCCGATGACGTACCCGCCGTTCGACGTCAACGGCTGGATGGTCGCTGGAGGCCCTGGAAGCGAACAAGAGAACTATACTCACCCGAAGGGCCTCGAAGACGAACTGGAATCGCGTGACTATCGTCTCCATCCCGACATTCCGGTGACATCGAACGACGACACCGATGCGGCGACAGCCGTCGTCGAGTTAATCGACGACCGGTTCGAGACGTTCCGGTATCTGCTTCAAGACCGTCCCGTCGACGTGGCCCACCTGACGGTCTTCTATGTCAACGTCCTACAGCACTTCTTTTGGAGGGACGACGTAACGAAGCAGGCGTGGGAAGTTATCGACGAACACATCGGCGAAATCCAAGAGGAGTACCCAGACGCGACTCTGTACCTGATGTCTGACCACGGGTGTACGGATATCGATACGATGTTCTACGCGAACAGTTGGCTTGAACGCGAAGGATACCTCACTACAGAGACGGACGCTTCGGACACCTTCGCTAAATTCGGCATCAACAAACAGCGCGTATCGAAACTGGCCAACCGGCTGGGAGTGCATGACCTTGTCACGCGACTTGCGCCCAAATCGCTCAAGGAGGCAGTTCCCGAGGACGAAGAGGGATTCAAACGTGAACAGAAACTCGACAAAGTAAATTGGGAAGAGAGTTCGGCCGTCGCGAGCGGTCAGGGCCTCATATATCTCATTGATAAGTCCCGACGGGACGCTCTTGTCACTGATCTGAAACAGCTCGAACGTGACGGGAAACCCATCGCCAGCGCGGTCTACGCTCGCGAGGATGTCTATGAGGGCGAGTACGTCGAGGAGGCACCGGATATCGTCTTCGACCAGCGGAACGGCGTTCACACGAGCGGTGCCATCGGCAAGAACCCCGTCTTCGCGGACGCCGGAACGTGGAAAGCCGAGAACGTTCGAACTGGTCTGTTCCTCGTGGCTAATGTGGCGTCCGACGGCGCGTCGCTCAGCGACGACATGTCGATTACGGATGTCGCGCCGACCCTCCTCCACCACCTCGGCATCGGCGTTCCGACCGACATGGACGGCACGCCACAATTGGTCGGGTCACAAGAGGTCGAGACCCGAGAACCGATTCCCTTCGAGTCGCTGGACTCCACTGCCACCGCCGAGGTCGCCGAACGACTTGAAGATCTCGGCTATCTCGAATGACGGTTTGTCTGACCGGCGACGTACACCACATGTCGCTGGCCACCCGCGATCAAAAGTATCTGGACCGGACGGAGGTTGAGGTTGCTATCGAATACGCCGAACTCGCTGCCAAGTACGATGTCCCTGTCACGCTGTTCATCACCGGGAAAGCGGCAACGGAAGAACCCGACCGAGTCCAGCGTCTCGTGGCAATGGATAACGTCGAAATCGGTGGTCACAATTACTGGGCATTCGCCACGCCGATCCATTCTGCTTGGCGTGCACTCGACAAACTCACCGGCGGCCAAGTCGGCTCGTGGAACGGGCCCCGTCCGTTTCAGCGATACGAAATTCATCGGACACTCAAGACACTCTCCGAGCGTGGTGCGGACGTGAGCGCGTGGCGCGACCACGCCTACCGACACGACGGTAACACGGCTGGATTGCTAGCGGATGCCGGAATCACGCATTTCTCAGACGCGGTGGGACCGAATGAACGAGTCCGGCGAGAGGGTGCTGTGACTGTCGTGCCCGTCAACACGCCGCCGGACCACGAACACGTCTATCATGCGTTTCGAACACCAGGCTCGACGGCTGTAGAGCGGTTCGAGGGGCCGTTTGGCGGCGAATCGAGGTCCATCGATGAGTGGGTCAACTGGGTGCTCGACCGAATAAAGGCCATCCGGAGCGATGGCGGTGTGGCAACCGTACTTGCACACCCCGCTTGTCTGTGGCTAGCTGACGAGTTCGAGGCTTACGAGCGGCTCCTGTCGGCCGTCGAACGGCGAGACCCACGAACGATGCGCGAATTGGATCCCCACGAATGACCGAAACGACACACATCGGCTTTCTCGGCGGTACCGAACTCCCGGGAAACGTACGGACACTGCTCGGCAACCTCCGGAGATTGCTCCGCTCACGCGACGGACGTTTCGACTGTGACCTGCTGGTCTCCGAGAACGTCGATGCCTTAGACGGCTACCGCACGATACCGATAACCCACGATCCCGTCGAAACTGCCCGGGACCGTCTGCGGACGCTCTGGAAGGCAACCGAACAGTACGCTGACTCGGAGCGCCCGGACGCGTTGATGCAGGTGACTCGGTTCCCGACACACGGCTCGGCTGCCGCGCTCGCAGGGTGGCGGACCGGCACGCCGACCGTCACGCGACTCGCCGGGGACAACTTCCGAGAGTACAAGTTCTCGACAGGTCTCGTGGAAACACTCCGCACGTTCGCGCTGAAAAACGTGATTTCGATGGCCGCCGTCCACCTACCGGATGCGATCGTCGTGCTTGGACCGAACGGCCGTCGTGACGTGGAGCGTCGCCTGCGACGCCGAGATGTGTGGGAAATCCCACAACCGGTAGACCAGTCCCGGTTCAATCCCGGTGATGCCGACGAACTGCGGGTGTCGATGGACGTTGCACCGGACGAGCGGCTACTGCTGACGGTCGGACGCGTGAGCCGACGTAAAGGGGCCGATACCATTCGTCGCGTCGCGCCCTCGTGTGACGGCACGTGGGTCGTCGTCGGCGACGGGCCGATGCGAGAGGACCTCGCAGACACGCCGGGCGTCCGAGCACCGGGACGAGTCCCACACGATCGAATCGTGGACTACTACCGGGCGGCGGATCTGTACGTGCACCCCTCGCTACACGAAGGGCTCCCGAACGTCCTGCTGGAAGCGACCGCCTGCGGGACGCCGTGTATCGCTCGGGATGTCGGCGAGTGTGAGACCGTCGCCGTCGAGACGTTTACCAGCGAAACGGAGCTGCGGGCGCTACTTGACCGGACGTACGGACCGGCCGAACTGGACGAGCGGTTTACGGATGAGCGACTCGCGGAGCAGTACGAATCCGTACTTTTGGAGGTCGCCCACTGATGGCTGATACCGTTCTCTTCTCCGTCGACCTCGAACCGAACAAGGACGGTACGATGGATGGGGTGAGGGACGCGATGGAGTGGTTCGACGAGACGGTTCCGCAGGGAACGGTCTTCGCAACCCATCGTATCGCGACTGAGGTGCCCGAATTGCTCGGGATGCTTGCGGAGTCTCACGAAATCGGCGTCCACGTTCATCCACGCGAATTCGGCCACGACCACGACCAGCTTGCGGTGCTTCCCCCCGACCGCCAGCGCGAGATAATCGCACAGACGCGGGCGGAGATCACCGACACGACTGGAATCGAACCGGTCTCGTTCCGCGCAGGGCGCCACAGCGCGAGCCGCGAGACGCTAAGCATCCTGTGCGATCTCGGCTTCACTGTCGACGCCTCGGTTAATATCCGGTACGATGAGTACCTCCCAGCGGACCTTACGGAACGCACCGAACCGTTCGAAATCGATGGTCTCACCGAGGTTCCCGTAACCTACGGCACGCTCCCGATTCTCTCGTCTTGTGGCCTCCGCGCGCTGGCGGAACGCCCCGTCACGGCGACGGCTGCGACGCTTCGGGCTGACCGGTTGGGCTGTTCCGGTTTGGCCGTACTCACTGAGTTGGTTGGCCAGACGGAAGTGTTCTCGTTTTATATGCATCCGTACGACGCGACGGATTACCACAACCTCGAAAACGGAGGTGCAGCGTTTCGGCGGCGCTTTGAGGACCTCGTCAGTGGGGTCGGACCGACTGCCGGCCGGCTGTCTGACCTTTTCGAGTAGGTTCTCTTGCCTTTCGGGAGTATCTTATCAGATCTCGATTCTCCTTCCAGTGGGAACTCATCGGTCAGTCACTTATTCCATGCTCTCTACGAATCCTCATTGATCCCGAGTCCATCGTAGAGGCGGTCAAGAGTCTCTCCGTCAAGATGGCCCCACAGATCGTATATGACAGAGTCATCGGGTGTGTGCTCTTCGATGAGCGGTTCGATGCCACTGAATTCGTCATGATTCACCGCTAGCACGACGACGTCGGCGTCGGTTAGTGCTCCTTCTAGGCTCTCGTTACCTGGTACGTGTGGGTCGTGGGCATCGGTGTCAACACCCTGCTCTACAAGCACATCTCTGAGGTCGGCGGCGGGTGACTGAAACGTGTCGTCCACGCCTGCCTTGTATGTCAACCCGAGGATAGCGACCTTCGACGGTGCCCGCTTGAGCACTTCGGTTGAGACGTAGCTCGTTAGACTCGCGTTCGTTCGTCTGGTCGAACTGAACAGATCAGGGGTGGTAGGTTGGTCACAGATGGTTTCATCCATAAGGAAGTGGGGATCTTTCGGAAGACACTTGCCTCCGACCGGTCCCGGAGAGGGGATATCGTTGCGCGGATAGTCATTGTTCGCCAGCGCAATCGCTTTCTGCGAGTTGAGTCCAAGCACATCCGCGGCGTACGCAATCTGGTTCGTGACGGCAAACAGCGCGTCTCGGTAAGTGTTGTCGATTAGTTTCACGAACATCGCCGTGCGCGGGGTCGTGAATTTCAAATCTCCCTCGAGTGGCTGGAGTAAATCCTCCATCCGTCCTTTCGCAGTGGCGGTGTCGGCCCCAATCACCTTCGGGAGCATCAGAATCTCCTCGATTGCCTTCCCTTCGGCTAGACGCTCCGGGAACACGACGAACCCGGGAGGGTCCATCAGTTCCTCGGCCAATACCTCCTGCATTCGGGGTATCATGTGAATCGGGAGGGTCGTTCGGCTGATGATCGTTTGGTTGGGGCTGAGATGAGGCGTGTACTCCCGAAGCGTGTCGAGAAACTTGTCCATCTCGTGTCGGGGCGCATTGACGGTAAACGCCACGTACCTGTGATCAGAAACGACTGACAGATCCGTCGTCGCTTGGAGTCGGCCGCTCTCGATACCTGTTTCGAGTCGCTCGGTCAGGCCGGGTTCGTTGAATGGCGCCTCCTTGTTTTCGATTTGGTCGACCCGTGACTCATCGATATCGACACACGTGACGGACTTCTCCCCGTCCGCGGCGAGTACGGCTGCCCACGGCAAACCAATATGACCGGCCCCAACGACGGCGAGGTCACGAGAGAACTCACTCATCGATATCGTCCTCTAATTCTTCGCCGCGGTACCAGTCGATGTACTCGTCCAGTGCCTCTTCGAGCGTGACCGACGGCTCCCAGTCGAGTAGCTCCTTGGCCTTCGAGGAGTCTGGAATCCGCTTTTGAACGTCGTGCTCGAACGAATCTTCCATTTCGAACGCGATTTCCTGCTCGCGGTCCGACCGATGCCAGATTTTCTCGGCGAGTTCGCGCATCTCGATGCCGTCCGTCGAGCCCAGATTGAAATCGTTGTTCAGTGCTTCGGACCGGTGTGCGCAGGCGTGAATACCGGCCGCGATATCGGATACGTGGGTAAAAGCGCGAATCTGCCGTCCGTTCCCGAGAATCTCCAGCGGATACTGCTTCTCATCGATTATTTTCTTCACAAAGTCGGGGATAACGTGTGCCTGTCCGACCTCCTCACCTGGTGGTTCCCGCGGACCGACAGCGTTGAACGGCCGAAAGATGCTGTAATCTACATCGTACTGGTCGTGATAGGCTCGACAGTAGTACTCTCCGGTCAGCTTCTGGTAGCCGTACGCGCTTGCCGGTGGCGGGACCTCGCCAACCTGTTCCTCGGTCACGGGAAACTCTGTCGCCCGCTCGTACACCATCGAGGAACTGGCGTACACGATCCGATCCATATCCTCGCGTAACGCAGCATCGAGGACGTTCCGGGTCATCGCGTCGTTGAGAGCGATGATATCCGCTGGAACGTCGTGAAAGTAGCCGATTCCGCCTATCTTCGCCGCTAAGTGAACGACGATATCGACCCCCTCGAACGCCTCGAAGGTCTCTTCGCGCTCGGTCAAGTCCACCTCTCGAACCGAACAGTTTGGATCATCGATGGACTTCGAGAGATTCTCCCTCGTCCCTTCACTGAAGTCATCCACGACGATGGTTTCCTCGCCGGCGTCGACGAAGTGATCGACGACATGAGAGCCGAGAAAACCTGCTCCTCCTGTGATCGCGATCTTTTGGCTCATATCGTCTGAAAGTTCCTTCCGTGGTCTTGACTATTCCGGATTATAACCCATCTTGGATCGAATGTCTGGAAACCGTGACTGATATGCGACGAGGACGGATAGTACCCCCTAATGAGAATCGGCATAATCGGATCTCTCGATTTCGGGTCACATAGCGGTGCTCTCACCCGGGCGAGCCGAATCTACTCACTTCTCTCGAATCATCACGACGTGACGTTCTTCAACGTAAACACTGTCAACACGGAGCCAGTCCCCGAAGACATCGAGGGCTACAACCTCGCGTTACGCCCCAAGTGGCTCCCGCTGACTGGGCGCGAACTCGTCGCCGGTTGCCGCACACCGTTCGTTGCAGATACCCACGACCTCGATCTCGTCTGGGCGTACAATTCGTTCCAACACACGCCTCTCATCGGCTACGTAACTGCGCGTTACCTTGACGTTCCGCTCGTCGTCGGAGTGAATGACCATCGACACGGACAGGGTATCAAGGGATATCTCGTCAACAATCTCGCTCGTCGGCGTGTTCTCGAATCCGCGGATCTGATCGTATACGAGTCGAAAACGCTCGAACGGAACATCGTAGAGAGCGGTGTGATGTCGGGTCGCTCTCTTGTCGTCCCGACCGGCATCGACACCGAGGACTACTACCTACCAGAGGTTTCTCTCTCCGAGGATCCCTCTATCTTTTACGTCGGCCGTGACAAGGATATCGATCTATTGCTCGACGCGGCCGAACTCGTCCACGAGGAAGTACCGTCGGTTACTGTCCGCCTCGCCGGCGTATCAGCGGATGCGTACCCCCGTTACGCGGAACATCCGTATATAGAGTTCTTAGGCTATGTCTCTGAATCACAACTACGTCGAGAGATGGCCCGCGCACACGTCGCCACGGTCCCTTATCGGAACGCTGAGACCGCAGGTCGGCCGGTGAAGATTCTCGAATACATGTCGGTCGAAAAGTGCATCGTCGCTACGGACCTGCCATTCAACACCCAGATGCTCACAGACGGGGAAAACGCGATTATCACCGAGGCGACTCCGCGATCTTTCGCCGACGGCTT
>ENA-ORCO01000442-ORCO01000442.1-marine-metagenome-genome-assembly--contig:-NODE-442-length-20166-cov-4.137986_pt1 | contig 20166 bp, 17 predicted proteins | sample MGYA00248633_ERZ508508 | MGnify/ENA primary metagenome ERZ508508 (study PRJEB26179, sample SAMN06268845) | marine metagenome | isolation source: A23 P1 aerobic enrichment on pine of planktonic cells taken...
TTTGATGCTGACCTTGTTGAAATTCGATTTCATTTTTTGCCCACTGGTTTGCTATGGCTAGATACGAAGAAGGGGGGTAAAATGACTCGAATACACTCTGTGATTTTTCTAGCTTCCACCCATTTAGATGATCTGGGAGAATTAGCTTTTTTAGGTTTTCAAGACAAGATGACTTGTGGTTTTGAGTGAGTTCAGCTGGTATCTTACTTAGCAATAGTTCTTGTAACTCTTCTTTTTCTTTTTTCTGTGCATTGTTCAGTTCGTCTTTATATCTGTACGCCAGTTTATTTAAAGTGAACAGAAAAGGCGACATCCATCCCTCCTCAAAAGCCTGGAGGATTTCTGGATGAGTAGGGTATTTTGATTCTATCGTTTCGATGATGCTATCTTTATCCGATTCTTTTATAAAGAGATCGTCCAATCCGAAATATATAGAGGAGCGCCTAAAATGTGACGGATTTTTATATGATCTCGTGCTGGTGTTTTTTTGTCCTATCTTGAAAGTGAATGAAAGGTATCCTGGCTCCCAATATGGGATCTGCGTTTCCTTATAAGATGTTGTTGAAATCTTCTTCAGATTTTCTCGATCGTAAACGAGGAGGGATGACGTTTCTTCGATACTGGAAAAACCTAGTGTTCCCAATTTAAGTAAAGATATCGAGTCAACTTCAGCACCGATTATTTCACTATGCACTGGGTTAAATTCTACGCCAAATAGTTCGTTATTAGGAACGAGTGCGTTACGATTTAACGCAGTCGTGACTTCATTTATGAAGGTGTGGTCTTCTTTTATTGTTATGTATATATCTATTTCATGTTCGCAGATGATATCTGCTATCTCTGAGAGAGTCAGTTTTGGAAAGGCTTCGAAGAGATCATTCAGGTGTCGTATACGATAGAATCGATTCATGTTTTTAAACTATCTAACTGTCATAAATGTCGGCGATCGGATTGCAGTGATGAACGAAGATATCTGGGTGGTACCGCTTTCCAAACACTGTTGGTCCGCCATATCACCTCCACCTCGAGCTAAAGGTTGATGCCTCGATGCGTGCCATCCGGCAGCTCAATATCAACAGAAATCTTCGCGCCGGCACTCTCGGCATAGCGCTTAAGCGTGCTTAACCGTAGATCGTTGCCGGATTTCTCCATTTTTGCGATTGTTGGCTGAGCCACGCCCATGGCTTCAGCCATATCAACCTGGGTTTTCTCCAGCCATTGACGGATTTCACCCAACCGAATCCCGGTAAGGATCTCATCCGCTCTATTATTGATCTCTTCAATCGTTTCCGGTGTTTCTTTCGCCAGAAGTTCGTCGAGACCGTCACGTACACTCATAATTTCCACCTCAGAGCTATTGCCCCTTCAGATGCTTGTCATACTCTGCTTCAGCCAGGGCGATCATATCCCGGTAAAAGCGCTTTTCATTGCCTTTATGTCCGCCGCACAGGATGACACCCTGGCGATCCGGATCAAATGCGAACAGAACCCTGATGGGGTTGCCTTCGCTTTGTACTCTCAGTTCCTTGAGATTCAACATTGACGAGCCCTTGAGGGTATCCGCATAAGGGCGAGACAGCATCGGTCCCTTCACACGAAGCACCTTCAAAAGCGCCAAGATCTCTTTTCGGTCCGCATCACTCTGCTGGTCTAACCATTGCTCAAAAACCTTTCTTGTTTGAATTGTCCACATGGGGTCTCCTATATCTTATTATAGCCCCAATACTATATTGCGTGTAGGCTATTTTCAATCTCCGAATCTTGCAATATCAGCGTAGAGCCATCAGCAAACGTCCATACGGTGCGTTCGCCTTGCCAGTCCTGATCCGCACCGGTGTCACTATCCGCCAGCAGGGCTGCGTGCTTGGCATCGACAGTGCTGGCCGTAGTCGCCTCTGCTTCCGTATTGGCGACAGCGAGCCGCTGGACCATCTCTGTGAGCGCGAATACCGACAGATCCCAGTGCCTGGCCGTCTGGGCCAGGGACAGCCTCGCCCGCTTGCGGAGTCGCCCGACGTGCTCAACAAGTCGCGATTGTTCAGTCACTGCGAGGCTCAGAGCGCGTTCAGTGCCGCAGCCAGCTCCGTCGCCTATGGAGTGCCAGTCTACGACGACGTCAGGCCAGTCTGGCAGCGGTTCAGTGGCGGTAGGCTCAAGATGCGTATGCGCGTCGAGGTAAACGCGGGCTGTCCAGTCGGCAGGGTCGGTAGACGTGATGAAACCGGATTCGTCCCGGCGGTAGGTGCATTCCATTGCGGAGATTCCCTCAACGTATCGGCGTGAAAAAGTGGGGGTACTTATGGGGGTATATTTATAAGGTCCAAAGGAGAGATTGTTTTAAAAATAGTTGATTACGGTGGTTATTGTGTGGAAGCACCACCCACCATTTCTTCCCCCTCTATTCTGTTTCTTACGTCCAGATTTCGCCTGAAGCGCCTTACGATTGCGCCCGAGGTCTATGTATTACTGGTGGGTCTGTACCCTGTGGGAGCGAGCCCCGCTCGCGATATCTCTGATCGCTTGCGAGGCAAGCTCTTACAGCATTGGTGGGACCGCCCGGACTTACTTACCGACCAGGCTTTGCCCGCACACACGCACCACGTTGCCGTTGATGCCGCGCGAGAGCGGATTGCAGTACCAGGCGATGGTTTCCGCCACATCCACCGGCAGGCCGCCCTGGGAAAGGCTGTTCATGCGCCGGCCGGCCTCGCGGATGGTCACCGGCATGGCGGCGGTCATCTGGGTTTCAATGAAGCCGGGCGCCACCGCGTTGATGGTGATGCCGTTCTTCAGCTGCCGCGCCATGCTCTCCACATAGCCGATGACCCCGGATTTGGAGGCGGCATAGTTGGTCTGGCCGAAGTTGCCCGCGAACCCGGCAATGGAGGAGACGCAGACAATGCGGCCGTTCTCGCGCACCAGGTCCCGCTCCATCAGTTCCTCGTCAATCCGTTCCTCCGCCGTAAGGTTCACGGCGATGGCCATATCCCAGAAGTGCTCCGGCATGCGGGCAAGGGTTTTGTCGCGGGTGACGCCGGCGTTGTGAACGACAATATCGATGCCGCCGAACTCGTCCTCCAGGTGATCCGCGATCAGGCGCGGGCCATTGTCCTCGGTGATGTCCGCCGCCAGCGGTGAACCGCCGATGTCCTCGGCCACGCGATTGAGGTCCTCCATGGTGGCGGGAATGTCCAGGCAGACCACGCGCGCGCCGTCCCGGGCCAGGGTGCGGGCAATCGCCTCGCCGATGCCGCGGCTGGCTCCAGTGACCAGTGCCACCTTGCCAGTCAGGGGGGCATTGGTATTTACGGCGGTGCGGCCCTTGGTGCCGCTGCCCTTGCCGATGCGCACTGGTTGACCGTCCACGTAGGCGGACTTGGGCGAGAGGAAGAAGCGCACCGAGGACTCGATCTGGTTCTCGGCATTGGGGGCCACCCACAGCAGCTGGGCAGTGGCCCCTTTCTTGCCGATCTCCTTGGCCACCGATCGCACAAAGCCCTCCAGCGCCTTGTGTGCCGCCGCGCGCGCAGGGTTCTTGCAGGAGGCCGGATCCGTGCCCACGATCAGCACCCTCCCGCACCTGGCGATCTGGCGGATGGTGGGGTGGAAGAAGTCATACAGGCAACGCAGTTCGCTGGTGTCGCGGATGCCGGTGGCGTCGAAGACCAGTGCCTTGAACTTGTGTTCGGCGATGGCCTCGTCCTCCATGGTCAGCGTCTTGGCAACGCCGCTTTCCACCAGTGCCGAGGATTCACCCAGCGTGGCGGGCCCTTCGGGGGAATAGAGTGTGGCCGGACTGCCGCGCAGGGTTTCACCCAGTGCGGAAAGAGCCCGCGGCCTGGGGCCGGCGCCCACCAGCACCTTGCCCTCGATGAACGACTGGTCCTGGCGTTTCCAGCGTTCCAGCTCAATGGGGGCGGGAAGGCCGAGCGAGGATGCGGCCTGTTTCCCGACAGATGTATTCACGAATTTGAGGTAGAGATCGGACATAGCAGTATCCCCTGGTCAGTCGGAATGGAACATTTTCAGATTCATAACGGAGATATGTTACATTCTGTGAACATCTGAATGGTAACGGATCCCCTGGAAAAGGGTCACAGCAGGGAGCTTCCCGGCCGTTTTCAAGTGGCTGTATTGGGCGCTTTCACCCCGTTGAATGCAATGAACCGGCTGTCACCCGGAAGCGTCACCTCAGCCAATGAGGCTGTGCATGCAATCCGCACAGTATGCACCCGATTCTCTCCGCGTCTCGAAAGCAACAGGGATATAATGCAATGGCACAAGCAAAATCGACTTCCAGTAAGAGCAGGCAGAGCAAGGGGAATGGGGCCGCTGCCACGCTGCCGCGCCCGGTCGCCATTCTCGGCGGCAACCGTATTCCATTTGCCCGTTCCAATACCGCCTACAGTAAGCTTTCCAATCAGGACATGTTGACGGCCGCCATCCGTGGGCTGGTGGACCGCTACGGCCTGGAAGGGGAGCGCCTGGGTGAGGTGGTCGCCGGTGCTGTCATCAAGCACTCCCGTGACTTCAACCTGACCCGCGAGACCGTTCTGGGCTCCGGGCTGGCTCCCGAAACCCCGGCCTATGATATCCAGCAGGCCTGTGGGACGGGCCTGGAAGCGGCCATCCTGGTTGCCAACAAGATTGCTCTGGGCCAGGTGGATGTGGGTATCGCGGGGGGCACGGACACTACCTCGGATGCCCCCATCGGTGTGAGTGAGGGCCTGCGTGAACTGCTGCTGGACCTCAACCGCGCGAAAACCAATACGGAACGACTGAAGATTGCCGCCCGTTTCCGCCCGAAGCACCTGGTGCCGCTGATCCCGGAGAACAGCGAGCCGCGTACGGGCATGTCCATGGGGGCGCACCAGCAGGTGACCGCGCATGAGTGGGGCATTCCCCGTGAGGAGCAGGACCAGCTGGCGCTTGAGAGCCACCAGAAACTGGCTGCGGCCTATGAGGAAGGTTTCTTCAGTGACCTGATCACGCCGCTGGCCGGGCTTGAGAGGGACAACATCCTGCGTCCGGACTCCTCACTCGAAAAACTCTCGCAGCTCAAGCCGGTGTTTGATAAGGAAAAGGGCACCATGACGGCGGCCAACAGCACAGCGCTGACCGATGGCGCGTCCTCCGTGCTGCTGGGCAGCGAGGAATGGGCGCAGCAGCGTGGCCTGAAGGTGCGTGCCTATCTGACCCACGTTGAAACAGGCGCCGTGGATTTTGTCGGCAAGAAGGAGGGGTTGCTGATGGCGCCGGCATACGCCGTGCCGCGGCTGCTGGACAAGGCGGGCCTCACACTGCAGGACTTTGATTTCTACGAGATCCACGAGGCGTTCGCCTCACAGGTACTGTGCACCCTCAGGGCCTGGGAGGATCAGACCTTCTGCAAGGAGAAGCTCGGCCGCGCCAAGCCGATGGGCAGCATTGACCGCAGCAAGCTCAACGTTAAGGGCAGCAGTCTCGCGGCGGGCCATCCCTTTGCCGCTACTGGTGCCCGCATTCTGGCCACCGCGGCCAAGCTGCTGGAGCAGAAAGGCAGCGGACGCGCCCTGATCTCCATCTGCGCCGCCGGCGGCCAGGGTGTGACCGCTATCGTGGAGCGTAACTGAGGCCAGTACTCCTGTAGAAGCGAGCCTGCTCGCGATTGTTTCTGATCGCTTGCGAGGCAAGCGCTCCTACAGGGGGCGGAACCCGCTCAGCCCCTGTTCTTCCATCAGGCGTGCAAACTCGATGGTCGCCCGGTCCTGGCCGGGCGCGCCTATAATCTGGATGTTGAACGGAAGACCGTTCTCATCCACGCCAACCGGGGCCGACGTTGCTGGCAGCCCCAGTGTGGTGGCCAGCGCAATCCAGTGCATCTGGTCGGTATAGGGCCGCTCCCTGCCATCCACCAGGATCTTCCGGCGGAACATGGGCTGGCTGCGGTTGTGGGGAATGGCCGTGGTGGGCGTCACCGGCGTCAGCAGTATGTCGGCGGTGCCGAAGAGATCCTCTACAAGGGCCGCCCGGGCCTTTTCCCGCTGTTCTGAATGCTGAAGCCAGTTGAGGACCGGCTGATTCACGCCGAGGATGTACTGCTCCAGCCCAGGGGGCATCCGCATCCAGCGCCCGAAGAGCCGGAGCATATAGCCCATCAGCCTGAGCTGGCGGCGCTGTTTCGGCCGGAAGCCGGTGCCCAGGAGGCTGCCCAGCAGGTTGTGATAGAGGGGCATCAGCTGGCGATGATCCAGCCACTCATGCTCAGCCCGCGACACGCTGGTGCCGGCATCCGCCAGCCGTGTTGCCAGATCCTCATAATGGCGTGTGAGGGCATCCGCGACCGGCGAGGCCGGGTCATGGAAGCAGGTGGCGACCCTGACCTGATCCAGGCGGCTGAAACCGGGGGCCGGCAGTGACAGCTGCCACTGTGGACCTTCGTGGGGCCTGGGGCCGGCGATGACCTCCAGCAGCAGGGCCAGGTCGTCCGCCGTGCGCGCCATGGGGCCGCCTTCGGCCAGGTCCGGCTGCGTCAGGGTGCCCGGAGGACCGGGGATGTGGCCGCGCAGGGAGACAATGTCGCGGCTGGGTTTGTGCCCGAATACGCCGTTGAAGTGGGCCGGTGTTCGGATGGAGCCGCCCACATCCGAGCCTACCTCCAGTGGTGTCATGCCCGCGGCAAGGGCGGCTGCGGCGCCGCCGGATGAACCACCGGGCGTCCGCCCCAGATCCCGCGGGTTGTTGGTCACGCCGAACAGGCGGTTGTAGGTCTGCAGGTCTGAGGCGAAGAGCGGCACATTGGTCTTGCCGATGATGATGGCGCCGGCTTCCTCAAGCCGCTGGATGGCATCGGCATTCCGCTTGGGCCGGTGTGCCTGCAGGGAGGAGGAGCCAGCGGTGGTCGGCATGCCGGCCACCTCCCAGACGTCCTTCACTGTCATGGGCAGTCCGTGCAGAACGCCGCAGTGTTCGCCCTGTTCACGTTGCCGGTCGCGTTCCCGGGCCTGATCCAGGGCCCGTTCACGGTCGAGGTGGATGACGGCATTGATGGGCGCGTTGCGTGCGTCAATGCGTGCCAGCAGTTCAGCCGTAACGGCTTCGCTGGTTATGCTGCCGGTACGGAGTGCACCGGCCAGGTCCCGTGCCGGTTGATCCAGCCATTCGCTCATGTTGATGCCTTCTGCTCTTGTCGGGTCGCTCTGTCGGCTGCCTTCTGTTCATCCTTTTCCGCCAGCGTTTCCTGCCACCGCTTGACGGCCACCTGGTCCTTGACCAGTTCCAGTGTCTCGATCACGCCCTGTATGACAGCCGTATTGGCTTCGGAATTCTCGCGTTCGTGGGGTGTGAGCAGCACATCGACCAGATCCTCCACGAAGTCGTGATTGTCGGGGGAACTCAGGTCATTGAGGATCTGTTCAATCACCTCGGCGGTGATGTCGCCCACCGCGCGATCCAGGGTGCCCGAGGCCCAGCTGCCGAATACCGGCAGTTCACGGATGCGGCCCAGGTCCCGGTTGCGGTTCATGGCTGAAATCACCCGGGTATTGAGGTAGGCGCGCAGTTCCTGCTGTCTGGGCATATAGCCTTCCCGCGCGTAGCGGGTGATCCGGGCGGAGAGAAAGTCCACAAGCAGATCCCTTCGGGGCAGCAGGACTTCCTCCTGGACGCGCCGGACCAGGGGCGAGCCCCGTTTCACTTCCTCCTGTGTGCCGCTGAGCACCTTGATAACCACGCGGTCGGAAAGCTCTTCCATGAACGCGTCGTAGTAGAAGCGCAGGAACTCGAAAAGGCGTGTGTTCGTGATGTCGATGACGCCGTATTTCTGCAGGCGATAGACAATGCTGAAAACGCGCAGAAAACGCAGGATCCGGGCTCCGGAAGCCGGGATGCAGCCCAGCAGGTCGTACCAGTGGGCGATGGGGTAGAAGTACCAGCGCTGGTACTCCCGCCGGTAGACCGCATGCACCCAGCGCACCGCGAACTCGCTCAGGAAAATCCCGATGAACATCAGGTCGTAGAACAGGAAATGCCGGTGTATGGGGTTGTAGAAAGCGGTGAAGGCCGGCACCTGTTGAGTAAGGAGGTCTCTCAGAACATCCACCGCATAGAGGGAATCAAACAGAAGCCAGACAAGATTGATGACCAGCAGCACCAGCATCAGCATATCCAGTGCGAACCAGAGTGTCTGGTGGCTGGTGCGGAGGTTGCGGAGGTTGATGGTGAGCACACTGCATCCTTATGACGTGCCTTGAGGGCTCTTTATAGCAAAGGTGAGCCTGTCACGCACTGGCCCGGCGACCTGGCGGCAGCGTGACCCCATTGGTGCTACGCTGGAAGGACGGAAAGAGGAGGTGAGTCATGGACCTGAAAAAAGCACTGGTTGACCCTGCAGCCGTGTTCACTACGCCGGATGAGGTTGTAACCGCCGGGGAGCTGAGCACTGATGACCGCATCCGGATTCTGCGCCGCTGGGAGTACGACGCGCGTGAGCTGACGGTGGCGGATGACGAGAACATGCCGGGCGACAGCACCCCGCTTCTGGATCAGGTGCTGGCCGCGCTTAACAGACTGGGCTATTCGCCTGATCCGGATCAGGAGCCGCCCACCAAACAGGGTGGTGTCTGACTGTCGGGGTGTTAAATCGGACCAAAGTCCTACAGGGGCCTTCTGTAACAGAATGTTTCAGGTAGAATGCCCGTTCGCTGATGCAACCATCCCGGTGTTAATGCAAGGAGAAGGCTCCCGATGAAGCGAATGAGTGTGCTGGACTCGTCCTGGCTCAAGGTCGAGTCCGAAGACACGCCCATGCATGTGGGCACGATGCAGATCTTCTCGTTGCCGGAGGGAGCGCCTGAGACCTTCCTGCGGGACATGGTTGAGCGCATGAAGAATGCGGGTGAGATCCAGGCGCCCTGGAAGTATAAGCTGTTCAGTGGCAGCCGCCTGGGGCGCAGTCTGGTGCCGGCCTGGGTTGAGGACCAGGATCTGGACCTGGACTACCATGTGCGCCATTCGGCCCTGCCGAAGCCCGGCAGTGAGCGTGAACTGGGGGTTCTGGTCTCGCGTCTGCATTCGCACCCGCTGGATTTCGATCGCCCGCTCTGGGAGTGCCACATCATCGAAGGGCTTGAGGGCAACCGGTTTGCGCTCTACACCAAGATGCACCACTCCATGATCGATGGCATCAGTGGTGTACGCCTGATGCAGAAGATCCTGACCACGGATCCCGCCCGTACCAACATGCCACCACCCTGGGCGGTTGAGCCCAGCCAGCGCCGCTCCCAGGCCGGGCAGGGGGTTACCTCGGTTCAGGGGGCGTTTGAGCAGGCGGTTGAGGCGCTGCGCATCCAGGCTGGCTCTACCCCGCAGCTGGCGGCGGCGGTGGGGCGCCTCGCCAGTGCCGCCTGGCGGCGCAAGGACAGCAAGCTGACCGCGCCCTTCGTGGGCCCGCAGTCGATCCTCAATAATCGCATCACCGGTCAGCGTCGTTTTGCGACCCAGCTCTATGAGTTCGATCGTCTCAAGACCATCTGCCGCAGGACGGATGCGTCGCTGAACGATGTGGTACTGCAGATCTGTGGCACCGCCCTGCGCCGCTTCCTGCTGGAGCAGGACGCCCTTCCGGAAGAGCCGTTGACGGCGGGGATCCCGGTCAATGTGAGGCCTGCCGATGACGAGGGCACCGGTACGGCGATCAGCTTCATGATCGCCAGCCTGGCGACCGATGAGCCGGATGCCATGGCGCGGCTGGAGCAGATCAAGGAGTCCACCCAGAAAGCCAAGGAGCATCTCCAGAGTCTGCCGCGGCAGGTTCTGAACCAGTACACCATGATGCTGATGTCGCCCTACATCCTGCAGCTGGTCTCCGGGTTGGGTGGGCGCATGCGGCCGGTGTTCAATGTCACCATCTCGAACGTCCCCGGGCCGAGTGAACCCCTGTACTACGAGGGCGCCCGCATGGAGGCGATGTACCCGGTCTCCCTGGTGACCCATGGCGGCGCGCTCAACATCACCTGCCTGAGCTACGCGGGCTCGCTCAACTTCGGCTATACCGGTTGCCGGGATACCCTGCCGAGCATGCAGCGCCTCGCGGTGTACACGGGTGAGGCGCTGGATGAACTTGAGGCGCGGGTGACTGCGCGCGACTGAGTCCAGAAGCTGGCCCCGTCCTTTACAGTGCACAGCTGTTCACTGTATTGTCAGGCCATGAGCAACGCTGATTTCCATCCCGTCGAAGAAATCTGGAACGCCCTGACCCATGGCCTGGGGGCGGTTCTGGCACTTGCAGGGACCATTGTCCTGATAGCGCTGGCTGTCCTCCATGGCGATGTCTGGTCCATCACCAGCGCCACGGTTTACGGCATCAGCATGGTGGTTCTCTTCCTAGCCTCCACTCTGTACCACAGCGCGCGCCGGCCAACACTGCGCCGGGCCTTCAAGATGTTCGATCACTGCGCCATCTTCCTGCTGATAGCCGGCACCTACACGCCGTTCCTGCTGGTGAACATGCGTGGGACCCTGGGCTGGACCCTGTTCGCCATAATCTGGGGGCTGGCTGTGGGCGGCATTGTGTTCAAGCTGGTATTCGGCCATCGCTACAGGGCACTCGAGGTGGCCACCTTCCTGGTGATGGGGTGGCTGGTGGTCGTGGCAGCCACGGAGCTGCCCGCTATCCTGGGGGTGACCGAACTGGCATTGCTGGTGGCCGGTGGGCTCTCCTACACGGTCGGGGTGGTCTTCTACCTCCTGAATCGGATTCCCTACAATCACGCGATCTGGCACCTGTTTGTCCTGGCCGGGGGCGCCCTGCATTATTTTGCCGTCTATAACGGTTTCCTGACCGCCTGGCAGAGCTGACGAATTTACTGCGCCGAGCCCGTGGCTGTGCGCTTCGGGGCTGATATCATGCGTGGATGATGACCCCGAAAGTTCTCCGGCTTCTGCTTTTCCCGCTGTTGATCCTGGCCGTGGCCGGAGTCCGTGCGGCGGAACTCGAGGTCATTGTTGAGCCGGAAAACGACGCCCTCCAGTCCAACATCCGTGCCCATGTAGGGGATCTCGGGGACCGCAATGCAGCCTCCCTGCGCCGTTTCGCCGCCCATGCCCGGGACAGTGCCACGGAAGCCATCCGCGCACTCGGCTATTACGACGGCGACATCCGCTACCAGGTGGTGGAGGGGGATCCGCCCGTGCTGCGTCTTGAAGTGGCACCCGGCGAGCCGGTGCGCCTGACCAGTGTGCGCATTGAGGTGCGTGGCGAGGGGGCCGACCTGGCGGCGTTCGAGGTGCCCGGGCGGTTGCGCCCGGAGGTCGGTGATGTCCTGAATCATGGGCACTATGAACAGGTGAAGCGCTTCCTGCGGGGGCGTGCCCAGACGCATGGTTTCTTCGATGGCGAGTTCGTTACCCGCGAGCTGAGGGTGCGCCCGGATGAGCGCGAGGCTGAAATCCGACTGCTGTATGACAGCGGCCCGCGATACAGCCTGGGAGAAGCCCATTTCCCTGAGGACATCTATTTTGAGCAGGATCTGCTTAAGCGTTTCGTGCGGTTTGAGCCGGGAACGCCCTATCATTCGGATCGTGTGATTGAACTGACCCAGGACCTGAGAGGTGCCGGCTATTTCAGTGAGGTTCTGGTGGACGCTGATCCGGGAGCGGCTGACAACGGGGAGATTCCGGTGGATGTCACCCTGGATGAGCGCACACGCCATTCACTGGGAACGGGCGTGGGCTTCAGCACCGACGTGGGCCCCCGCCTCCGGGCCACCTGGGACCAGCACTACGTGAACCCCCAGGGGCACCGCCGCGGGATGGAGTTCGAGGTTTCGCGGCCACGCCAGAATGCCGGCCTTTACTATGAGTTGCCGCTCAATCCACCCATGACGGATTCTCTGCGCTTTACTGGCTCCTACCAGAATGAAGACATCGAGGATACGCGTTCCCGTCGGATCAGCCTGGGTGGCCAGTGGCAGAGTGAGTTGGATTCCGGGTGGCAGCAGGTGGTCTCGCTGCAGCGCGAGGAGGTCCGTTTCCGCGTGGGCGACGACCGTGAACAGCGTACGGTCCTGGTGCTGCCGGGCCTGAGCTACAGCTATCTCTACCGCAACTCCCCGGTGGATCCCTCCAGGGGCTATCGTTTCCAGTTTGAAAGTTCCGGTGGCCAACGTGACCTGCTTTCTGACATTGATGTGATCCATCTGGTCGCCTCGGCCCGTGGGCTGATCACCGTGGGCAACGGGCACCGTTTTCTCGCAAGGGTGCGCGCCGGCGGCATTGGAACCAATGAATTTGATCAGGTACCACCCTTTCTGCGTTTCTTCGCCGGTGGTGACCAGAGCGTGCGTGGATACGGTTACCGCACCCTGGGCCCGACGGATGAGGACGGCGACAATGTTGGCGGGCGCTTCCTGCTCACCGGCAGCGTCGAATACCAGTACCCACTGTCGAACAGCTGGCGCTTGGCGACTTTCGTGGATGAAGGCAATGCCTTTGATGATCTGGGGGATCCACTGAAAACCGGTGTGGGCGTGGGCATCCGTTGGGTGTCACCAGTGGGACCCATCCGCCTGGACATTGCGCGGGGGCTGGATGAACCCGAGAACTTCCGCCTTCATTTCTCCATGGGGCCGGAACTCTGATGATGCGTCGCCGTGTTCTCTGGGCAGTGATGCTGTTGCCGGTGGCGGCCCTGCTGGTGGTGATGGCGGTGGCAGGCTGGCTGCTGTTCACCGAGAGCGGGAGCCGCTGGGTCATCCAACAGGTCCCTGGCCTGGAAGTGGCGGGTTACCAGGGCTCGCTGGGCAGTGCCTGGCGTGCGGAGCGCGTTGTCTATGACGACGGCCGGGGAACAGAGGCCCGGCTGGAGGGCGTGGACCTCGCCTGGTCCCCCGGGTGCCTCTTCACACTGGAACTCTGCGTGGACCGACTCCATGCCAGCCGGGTGGCGCTCTCCCTTCCTGAGGGCGAGGCCTCGGAAGCCTCCAGTGACGCCATTGAACTGCCCGCCATCCGGCTGCCGCTTTCCGTATCCATCGCGGACCTGGATGTGGGCCGGATCAGCTGGAACGACACGCTGATCCTCGAAGCGATTGAGTCCAGGGCCACACTCAGCAGCGGCACTCTCCAGCTTGATTCACTGCGCGTGATCAGGGAGGGCCTGGATGCCAGGGCCGAAGGGTCCCTCGAAATGAGGGGGGACTGGCCGGTGGATCTGGCACTGGAGTTGGGTTATGAAACGGGTACGGATTTCCCCGGAGAGCTGAATCTGACGGCGGAGCTGGCCGGAACGGTCAGCGCGCTGGATGTGATGGCCCGTATGAGCCACCCCTGGCAGGCGCGCCTGCAGGGGCGGGTGAACCCCCTGGAGCCAGGAGTCCCCGCCGAAGCCCGACTGAGCGCTGAGCATTTCGCGGCAACACCGGATCTGCCACCGCACTATGCGCTGAGGGATCTGGTGCTCGATGCCAGCGGCGATCTGGATGAAGGCTGGTCCGTCGCGGGGGATGCGGTGCTTGCCACCCAACCCGGGCTTGATGTGTCCCTGGAAGGGCATACCACCATCAAACAGGCAAGCATCGAGAAACTTGCCGTCTCGGACGACCAGGGGGGGGCGCGCTCGCTGGTGCTCAGAGGCGCCAGCGTAAGCTGGAGTGATGGGCTGAGCGCCAGTGGTTCGCTGGCGTGGCACTATTTCCCCTGGCAACGGCTGGTCCCGGATCTGCCCTCGGTGCCGGTGGCCGTGAGCGATGCCGGCCTGGATTTTGCGCTTGAAGACGGCGAGTACACCGGGCGCCTGGATGCGCAGCTCTTCACACGGGAAGGGCCCGTATGGCTGCGGACACCGGTTGAAGGCGACTTCGGTCGGGCCCGCCTTGAGGGGCTGGGTCTGGCCAGTGCACTGGGGCGTGCTGCTGGCGATCTGGGGGTGGGGTGGTCCGGCGGCCTTGAGTGGCGTACGGACCTTGCACTGGAGAATCTACTGCCGGGCCGGCGTCTGCCGGAGCTGGATGGGGTGCTCAGTGGTCATCTCAGGAGCAGCGGCCGCATGACGGATAACGGTCCTGAAGGGGATGGTTCGCTGGAGCTGGCGGGCGGCCTCCGGGGCCAGGCTCTGTGGCTGAAAACGGGGGTCCGTCTGGAGGGGAAACACTGGGAGATCCCCGCGTTGGAGCTGCGTTTCGGCGACAATGGACTCACTGGTTCCGCCCGCCAGGCGGAGCAGCTGCAGGCGGAGCTGGAATGGAACCTGCCGGTACTGGGCCAGTTCTGGTCCGGTCTTGAAGGGCAGCTTGAGGGGCGTGCCAGTGGCCGCCATCTGCTTGGCGACCCGAAGGGGAGCATGACCTTCAGCGCCCGGGATCTGGCGATTGAGGAGTACGGCATCGAACTCAGGCAGCTGCAGGGTGAGGCGGGTCTGGCCGACGACGGTGCGGCCCGGGCCCGCGTGGATTTCTCGGGACTGGAAGCCCGGGAGCAGCGGCTGGAATCCGGCCAGCTGAGGGTTGACGGGTCCCTGGCCGATCATGAGCTCGGTCTGTCCCTGATGCACCGCCAGGGAAATCTGCGACTGAGCGCAGCAGGCGCCTGGGGGAGTGAAGGCTGGCAGGCCACCCTCAACGGCGGTGGTGTCGCACTTCCGGGCCAGCACTGGCTGATGGCGACCCCGGCCAGGCTGACGCTCGCCCGGGATGGCGAGGCCCACCTCGGGGCCCACTGCTGGCGCTGGGGCGGTGCCCGTCTCTGCACCGGTGATCAGCGGCTCAATCCGGCGCCCTCACTGAAGCTGGGTGTGGCGGATCTGCCCACCCGGGCCTTCAGGCCCCTGCTGCCACCGACCTTCCGTTGGGAAGACACCCTGGATGCCCATGCCACGCTGGAACTGGATGACCAGGGGCCACGCGGGCGGGCATGGATTGATGCCGGCAGCGGCCAGGTTGAATTGCGCCGTGACGTGGATCCGGACAATCTGGACGCGCAGGTGGATGAGCAGGAGGGCGAGCAGGCCTGGCAGTGGCTGCCGTTTGAGTACAGCGGGTTGCGGGTTGCCGCGGATTTCGGGCCTGAGCGCACACGGCTGAGCGCGGATCTGGCTGGCCCGGAGATCGGGCAGCTTGACCTGAATGCCGCGCTCAGGCCGCTGGAGGAGGGCATGCCAGTGGACGGCCAGCTCAATCTGGAGGCGCTGGATCTGGCCCTGATCCGTCCCTTCCTGGACCTGGACACCGTGGAAGGACGGCTGGCGGGGCGCCTGGATGTCAGCGGGCCCGTGGCATCACCTTCCATGCAGGGGGAGGTGGCCCTGTCGGAGGGCGAGATCCGCGACCCCCGGCTCCCGCTCCCTCTGTCTGAACTGAGTGCAACAGCGCGCATCGATGGCACGGAAGCAAGGATCGACGGGAACTGGCGCAGCGGTGAGGAGGGCCAGGGCCGGATTGAAGGCTCGGCCAGCTGGGCCGATGGGCCGAGGGCAGAGATTTCCCTGGTGGCTGAGTCGCTGCCGGTGAGTGTGCCGCCTTACGCAGAGCTGACGGTCTTCCCGGATCTGATGCTGCGTTACGGAGAGGAGGGGGTTGGCGTCTCCGGCCAGGTCCGTGTTCCTTCCGGAAGCGTGGTGATCGAATCCCTCCCGGAGTCTGCCGTTGGTGTATCCGGCGATACGGTGATTGAAGGCGAGGAACCCGACGCCGGCCCCATGCCTCTATCCCTGGACCTGGACGTGCGGATCGGGGAGGAGCGTGTGGATTTCAACGGTTTCGGTGTGACAGGGAACCTTGAGGGGCGCCTGAACCTGGCCGACGACATGGTGGCCAATGGCAACCTCAACCTGCGTAATGGCCGTTATGAGCTCTATGGCCAGGATCTGCGCATCCGCCGCGCCACACTGCTGTTCTCCGGGCCCATTGACCGGCCTTTCCTGGACATCGAGGCGGTGCGGATTGTGGACGACGTGACGGCCGGCATACGGATCACAGGCCCCGCGGACGAACCGCGCTCCGAGATCTTCTCCGAGCCCCCGATGAGCCAGCAGCAGGCGCTGGCGTATCTGACACTGGGCCGGCCACTGGAAAGCGAGAGCGACAGCTATGCCATGGAGCGGGCTGCGATCAATCTCGGGCTGGCCCGCACCGCGCCGCTCACCCGCGAGATCGGTGAACGTGTCGGGATCGAGGACCTGCAGCTTGAGACCGAGGGGCGGGGCGAGGAGGCGAGTGTGGTGGCCTCCGGCTACCTGACGGACAGGCTCAGTCTGCGTTACGGCGTGGGTCTGTTCCAGCCCGTCAGCCGTATGGCGCTGCGTTACGACCTGTCGCGCAACCTCTATCTGGAAGCCGCCAGTGGTCTTGCCAGCTCACTCGATCTATTCTATCGGACAGACTTTGGCAAACCGGGAGACTGACCATGCTTGTCCATGGTGACCAGATCCGGCTCACGCCCCGGGAGCGTCGGGTGATCCGGCGCCTGACCGGAATAGACCCGCACTTCATCCACAACCGGGAAACAATGATCCGTTTCCGGGATCAGTACCTGCAGAGCTACCCCACTGATACCCCCCAGATCCGGCTGGTCAAACTGCTACTGCGTCGCAACCTTGTGTAGCGTCTTTCCGGATGTTGATTTTTCGCAATGGCCTCGATAGCCAGTGGTGATTAGATGGAACCACGATGCGGCAATAACAAGAGAGGCCCTCATGACGGACCCGGCTCAGGTGCCTGAAGAAGACCGCAGAAAACACGAAATCGGGCTCTTCCTTTTCCTGATCGTTTTTCTGTTCCCACTGGTGACCTTCATGGTCGTTGGCGGTTATGGCTTTGGCGTCTGGATGTTCCAGGAGCTGATGGGCCCGCCCGGCCCTCCGACAGGCTAGTGGGAGCCCCGCCATGACAGACGAGATCCATATCGCGAGCCTGCTCGTTCAGGTGGCCCCGGAGTCCCTGGATGATCTGAGCCAGTGGGCCGGCGCCCACCCTGAGGTGGAAGTCCGCGGCACGGACCCGGCCGGGAAGCTGGTGCTGATCACCGAGAGCGAGGGTCGCCAGCCCATTCTTGACCTGATGGATGCCTGCCGGGATCGCCCCGGCGTGTTCACCGTCAATCTCATCTACCACGAGATCCTCAACGCCCAGGAAGCGGATCAACCGGAGGAAATCCAGCCATGACCATGACACGTCGGGAATTCGCCAAGGCCAATGCCGCCGCGGCTGCTGCTGCCACGGCGGGGATGGCAATCCCTGCCGGCGCCAGTAACCTGATCACCAACCAGGAGCTGACCTCTCTGCGATGGGACAAGGCCGCCTGTCGTTTCTGTGGCGTGGGCTGCAGCGTCATGGTCGGCACCCGGGGCGGGCAGATCGTCGCCACCCACGGTGACAACCAGTCCGAGGTCAACCGGGGGCTCAACTGCGTTAAGGGGTATTTCCTCTCCAAGATCCTCTATGGGAAGGACCGGCTGGAACAGCCCATGCTGCGCAAGCGTGATGGCCAGTACCATAAGGAAGGCCAGTTCGAGCCGGTGTCCTGGGACGAAGCGCTGGACGTCATGGCCGAGAAGTTCAAGACGGCCATCCGCGAGCATGGCCCGGACAGCGTGGCCATGTTCGGCTCAGGCCAGTGGACCATCTGGGAGGGCTATGCCGCGTCCAAGCTGATGAAAGCAGGCTTCCGCACCAACAACATCGATCCCAACGCCCGCCACTGCATGGCCTCGGCCGTGGGTGGGTTCATGCGTACCTTCGGGTCCGATGAGCCCATGGGCGTGTACGACGACATCGAGGAGGCGGATGCCTTTGTGGTCTGGGGCTCCAACATGGCGGAGATGCACCCGGTGCTCTGGACCCGGGTCACGGACCGGCGCCTGTCCTACCCGGACACCGAGGTTGCCGTGCTCTCCACCTTTGAGCACCGCTCCTTCGACCTGGCGGACAACGGCATGGTCATGCATCCGCACGCGGACGTGGTCATCCTCAACTACATCGCCAACCACATCATCCAGTCCGGTAGCGTGAATCAGGACTTCGTGGATAAGCACACGAAGTTCGTCCGCAACGTGACTGACATCGGCTACGGGCTGCGGCCCGAGGATCCGCGCCAGCAGGAGGCCGAGAACGCGGACAACCCCAACAGCTGGTCGGACATGAGCTTCGAGGAATTCCGGGAGCACGTCAGCGAATTCACCCTCGAACGCGCCGCGCGCGAATCCGGGGTACGGGAAAGCCAGCTTGAACGCCTGGCCGAGCTCTACGCCGATCCCGACCGCAAGGTGATGACCTTCTGGACCATGGGCGTGAACCAGCACACCCGGGGTGTGTGGGTGAACAACCTGATCTACAACCTGCATCTGCTTACCGGCAAGATCAGCACCCCGGGCAACAGCCCGTTCTCGCTGACGGGCCAGCCTTCCGCCTGCGGCACTGCGCGGGAGGTGGGCACGTTCGCGCACCGGCTGCCGGCGGACATGGTGGTGGCCAACGCCGATCACCGGAAGAAGGCAGAGAAGATCTGGAAACTGCCGGAAGGCACCATTCCCTCGAAGGTCGGCTTCCATGCCGTGGAGCAGAGCCGCCAGCTGCGTGACGGCAACCTCAAGGTCTACTGGACCCAGGTGACCAACAACATCCAGGCCGGCCCGAACTCAGCCCAGGAGACCTATCCCGGATGGCGCAACCCGGAGTCGTTCATCATTGTCTCCGACATGTACCCCACGGTTTCCGCCCAGTGCGCGGACCTGATCCTGCCGACCGCCTCCTGGGTTGAGAAGGAGGGGGCCTTCGGCAACTCCGAGCGCCGGACCCAGTTCTTCTACCAGCTGGTGAGCGGGCCGGGCGAGTCCCGCTCGGATCTGTGGCAGACAGTGGCGCTTTCAAAGCGCATCCGGCTGGACGAGGTCTGGCCGGAGGAGCAGCTGCAGAAGGCACCGGAGCTGCGGGATAAAACGCTGTTCGACCTGCTGTTCGCCAACGGTAACGTGGATGCCTACCCGCTGGATCAGATGCGCGAGGGTTACCCGAACCATGAATCCGAGGACTTCGGGTTCTACATCCAGAAGGGCATCTTCGAGGAATACCGGAACTTCGGCGAGGGCAAGGGTAAGGATCTGGCGCCCTTCGACACCTACCACGAAGTGCGCGGCCTGCGCTGGCCGGTGATTGACGGCGAGGAGACCCGCTGGCGCTACCGCGAGGGACTGGATCCCTACGTGGAAGAGGGCACCGGCTGGCAGTTCTACGGTAACGACGACAACCGCGCCCGCATCTTCGCGGTGCCCGATGAGCCGCCGGCCGAGAGTCCGGATGATGAATACCCCATGTGGCTGTGCACCGGCCGGGTTCTGGAGCACTGGCACACAGGGTCCATGACACGCCGGGTGCCGGAGCTGCACCAGGCCGTGCCGGATGCTCTGGTCTACATGAACTTCGACGATGCCCGGGAACAGGGCATGCGTCGTGGCAGCGAGGTACGCGTGGTCAGTCGCCGGGGCTCCATCCGCGCCCGGGTCGAGACACGGGGCCGCGTGAATCCACCCAGGGGACTGATCTTCGTGCCCTTCTTCGACGCGGGCAAGCTGATCAACAAGGTCACACTGGACGCCACGGACCCCATCTCCAAGCAGACTGACTTCAAGAAATGCGCGGTCCGCCTGGAACTTGTGGACCTGGCTTAAGGCACCGGAACAGAGAGGCCCATCATGAAAAGCTTCATCACGACTGTAACCCTTCTGGTGCTCACCGTTCTGGCCATGGGCGTGGCGGCTGAGAAGACGACGGACGCGCCCAGGCCGGATGGCCTGCGTGGTGCCGGCTACAGCGCAACGCCGTCGGCCCCGCCCATTGCCGGGGTTACCGACCGCAAGGGGCGCGAGGAGCGCAATTATCCGGAACAGCCGCCGGTGATCCCCCACAGTATTGACGGCTACCAGCTGGACAAGCGCTTCAACCAGTGCCTGGACTGCCACAGCCGCAGCGCCTCACCGGAGAGCGGGGCACCCATGGTCAGCATCACCCACTTCATGGATCGCAACAAACAGGTGCTGGCGGCGGTTTCACCGGACCGTTACTTCTGCACCCAGTGCCATGTGCCGCAGACGGACGTGGATCCGCTGGTGGAGAACCAATTTGAGACGGTGGATGAAGTGCTGCGGCGGCTGGCCGAAGCCGGTGACGGCCAGGGAGGCGCGGAATGAAACAATGGCTG
>ENA-ORCO01000445-ORCO01000445.1-marine-metagenome-genome-assembly--contig:-NODE-445-length-19886-cov-4.805593_pt1 | contig 19886 bp, 24 predicted proteins | sample MGYA00248633_ERZ508508 | MGnify/ENA primary metagenome ERZ508508 (study PRJEB26179, sample SAMN06268845) | marine metagenome | isolation source: A23 P1 aerobic enrichment on pine of planktonic cells taken...
TCGCGGTCTATCTCGTCGAGCCCGCCGCTCATCGTCTCGACGGTGACGACGTTGCCGCCGCCGGGATCGACGACCATCACCTCGGTGCCCTCCTCGATCTCGCCGTCGACGCTTCGTGCCCGGTAGTAGGGGTTGAAGCCGCTGTTTTCGATCTTCACCTCGCCGCCGGTGGTCGTGACCCGCTCGGTGACGCGCGCGGTCCGGCCCCGCAGCGAGTCGGAGTCGCTGGTCTGCTCGCCGCCTTTCCCGCCGTAGAAGTCGAACTGGCGGTAGACGTAGAAGGTGATGGCGCCCGCGCCGAGGACCGCCGCCGCGAGGATGAGCGGACCGAGAATCCCCATCCCACCCGGGAGCGCCAGTCCGACCAGCCCGGCAGCGAGGAGCGCGACTCCGAGGACGATGAAGTGGGCCCCCGGGATGAACGCCTCCGCGAAGACCAGTGCCCCGCCGGCCAGGAGGAGAAACAGCGAGAGGTTCTCCCCGATCCACTCGAGCATACCCCGACTTAGGTGGCCCGACCGAAAACGTTTCTGCCGGATTCCCGTCCGGATCGTCGCATGACCTTCGACGGACAGCGCGGCCTCAGGCCCGGGTGAAAAACGCGTAGAGCGCGGCGACGGCGACGACGACGGAGAGGGCGACCCCGCCCAGGATCGCGGGGTCGTCCTCGATGAGGCTGACGAACACGAGTATCGTGACCAGCGCGCCGATGCCCACGAAGACGGCGCTTTCCAGGTCCGGATCCCCGGCTTCGACCGGCATCTCCGGGGCCACCGCGCCGGCGACGTTACCGTCGCCATCCTCGCTCGCGTCGGCCGCGTCGGCGTCGCCGGTCGCCGCCGCGAACGACCGGCCGACCGTCGTGTCAAGATCGTCGACGGTGACGCCGAGTTTCGTCCGCAACAGCGCTCGCAGACGAAGCGACTGCTCGGTCCCGGTGGCGGGCGCGAGCGTCCCGTCCGTCCCGAAGAAGTCCGCGCCAGCCGCCGAGATCACCGACGCCCCGACCTGGGTCCCCTGGTCGAGGAGGTCGTCCGCGAGCCTGACCGCCGCGTACCCGCAGAGGTCCCGCGCGTCCGGATCGCCCGGCGCGGCTCGGCGGTCGATCCGGCCGTCGACGACGAACACGACGGTCGCGGCCTTCGACTCGCGGTAGGTGACCGTGGTCAGCTCGCCCGTCGACGCGTAGCGGTTCCAGTCGACGCGGCTGGCGGAGTCGCCCGGCGCGTACTCGCGAGTGGCGTAGAACTCCACCCCCTCGCCGCCGGAGTCGGTCTCGACCCGGCCGGCGCCGATCCCGGTCTGGGCGGCCAGCGGCAGCGAGTCGACCGTCGCGTGACAGACCAGCGACTGCCCGGCCTCGAAGCCCGTCCGCCTGACCGCTTCGCCGGCGGCGCTGCGCGCGACAGCGGTCACGTCCCCGAACTCGTGCCTGCCGCGGGTCGCGCCGAGTTCGTACTCGACCGCGAGGTGCTCGCCGGGTTCGATCGTCCCCGCCCCGCGGGCGTCGCCCTCGACCACGTCGAGGTCCGCGGGCGGGTCGTCGGCGACGCGCACGTCCGCCAGCGGCACGTCCCCCGCGTTCTCGACTCGCACGGTCACCGCGACCCGGTCGCCCGGCGAGGGATCGGCCGGCTCGACGTGGCGCTTCGCGACCAGCGACGGCGACGGCGGCCGCGACAGCGACGCGTACGCCGCGTAGACGAGCCCGACGATCGAAGCGAGGAACAGGCCGGTGTTCGACAGGAAGACGCCCAGCGCGACCGCCGCGAGCGCGAAGACCACGCCGGCGACCCAGCGGTTCTCGACGCCCGTCGCCGTCGCCTCCGCGCCCGTCGTCGCCGCCAGCGTCACGCCCGACCCGTCGCCCGTGACCGACGGTCCCGCCTCCCCGTCGGCCGCAGCCACCGTGTCAGTGTCCGTCGCCGGGTCGGCGTCCGCGTCCGCACCGCCGGGCCAGTCGGCACTCCCGGACTCCGCGTCCGGTCCGTCGGCCTCGACGGCCGTCTCGGACGGGTCCCGATCGTCGGTCGCCGTCTCGGGACGGGTGTCGCTCACGCGTCGGCCACCTCCGTCTCGACGCAGGCGACGGTCGACAGCTCCGCGACGGTCGCCTCGACACGCCGGCGGTAGGGGTCGCCGCCGGCCCAGTCGGCGACTCGCGCCCGGACCGGCAACGGCACGTCGTCGCCGAGGTAGGCCGCCGCCCGCGGGTCGTCGGTCCACTCGCCCGTCGCCAGCGCGGCCTCCGGGTCGTCGGTTCCGGCCTCGCTGAGCACGTCGACCGCCAGGGAGCGAACCCGGTTCTCCACGTCGACCCGGCGCCACCCGCCGCCGGCCGTCTCCGGGTCGCCGAGCGCGTCGAGCACCTCGTCGACGGCGTCGCCGACCAGCCGGTCGTCGGACCCGTCGGCGTCGACCGGGTCGGGGAGCGAAACGTCGGCCTCCTCGTCGGTCGAGCGACCGCGCCACAGCGACCACGCGCCGAGGACGAGCGCGAAGTGCGCGACGAAGTACACGAGCGGCCGGGCCGGCCAGACGACCGCGTCGACGGCGTCGGCGAACCGCTCCCCGCCGACGCCAGCGACGAACGCGAGCGCCGTCGCGAACGCGACGGCGCCGACCGCGGCCGCTGCCAGTCGGACCCGCCGGCCGCCGAGCCCGCGGTCGAAGTCGACGTCCGCGTCGATGTCGAGACTCGGTGGATCGGGATCGCGGTCCGGCCCCACCGACGGCGGCGCGTTCATTCCTCGTCCTCCCGCCGGGTCAGCACGGCCCTGGCGGCCTCGACGGCGGCGCGCGTCCGGTCCTCGTTCGCCGGCGCGCCGCCGTAGCGAACGTCTCTGAACACGTCTCTGAGGCGCTCGACCGGACCCGCCGGGTCTCCCCGGTCGACCGCGGTCCGCGCCAGTTCACCGGGTGTCCGCGCCTCCCGGTCGCGGACCGGGAGCGGGTCGGCGAACGCCTCCCACGCCTCTTCGACCGTCCGGATCGGCTCGTCGCTCGACTCGGGCTCGACTGGCGCGCTCGTTCGCGCGTCGGCATCGGGCACGCTCCCGGTCGCGCCGCCCGAGCCGCCGCTCGCCAGTCCGGACAGGACGCCCGTGAGCGACAGCAGCGACCCGCCAGAGGGCGAGAACAGCCCGCCCAGCCCGGCGAGCAGGCTACCCGTCGCACGCGATCCACCCCCGACGACCGTCGCGAGCCCCGCGGCGGCGTCGCCCGCGACCGATCCCGCCGTCGACAGGACCCGCGCCGTCCCGGTCGACGCGCCGACGAGCGCGACCATGGTCGCCTGCGGGACCCGCTTGACCAGTCCCGCCGGCGAGACGCCGTCCCCGCCGAACGCCCAGCCGAGCGAGAACGGTCCGAGCGTCGGTCCGTCGCCCGAACCGCTCCCCAGCCACGACGACAGTCCGGCCAGCGCCGCGACGGCGGCCAGCACCAGCAGGCCACCGCCGAACAGCCGGAACACCAGACCGATGCCGCCACCGCCCGACGCATCGTCGTCGCCTGGGGCGGGTGTCGCTGTCGGCGTCGGTTCCGGTGTCGGCGACGACGGCGTCGCCGTGTCGGCCCCGGCGACGGTCGGAACAGAGGTCCGAACGTCCCCGGCGGCCGTCTCCGGACGGTCGGCTGTCGGAGCGGCCCGGTCGGTCGCCGGACCGGGCCGGTCGGCCGGTTCGGCGGGCGCGTCGGCGCCGATCAGGTCGGTCTCGTCGGCCGGTGCCGACCCGAACCCCGAGGCGGGGAAGAGGGCGCCGCCGAACGCGACCGCGAGGACCGCCAGCGCGACGAGCGTGATGCGGGGACCCGAACGCGTCACATCGGAGAGTAGACGCTTCGCGGTAAAACCTTTCCGCACGGAACACAGTTCAGCGACCGCACAGCTTTTCACTCGACGGGTAGTACGAGGGGGCGTGTCCCTCCGGAACGACCGCGGGCTCGCGGTCCGGATGGCGGCGGCGCTGGTCGTCGTCGTCGCCGCGAACGCGCTGTTCGTCGGTGTCGTCGTCACGCTCCTCGCGCCGTGGCTCGGTACGGTCGTTCGCGCGGCCGCGAGCGAGGCGGGCCTCCACGGGCCGGTCGCCGCGCTGTGGTGGCTCCCGCTGGCCGTCGCGCTCGTGGCCGTCAGCGTCTGGGCGCAGTTGCGCTACGTCCGCCGGGAGACGCTCGCGGCCGTCGACGCCGAGCCGGCCGACCCCGAGACCTACCCGGACCTCGACCGCCGCCTGACGCGCCTGGCCGCCCAGGCCGCCGTCCCCGCGCCCGACTGCTACGTCGTCGACAGCGAGACCCCCAACAGTTTCGCGCTCGACGGCGCCGGCCGGCCGGCGGTCGTCGTCAGCACCGGTCTGCTGGCGACGCTCGACGGCGACCGCCTGGACGCCGTCCTCGCGCACGAACTCGCCCACCTCCAGCACCGCGACGCGACCGTCATGACGCTGGCCTCCTTTCTCCCCGCGCTGACCGGCGACCGCTACTCCCCCCTCGACCACCTGGGTCCGTGGGGCCACAGCCGCGTCGTCTGGGCCGCCGCGCTCGCCGCGCTCTACGCCGTCGGCGCCGTCGCGACCGGCACGAGTCCGTTCGACCCTGGCTACGCCCTCGGGTTCGTCGGCGGTGTCCTCGCGGCGGTCGTCCTCGGCGGCGTCGTCCTGGGCGTCTTCGCGGTCGCGACGACCCTCGCCGCCCGCCGGCTGTCCCGGTACCGCGAGTTCGCCGCCGACCGGGCCGCGGGCACCCTCGCCGGCGACCCCGCCGCGCTCGCCGACGCGCTCGCGACGCTCGACGAGGAGACGGCCGAGACACCGACCACCGACAAGCGCCTCGCCTACGACGAGGTGGCCGGCCTCTGTCTCCTCCCCGCGGGCTTCGGGACCGAGACGGCCGATCCCGGCGAGTTCCACGTCGAGACGCGGTCGCATCCGCCCACCGACGAGCGGGTCGCGCGGCTCCGCGAGCTGATCGACCGGCAGTGAGAGACGGAGAGAACGGGCCGTCGAGCGCCTACGACAGGTCGAACTGCTCGGCGGCGGTCTCCATGTCCTTGTCGCCGCGGCCGCTGAGGTTGACGAGGATCGTCTCGTGGTCGGTCTCCTCGGCCACGCGCTTTGCCATCGCCAGCCCGTGAGCCGTCTCCAGCGCCGGGATGATCCCCTCCTCCTCGCTCAGGGCGCGGAACGCCGCCAGCGCCTCGTCGTCGGTGATCGCCCGGTACTCGGCCCGCCCCATCTCGCGGAACATCGCGTGCTCGGGGCCGACGCCGGGGTAGTCGAGCCCCGCCGAGACGGAGTGGACCTCGGTGTCGTCGTCGATGACGCGGGTCTTCATGCCGTGGATCACGTCCTCGTGGCCGTCGTCGAGCGGCGCGGCGTGGCGCTGGGAGTCGCCGCCCTCGCCGCCGCCCTCGCCGCCGTAGAAGGCCACGTCGTCGTCGCGGAACGCGTGGAACAGGCCGATCGCGTTCGACCCGCCGCCGACGCAGGCGACCGCGGCGTCCGGGAGTTCGCCCGTCCGCTCGAGGAACTGCTCGCGCGCCTCCCGACCGATGACCGACTGGAACTCCCGGACCATCCGCGGGAACGGGTCCGGCCCCACCACCGAGCCGACGAGGTAGTGCGTGTCGTCGATGTTCGCGACGAAGTCCTCCAGCGCGGCGTCGACCGCCTCCGAGAGCCCCTGGCCCTCGCGTTCGACCTCGTTGACCTCCGCGCCCATCAGGCGCATGCGGAAGACGTTCATCCGCTGGCGCTCGACGTCTTTGGCCCCCATGTAGACCTCCGTGTCCATGTCGAACAGCGCGCCGACCATCGCCGTCGCCGTGCCGTGCTGGCCGGCGCCGGTCTCGGCGATGAGCCGCGATTTGCCCGCCTTCTCCGCGAGCAGCGCCTGCCCGACCGCGTTGTTGATCTTGTGCGCGCCGCCGTGAAGCAGGTCTTCGCGCTTGAGATAGATCTCCGCGCCGTAGCGCTCGCTCAGGTTCTCCGCGTGATAGATGGGCGTCGGCCGACCGGCGAACTCCTCGAGGACCGCTCGTAGTTCCGCGCGGAACTCCTCGGTCCCCGCGACCGACTCGAAGGCCTCGGCCAACTGCGCCAGCGGTTCCTGCATCGGTTCCGGGACGTGTCGACCGCCGAACTCGCCGAACTCCTCGCTGTCGCTCATAGACGCCCCTGTCCACGTTCTGGACCATAGGTCTGTCGGGCCTCGCTCGGGGCCCCTCGATTCCCAGCGAGAGAGAACGGCGACAAGCGGTTATATCGTCGGCGGCGAACGCTCGCGTATGCACTACCTCGTCGCGACCGACGGCTCGACAGTCAGCGACACGGCGGTCGAACACGCGGCCCGCGAAGCCAGCGTCTGGGACGCCGACCTCGAAGTCGTCCACGTGTTGACACCGGAGACGAAACTGGTCGACGGGGACATCGTCCTGCCCGGCGAGGAGTCCGCCGTCGACCACGCCGAAGCGATCCTCGAAGCGGGGGTCGACACGGCCGCGACCGCCGCGGCCGAGCGCGACGCCGACCTCGATATCGACACGCAGTTGCTGACCGGGCGCCCAGCCGAGGCGATCACGACCTACGTCGAGAACGCCGGCGTCGACGCCGTCTTCGTCGGCCACCGCGGACACACCGAACGGCACCAGCGCGTGGTGGGCAGCGTCGCCAAGACCGTCATCGACAAGGCGTCCGTCCCGGTGACCGTCGTCAGATGACCGCCCCACCGTAGCGAGCAGGTTCGGACACAGAACACTCGAAAGTCGGAATTTCGGCACATAGCTTTATCGTCTGAGCGAGCGTCCCTGTAGTCATGGCTACGAAAACCAACTCGTTCGTCGAGCGCCGCGAGGGCGACTTCTGGGTGAACGCGCTGATCGGCGCGGTCGTGATGGTGGCGCTGTCGTGGATCCCCTTCGCGACGGTGCTGGGCGGCGGCGTCGCGGGGTATCTCCAGCGGGGGACCCGCTTGGGCGGCGCGAAGGTCGGCGCCGTCGCCGGGCTGATCGCCGCCGTCCCCGTCTTCGCGGTGCTGGGTGTCGTGTTCAGCGTGTTCAGTTTCGGCGCCATCGCCGGCGGTGAGGCGCTGGGATTCGTCGTCTTCGGCGCTATCATGCTGTTCGCCCTCGTCGTCACCGCGGCCATCGTCGCCGGGACCGGCGCCGTCGGCGGCTACATCGGTGTCTACCTCCGCGAACGCACCGACGAGGACGACTTCGACGACCACGGTCCGATCGCCGACCCGACCGTCGAGGCCGACCCCGAGACGGCCCCCTGAGCGACCCCGGTTCGTCCTTCCGAGCCCGTCGTCCGTTCGGTATCATCGGTCACGCAGAGCGACCGCGTCGCCGAGGCTATTTGTACGAGCGGGCCCCAGAGCGGGTGTGGACGAAGTCGAGGTCAGTACGGTCGTCTACGTGCCGCCCACAGAGGCGTACGACTTCATCGTCGACTTTCCGCGGTACGCGAACTACTCGGAGTACCTGGAAGGGGTCCGCCGTGACGGCGACGGCTCGCCCGGCACGCGCTACGCGCTGCGGTTCTCGTGGTGGAAGCTCACGTACACCGCTCACACGAAGGTGGTCGACGCCGACCCGCCCGACCGCCTCGACTGGCGCGTGATCAAGAACATCGACGCCGACGGCCACTGGCGCATCGAGGAGGCCTCGGACCAGGCGCCCGAGGGCGTCGACGACGCTTCACGCGTCTCGCTCCGTATCGAGTACGACCCCGGCTCCGTCAACGCCGGGAGCATCGACCTCCCGCGGTTCGTCTCGCTGTCGTGGGTCGTCGAGAAGGTCAAACCGCTGATCCAGAACGAAGCCGAGCGCGTCGTCGAGCGGATCGTCGCCGACATCGAGGGCCAGCCCCGCGAGGTGGACCTGACGGTCCACACCCGTCCCGACGCGCTGTGACTCGGCCCACGAAGAACCGAACGCGAAGATCCGAACCGCGAGCGTCTACTCGTCGTACTCGCCGTAGTCGCCGCCGTACTTGATGAAGAAGTACCCGAGGCCGAGCGTCGCGGCCATGCCGAACCCGGTCGCGATGCCCAGCGACTTCGCCGCACCGGGGACCTGCGGGCGCGAGGACCCGCTGGGAGTGCTGATCTCCTCGGTCTCGACGTCGCCGCCGACGGCGATAGCGCCTTTCATCCCCTGGCCCTCGTGAGGCGCGCAGTTGTACGTGTACATCCCGCCGGTCTCCAGCGTGACCTCGTAGGTCTCGCCTTCGGGAATCGTCGCGAACTGACCGCCCTCGGTCCCGGTCAGGCCGCCGCCGTCGGGCTGGTCGTTGGGCTTGACGTTGTGGCTCGGCGCGACGAACTCGAAGATGACCGTCGTCCCGGCGTCGATCCAGATGTTGGTCGGGGCGAACGCGAAGCCGCCCGAACCGGCGCCGACCTCGACGGTCACCTCCGACTGGCCGCGCAGGTCCTCGTAGCCGGGGCCGTTCGCGTCGCTGACGTAGGAGGGGAAGACCGGCTTGACGTTGCCGCCCCCGCCGCCCTCTTCCTGGGCCGCGGCGGTGCCCGTACCGGCCGCGACTGCTGTGGCGCCTGCACCGGCGCGCAGGAACGCCCGCCGTGACACGTCCGCGCTCTGGTCGCTCATGCCCGGGCGTATGGACCCGCCCGTAGTGAATCCACCGGAACGACGCCGAGCCGACGGCGATATCCAGCTGGCCCCGATCGCACCCCGCGACCGGCAACTGGGTGCCGCTACCCCGCCGAAACCGCTCGCTCAGGCCCCCTCGAACTCGCCGTAGTCGCCGCCGTACTTGATGAAGAGGTACGCCAGTCCGAGCGTCGCCGCCATCGCGAACCCGGTGGCGACGCCCAGCGTGAGGGCAGTATCGGGCACCGTCGGGATGCCGGGACCGCCGCCACCGCCGGTGTCGACCGTCGGGTAGTCGGTCCCGACGACGACGGCCCCCTTCATCCCGAGCTGGAGGTGCGGTTCGCAGATGTACCGGTAGATGCCGTCTTCCTCGAAGGTGTACTCGAAGGGGCTCGCCCCCTCACAGCCCGGCTCTCCGGAGTCGAACACCTCCTCCTGTTCGACGACGTTGTGCGGACACCCGTCCCCGGTCCAGGTCCAGGAGACCGTCGCGCCGTTCTCGACGTGGACGGCCGGCGGCCCGAACCCGAACGCCCCGCCGTTGGCTTCGGTACCGACCTGGACCTCCGGTTGCCCTTCGCCCCGCAGATCGACGACCTCGCCGTTGTAGTTACCCACGTCCGCGAACCAGTCGCCGAAGTCCGGCTGGCCGCCCCCGCCACCGCCCCCCGCGGTTCCACCACCGCCCGCAGCCGTCCCGCCACCTGCCTCGGTTCCGCCACCGGCCGCCGTCCCGCCATCCGTCCCAGTTCCGCCACCGGCCGCCGTCCCGCCACCGGTCGGCGTGCCGCCGCCGCCGTCGGTCTCGGTCTCCTGTGCGGCCACAGGGGCGCCCGCCGCTCCGGTCGCCCCCGCGCCGACGACACCGGTCACGAACACGCGCCGCGTCGTCTCTCGAGTCATACCCCAGATACGGTCCCGGCTCGCCTGAATCCGCGGCTTGCAACGCCAACCGCGTCCGCGGACGGGTGACGAGTCCGCCGGACCGCGACGCGGTCCTCGCGCGCCCGCGGTGCGGTGCCTTTTTGCCGAGTCACCGCCACGCTCCGGTGATGAGCGACAGTCCGGTCGTCGGCGTCGTGGGCGCCGACGCCGACGCGGTGGTCGCCGCCGTCGAGTCCGCCGGCGGCCGGGCGACCGCGGGGACGGCGAAACGCGTCGTCGACGAGAGCGAAGCCGTCGTCGCCGTCGGCGAGCCCGCGCTGCTCGCGGTGGCGCGCACCGGCACCGACGACCCGGTCCTCCCCGTCGCCGCGGGACCCGGCGTCCGCTCGACCCCGCGCGAGGCGATCGCCACCGGGGTCGCGGACTTCCTGGCCGGTGACTACGAACTCGCGTCCCACCCGCTCGTCGACGTGCGCGTCGCCGACCGGACCCGCGCCACGGCGCTGTTCGACCTGATGCTCGTCAGCGCCGAACCCGCGCAGATCTCGGAGTACGCGGTCGAACGCGGCGACGAATGCGTGTCGCGGTTCCGCGCCGACGGCGTCGTCGTCGCCACCCCCGCTGGCTCGTCCGGCTACGCGAGCGACGCCGGCGGCCCGGTCCTCGCGCCGGAGACCGACGCCGTGGCCGTCGTCCCGGTGGCCCCGTTCGAAACCGACATCGACCACTGGGTCCTCCCGCCCGAGGGCCTCGGCGTCTCCGTCGAGCGCGACGAGACCGCCGTCCACCTCCTGGCCGACGACAGGGTGATCGGGCCCGTCGAGCCCCACGAATCCGTCCGCGTGACCTCCGCGGGCTCGATCTCTCTCGCGGTGGTCGCGGCTAGCCGGTCGCCGTTCCCGCCGGCCTGACCGACGCCGCCGTCTGTGTTCCGCGAACGGTAACGCCGATCACGCGGCTCGGTTCGACCGCGGAAACCGGAGCGAGACCGCGCTGGATTGGAAAAGCTCTAATGGGCGACGGACCGATCGTTCGGGTATGGTTGCATACGAGCTGTTCGGACCGGTCGACGCGGTCCTCGACAGCCACATCACCGAGGAAGTGCTCGTCATCGAGGCGGTCCTCCTCGGTCTCGTGGTCCTGAACATCGCGGCGCGCGCGCTGGCGCATCGACGCCACCTCTCGCAGGCCGAGAGCGGCGACGCCGACGAACTCTCGCGACACCCCTTCCACATCCTCACCAACGTCGCGCTCGTGCTCGGGTCGTTCTACTTCCTGACCGTCCACCACCACGCCGGCATGGTCACCGCCGTCATCGCCATCTTCGTGCTCCTGACGGACATCTTCGAGTTCGAGTCGCGCAAAGTCGAGGTCCGCCGGGAGATCGACGTCGAGCGCCCCAAGGCCGCCATCGGCGCCTCCGTCGTCGCACTGCTGTACGTCGGCTACGTCACGTTCTTCTACGGCCCCCTCGGTCAGTTCCTGTAGGGCCGCTCCCGTTCGGGCGGACCCTCACACCGGTCCGGCATCGGTCGATCGCGCCGTCGACCGTTCGGTACCACGTTGCGGTTCCGATCGACGCGTGTTCTGCGAACCCTCGTCGCTCCCTCACGGCGAGTCGCCTCGGGCCAGTCGGAGCCAACGGCTGTCTCCGGACCGGTGCGGATTCGGACGACACGTCGCCGCGTGCACTGAAATCGGGAGGACGTAGCCGGAGGTCACACTTCCCGACACGGAGTCCATCGCGTTCCGAGTCCGAGAGGCCGAGTGATCGCCGGCCCCGACGGACCGCTCGGATCGTACCCGCTCCGGTAGGTCTGGTCCCCCGATCGTGTCGGTCGAGATCCAGATTCAGAGAGGCGACTACGCCGAGTCGACCGTCGAAACCGTCTCGATCACGATCACCGGTTGCGTCCCGTCAGTCGGGAGTGCCGCACGCGAAGCCACCGAATCGGAGGGACACTCACGGGATCGACACCGAGCCATCGAGCGGCGCGACCGAGCAAACGGCGGCGACGCTACGCGACCGAAAAGAACCGAGAGCAAGACCGACTGCGGTCAGTTCGAGCGCTCTGCGTAGGCGCTTCGGAGTTCCTCGACGGCGGGGATGATCACCCAGAAGGTCAGCGCGCCGAAGACGGCGAACCACGCCATCACGTCCATGATCGCGACGCCGAGCTCCCCGTAGACGGTGTTGACTCCCTCGACCGGAGCGACCAGCTGGACGCCGCTGCCCTCGAAGCTGGGCGTGCGGTACCAGCCGGCGAGGGTCAGCCACGCCAGCCCCGCGGCCGAGAAGATCGCCATCCCTTTCGCGAATTCGTCAGCCATTGTCGGATCTTTCGTCGGTTTCGTCTTTAGCGTTTCCCATTCCGTCGGCCCGGAACCGCGTCGAGAACGCGTAGGTGACCGCGCCGACGACGATCAGCCCCAGGCCCGCCAGCGCGACGAGCGGCTGGACTTCCGACAGCTCCGCCGTCGCCCTGTCGGTCGCCACGTCGAGCAACAGGAACCCGCCGACGACCGCCGCCACGGCGAACAGCGTCGAGAAGACCGTCACGCGCTTGTAGACGGCGTCTGGAACTACCACGTCGCGCCCGCGCGCGTCCGTCTGCTCGCCTTCGCTATCGGCGGTCGGTTCGACGACGGACTCCTCGTCGGACGCGGAGTCAGCGACTGGAGCGGCGTCGGAACCGGAAGAATCGGCGTCGTCCGTCCCGTCGGCGGTCGCGTCGGCCGGGCCGCCGGAGCGGGACGGGTCGGCGGACATCTACTTCGGTGGCCGCAACCGGTAGTACCGGCGGTTGAGGTTGAACATGTAGCCCTCGCGCATCGTCCGGAGGACGGCGTAGCTGAGGAACGCCGCCAGGATGGGCAGGATGAAGGTCAGGTCGAAGATGAGGTGAGCCTCCATCGGGATGAGGTTCTTGACCGACAGCGCGGCGATCGTGAACGCGAAGACGACGCCGCTGACCCCGACGGCCCCCCAGAACGGCTGCTCGACGGGCCGGCGCGCGCTCCCCTTGTTGAGGAAGGGGACGATGGCGACGAAGCCGACGACGACCAGGTTGGCGAGGACGCCGTACGTGCGGTCGGCCATCAGCTTCTGGCCGCCCAGCAGGCTGATCTCGGGGTTGAGCGGGCCGAGTTTCAGCAGGCCGAACGACCAGTAGAGGTACCAGTCGGGCAGGATGATCGCCGGCGTCGACGAGGAGTCGGCCGGCGGACCGATGTGGGGCGGCAGGGCCGCCGAGAGGAAGATGATCATGCCGACGAAGAAGCTCGTCAGCGCGAGGTTGCGGATCATCTCGTGGGGCCACGTCGGGAACGCGAGCACGTCGCGCTCGACGTAGCTGGACTGCTGGCGCAGGTCCTGGTCCTCCCGTCGGGAGCGCTCGAAGTACTCGTAGGTCAGCCGGGCGAGCCCCTGCTTGCGCGCCTTGCGCTCGCTCCACGTCGGGGTCTCGTCGTCCGGCGGGACGATACCCGTGCCGTCGGTGCGAACTTCCTCGGAGTTGTCGTTGTCGCTCATTGTATCAGTGGGGTTCCGCGATGCCCTGCATCCAGACGATGCCGATGTGCACGGCGATGATCCCGGTCGTGACGAACGGGAGCACGAACACGTGCAAGATGTACATCCGCTGGACCGTCGACTGACTCAGGGTGAACCCGCCGAACAGTAGCTGGGCCACCCACTCGCCTATCAACGGTATCGACAGGCTCATCTCGACGCCGATCTGGCCGGCCCAGAAGGCCAGCTGGTCCCACGGGAGCAGGTAGCCCGTGTACCCGAAGACCATCGTCAGCGAGATGAGCACGATACCGATGATCCAGTTGAGCTCGCGCGGTTCCTTGTACGCGCCCGTGAAGTACACCCGCAGCATGTGCAGGAACACGGCCGCGACCATCACCTGCGCCGACCACCGGTGCAGCGACCGGAGGAAGAACCCGAAGTTCAGCTCGGTCATGATGAAGGTGATGGAGTTGTACGCCAGCGCGGGTTCGCCGTTCGAGGCCCCCGCACCTGGCGCGTAGTAGAACCCCAGCAACGCGCCCGATATCGCCGCGACGACGTAGGCGATCGTCGAGAACGACCCCAGCGCGTACAGTGGGTACCAGTACCAGAACTTGTTGTCCAGATTGTACTGCTCGGTGTGGCTCTTGGGCATCTGGAAGTTGACCTTGTAGTACATGTTCTCGAGGATTTCCAGATAGTCGACGATGCGCAGGCGCCTGTCGAGCCACAGCAACACCGTGAGGTAGATCTCTTCGATGGCCGTCAGATCACGGCGCTCCATCCAGCCGTCGTGGTCGTGTTCGTCTTTGCGTTCTAAGCTCATTGATCAGTCCTCCGGGCGCGGGCGCGCCACGAACTGCACTTGTGTCGGGCTGAACGGGTCGTAGATGGACTGGTGGCACTGGCAGTAGACCGCGTTCGCCCCGCCGAAGTTCGCACTCCCCGCCAGTTGCTTGTACCCGGGGACACAGCAGAAGTGGGTACATTTGTTGATCCAGGCCATGAAGTCCTGTTCGGTCGCCGCGTCGATGAAGCTCCGGACGTTGCCCGGGAGGTCGCTGAACTCGCCCTCGCCGTTGGCCATCTGCGAAACCTTCGGCGAGCGCAGCACCTGAACCGGGATGGTCTTCGCGTTCTCCCCCTGCGAGCGCCAGGTGGCGCTCGCGGGCTTCCCGAGGCCGGCCTCGCCGATCTCGTTGCCCCACTCCTCGTAGTCCTCGAACATATCGACCGTCAGGGGGGTGTCGCCTTCGACGTCTTGCTGCCACTCGTACGCCGGCGGCGGGCTCGCGGACGCCCGAATGAGGTTGTCCGCGTCCGCGTTCGGCTGGACGCCCTGGTAGCTTTCGAGCCCGCAGTACTGGAACCACTGCGAGGAGTAGGTCGTCCCGCCGACGTCCATCTCCGCGATAGTGCGGGTGACGCCGCCGACCGTCTCCGTGCTCGGTTCCGGGAACAGCCCCCGGAGTTCGCCCGAGTCGTTCACTTCGAGGGGAACGATCGGCATCCCGCGCGGCGCGGGGCCGTCCGTGTTCTCGATGGCCATGTACTGTGTCGGGCCGCCGCCGCCGCCCGCCGCGGAGGTGACCGTGTTCACGGCGGCCGCGCCGCCGGTGCCCACGCTCGCCAGCGCGGCGCTACCGACGACGCCCTTCACGAAGCGTCGTCGGCCCGTCTCGCCCGGATACTTGTCTTCGTCCAGTGGCATTGTTATCGTTTGTAGTAGGGGTAGACAGCTCGTTTCACGCTCTCCAGGGGGTCGCCTTCCGCGAAGGACGTCCCGTCGACGTCCTCCTCGCGGATGTAGAGGTCCTCCCACTTGCGGCGCCGTTTCTTGACGATCATCACGTCCGGCAGGAACTCCTTGCGGTAGACCATCAGGACGAACGCCAGGTCGACGAAGATGATGGCGAGGATACCGCCCAGATACATGTTCCCGAGCGGGCTGTATCCCCAGCCGTTCACGAGTCCGTAGGTGAACAGCCCGACGAAGACGACCTCGACGATCGTCAACAGGACGAGCGCGACGGCCGCCGCCGTGCTCTCGCGAGCCGGTTCGTACCGGTGGATGTCGCCGTAAGTGGATCCGGAGGACGACATCAGTTGTTCCCTCCTTTCGCGTTCGGCGATTCACCGTACTTCAGCAGGAAGAACGTGAACAACAGCGAGACGACCATCATCACGATCGTCGAGATGCCGACGTAGTGGGGGTGGAAGGGCACGCCCATGTGTTCCGGGTTGAGCGGCGTCTGCCCGCCGCCGCCGACCTCCTCGGTCTCGACGTCGCCGCCGACGGCGATAGCGCCCTTCATGCCCTGTCCCTCGTGGGGACCACAGTAGTACGTGTACATCCCGTTGGTCTCCAGGGTCACCTCGTACGTCTCGCCCGCGGGAATCGTCGCGAACTCGCCGCCTTCCGTGCCGGCGAGTCCGCCCCCCTCGGGCTGGGTGTTGGGCTTGACGTTGTGACTCGGCTCGACGAACTCGAAAATGACCGTCGTCCCGGGGTCGATCCAGGTGGTCGTCGGACCGAACCCGAAGCCGCTCGAACCGACGCCGACCTCGATGGTCACCTCCGACTGGCCGCGCAGGTCCTCGTAGCCGGGGCCGTTCGCGTCGCTGACGTACGACGGCCACACGGGCTGGACGCTCCCGCCGCCACCACCACCGCCGTGTTCCTGGGCAGCGGCCGTTCCGGCCCCCGCGGCGACGGCGGACGCACCGCCCGCGGCGCCACCGGCGGTCCGCAGAAAGTCCCGTCTGTTCATACAAACGATGGTCGGTACCGAATTTGTATAAACCCACCGAATACCCTCGCAGGCGCGCGATTAGCCCCCTGTGCCGTTCGTCACGGCCGGAAATATTCGGCCCGTCGTCGGGCCGACGCCGCCGGCGTGCGACGACCCCTGCTCCCCTCGACAGGGCCCGCCGCCGGCCCGATCACGTGCGCTCGGGCTCGCCGTCCCCGCTCTCGGACGGCCGCTCGTCCCCGCCGTCACCCGGCAACCCCTCCGAGGCCTCGCCGGGGATCCCCGCCGCGTTCGTGTCTGGCCCTTCGTCGTCGGGCAGGAACTCCGGCCGCTCGCCCGGTTCGAGTTCCACCGCGCGCAGTCGGTTTCGGTACTCCTCGGCCCGGAACTTGTCCGACAGGCGCGCGTTGGCGACGACGCCGAACAGCAACACGCCGACCGCGAGGAAGACGACGCCGCCGAGCAGCATGGCGATGACGTTCAGCGAGCGCACCGAACCGCCGCCGGGCGGCGAGACCACTCCGAGACTGATCACGAGCCACCCGCCGATCAGCAGGACGCCGGCGAGCACCTGGATCCCCGCGACGACCTGCAGCATCGTGTTGCCGAGTTCGCCGCTGCCCTCCGGCACTTCCTGTGGCTCGGGAAGCAGGTCCTCCGGCGGGGCCTCGGGCACGTCGTACGACTCCATCGACGCGAGCGCGACCGTCGGCTTCACGTCCCGGAGGACGGTGCCGTGGCCCTCGACGGAGCCGTCGGCGTAGACGGTGGCGTACCCCTCGTCGGAGTACGCCACCAGACGGTCGTCCCGGCGCTCGACGCGGGCGAACACCTCGCGCTCGGCGACCCGCCGCTTGAGGTCGGCCTCGACGCGGTCGAGCAGCTCCTGACCCGTGATCCACGACTCCGCGTCGAAGACGGCCTCCCACTCGTCGGCGGACATCGACGCCATCTCGGCCGGGCCGAAGTCGTCGAAGTCGTACTCGGCCTCGACCCGCTCGCGCAGCGCCTCGATGGACTCGGCGTCCTCGCCGGGCCCCTCGCCGTCGGTCTCCGACGCCTCGTCGGCTCCGTCGACCCGTTCGTCGGCGGCGTCGCTCATTGCCGGAACTCGGTCCCCGAAAGGTAAAAGCGCCCCGACCCACGGCCCGAGGCGGCCGGCCTGCGGTCAGAGACTCCCGAACCGCGACCGGCCCATCGACTCCTCGTCGGGACTCAAGGCGTCGGCACCCAGGCCGCGGCCGGCAGGACGCCCGCGATCGCCAACGCACCGATAGCGCCGGATGTGACGACGATGCTCGCCGCCGGCGGGTCGAGGTGCGTCTCGGCGTGGGCGTAGAAAACGCGCTGGGCGACCTCGCCGACCAACCCACCGAGGACACCGAACGCGCCACCGAGCGCGAGGGCGACGCCCAGGGGAACCGCCCCGGCGACGGCACCGGGCGCGGGCGCGCCGCCGGAGACGCCCGCCAGCGCGACCACCACGGTGCTCGCCGGGAGCGCCATGTGGTGGGTGACCGGGATATCGGCGACCCCGGCACAGAGCAGGAACAGCACCGACACCGTGATCCCGAACGCGAGGAACGCGCTCCCGGTCAGGTAGGCAGTGTACGCCGAGAGGACGCCGACGACCGCGCCGAGCGCGGCGACCTCCCCCCAGCGGTACTGGTACGGCAGCCAGGGATCGACGGTTGGCCCGAGCGAGCCGTCGTCGGTCGCGCCGTCCCGCCCGCCGTCGGTCTCGACCGCCGCGTCGCCTCGCTCGGAGTCGAACGGCGACATATCGAACAATCGACCTTCGGACGCGCCCACGACGCTGTAGCCGAGAGCGACCCGGTGGGCGAGCGCCGAGACGACCACGCCCAGCGCAACGGGGTCGACCGGGATCGACAGCGACCCCGCCAGCGTCGCGACCCAGTAGCCGACGACGCCGAACGCGCCGCCGACCGCCAGCACGTCCGGCCGACTGCCGAGCCCGCGGGTCACGTCCTTCGGGTCGTGCGCCTCACCCGTCGAATCGAGGTAGCCTCGTCGGGCGGCGTACGCCACCGCGGCGGCGCCGCCACCGAAGGCGACGTGTGGCCCGAGCACGGCACCGAACGCGACCCCACCGGTCACGTCGACCGGGACGGCCCCGCCCAGCGACCGGACGCCCATCGCGTACAGCTCGCCGACGACCACGACCAGTCCCGCCAGCGAGAACGACGGCAAGGCGCCCGCGGCCGCCCCGAACGCGCCGCCGGCGAACGCCGCGGCCAGTAGCTCGACGGCGGCGAGATCCGCCAGCGTCATTCCTGCGACTGCTGGTCGTCCGCCGGGTCGGAGAACTCGTCGAACAGCGCGACGACGTTGGACTCGACGGTCGCGCGGATCTCCCGGACCGCGTCCAGATCCTGCCCGTGCGGGTCGTCGAGCGCCCAGTCGCGCACGTCCACGCCCGCGGCGGGGTCGAGTTCCAGCGTCGAACAGCCCATCGTCGCCACGTAGTCGCAGGTCGCCATCTCCTCGGTCGTGATCGCCCGCGGCTCCCTGTCTGAGATGTCGATGCCGACCTCGGCCATCGCGTCGACGACGACCGGGTGGACCTCGTCAGCGGGAGCGGTGCCGCCGGTCAGGATCTCGACGCGGTCGCCCAGCCCCCGGCGGTCGCGCTCGCGCTCGGCGAACGCCGTCGCCATCTGACTGCGGCCCGCGTTCTGGACGCACATCAGCGCGATCCGGACGGTGTCGTCCCCGCTCGGGTCGGTTCCGGGAGCGTCGGTTTCGTCGCTCATCGGTCGCCCCGCGTGTCGTCCAGCGCGTCGAGCAGCCGCTCGGCCCGCTCGGTGGCGTCGTAGTGTCGCCAGGTCCCCTCCTTGCGCCGGGTGACCAGCCCGGCGTCGTGCAGGTCCGAGAGCGCGTGGCTGATCGCGCTGTCGCTCACGTCCACCAGCGGCGAGAGCTCGCAGACGCACAGCTCCCCGTCGGCCGCCGCGAGATAGCGAGCGATGTCGTGGCGCGTCCCGTCCGAGAGCGCCGACAGCGCCGCCAGGTCCCGCTCTCGGTCGACCGGTGTCGCCTCCGCCAGCCCCTCCAGTTCGTCGATGCGCGCCGCCACGTCGGCGTCGCGACAGTCTCCCAGTTCCGCCGCGAGCAGTCGCCGCAGCCGCGTCGAGTCGGTCGCCATAGCTGAACGGATGAACAACCGTTCATATAGCTGTTCCGAACGCCGGCGAGCGAACCCGTTCGGTCGCGGGCGTGGGTCGGCCGTCGGGTCGGAGAGCGAGGGATCGGCGCGCTTTCGGCACGTTTTAGCGCGACTGGCCGAAAGCATCGGTCATGGTCACGGACAGGGTGATCGCGACGGTCGTACTGGTGGCCGTGACGGCGAGTTTCCCCTGTTTCTTCTACGGCGCCTGGTACATCATCGAGACCGAGCCGGTCACCTGGTCGGTGCTGATGCACCACCTCAAGTTCGTGGTGACGGGGCTGGTGCTGACGACCGTCCCGATGCTCGGCTGGATGGCGCCGCGGCTGCTCGACCAGTTCGGGAGCTTCGCGATGGTCCACGCCTTCCTCGGCGCCCAGGCCTACGCACTGCTCGCGTTCGGGTTCACCGGGATCGTCAGGATCTTCAGTGCAAAGCGTCGCCACGACCTGTACAACGACTACGACGAGGACGTGCTGCTCGACGAGATCGGCGGCGAGCGGATGAGCCACTGGCGCAGCCGACTCCGCATCGGCGTGTTCGGCTACGTCATCTTCTGGGTCCTCGCCTACGGCGCGGGCCTCGCCCGCTACGTCCTCCGCTACGACGTGCTCGAACTCGTCGGGCTCTGACGCGACGGTCGGTTTTTTGCCCGAAGCCGTCGATGGGGCGGGTATGACAGCCGATCCGACCGACGACGCCCCCGAAGTGCTCGTGTTGCGACAGAACATCCACGGCATCCCCCCGAGCGAGTACGTCGACGCGCTGCGCGAGCGGCTCCCCGACCGCGAGGTCGGCTACGCGGCCACGCCCGACGAGGAGCGCGAGTTGCTCCCGCACGCCCGCGTCGTCGCCGGCTTCTCCATCGACGAGGCCGATCTCGACCGCGCCGAGAACCTCGAACTGTTCGCCTGTTCGTTCAGATCG
>ENA-ORCO01000447-ORCO01000447.1-marine-metagenome-genome-assembly--contig:-NODE-447-length-19859-cov-3.858154_pt1 | contig 19859 bp, 17 predicted proteins | sample MGYA00248633_ERZ508508 | MGnify/ENA primary metagenome ERZ508508 (study PRJEB26179, sample SAMN06268845) | marine metagenome | isolation source: A23 P1 aerobic enrichment on pine of planktonic cells taken...
CCTCCGTAATTCGCTCCTCGACGGTCTCCGGGTCGAGCGTCAGGTCGTCGCGGAGGGGGAGCCCGACCGGCTCCGCGTCGGCAAGCGTCGCCAGCGCGTCGTAGGAGACGAAGCCGGGGTCGGGGAACAGCACCTCCTCGCCGGGGTTCACGTGGGCCTGGATGGCGAGATGGAGCGCCTCGCTCCCGCCGGAGGTGGCGACGATGCCCTCCGTATCGTACTCCAACCCGTTGTCCCGTTCGTGTTTGGCAACGATGGCCTCGCGCAGCGACTGGGTGCCCTTGTTCGAGGTGTACCCGTCCGCCTTGCCCGCCTCGATGGCGTCGATGGCCGCCCGGCGGGCGTGCTCCGGCGTCGGGAAGTCGGGTTGGCCGAGACCGAGGTTGATGGCGTCCGAACCGGCCGCTTCGAACACTTCGCGGATGCCGCTGATGGAGACGCCCTCCACGCGCTCGGAAAACTTCGTCATACCTCAGCGGGCCGCCGAGGGGAGATAAATCTGTACGTTCGGAACGAACCGGCGAAGCCGTCGCGTGTCCGTGGTGTTTTATAAGCCCCCCTCTTGCGCCCCGTCGTGGCGGACGAACACGGGTCGGCGCTGTCGCTGTTCAGGAACAAGGAGTTCGTCGCCCTCGCCGGGACGACGTTCGCGCGCAGTCAGGCGTACTCGACGCTCCTCATCGCCCTGGCGCTGTACGCGGACCTGTTCGGGACGACGGGCACCGTCGAGGGTCTGTTCGGCACGGCGTTCGCCGCCGTCCAGTTTCTCATCGTCGTCCCCATCGGCCGGGCCATCGACGCGGGCAACGCGAAGGAGTGGCTCCTCGTCGGCCTGCTGGTCAACGTCGGCGTGTTCGTCGGGTTCACCCTCGTCTCGGACCCGACGGACGTGATACTCGTCCGCATCGTTCAGGGCGTCGGCGCCTCCATCCTCTGGATAACGAGTTCCTCCGTCGTCGGTGAAATCGCGCCCGAGGCGGCCCGGGGGCGCTGGCTCGGTTCGTACAACCAGGTGACGGCGTTCTCCTCCTTCGCGGGCGATATCGCGGGCGGATACATGCTCACCGTCTACGGGTTCAGCGGCACGTACACGGTGCTCTCAGCCATCACCCTGCTCGCGACAGTACTCGTCTACGTCTACCTGCGCGACAACCCCGGCGGCCACCTCGAAGGGAGCGCGCGGCCCTACGTTGCTTTCGTCGTGTTGAGCGCGAACGCCGTGGCGGCCGTCGTCGTCGCCTTCCTCGGGTGGCGGCGCTTCGCAATTGTGAACCCGAAACTGTGGGTCGTCGCCGCGTACGTTCTCCTCTCCGCTATCGCGCTCGTCGTCGTCCCGGCGTGGCTGTTCAGATACGACGCCGAACCGGGTGACGACGCCGGTCTCGGGGCGATTCGCGCGCTCCTCAACCGACCGATGATACAGAGTCTCGTCGTGTTCCGCGTCGCGTTCTCAGTGGGGAAGATGGCCGTCATCATCTTTCTCCCCATCTACGCCCGCACGGAGTTCGGCATCAGCGCCTTCGCCATCGGCGGAATTCTGGCGGGCGGCAAGCTAACGAAGGCCGTCCTACAGGGGAAGATGGGCGACTGGACCGACACCCTCGGCCACGAACACCTGTTCGTCGTCACCGGCGCGCTCGTGTACGCCGTCGGGACGGCGCTCATCCCCCTCGCGGGGTACGCGGAGGGCGTGGTTCCGGCGATTTCGCTGTTCGAGCGCAGCTTCTCGCCGGCGTACGTCACGCTGTTCGTCTCGTACGGTATCATCGGCGTCGCGGACAGCATCCGCATCCCGGCGAGCATGTCGCTGTTCGTCGGTGAGGGCGACGTTCACGACTCCGTCGCCTCCGCGATGTCGTTGCGCTCGGTCTCCTGGAAACTCGGACAGATAGTCGGTCCCGTCGGCGTCGGGTTCGTGATGGACACCGTCTCGGACCTCGCGGCGTTCTGGACGGCCGCCGCGTTCGTCGTGTTCGCCACGGGGCTGTTCTGGGTGCTTCAGATGCGCGCGGAGGGGGCGGGTCGGACGCCCACCACAGGGAACTAGCGGAACGCCCGCTCGTACTGCGCCGGCACGTCGACCCGCTCCGTGGCGTCGAGTTCCCGCGCGGCGTGGAGCGTGAAGTACGGGTCGCGGAGATGCTCGCGGCCGAGGATGGCGAGGTCCGCGCGCCCGTTCCGGATTAGCGCGTCGGCCTGCGCGGGTTCGGTGATGCCGCCGACGGCGCCGACGGCCGCGTCGCTGTTTTCTTTGACCCGCTCGGCGTACTCGACCTGGTAGTTCGGCCCGCTCCGTTCGGGGTGCGATTCGGGCGTGATGCCCCCGCCGCTCACGTCGATGAGGTCCGCGCCGAGTTCGGAGAGCGCCGACGCGAGCGCCACGGTGTTCTCGATGTCCCACGACTCCTGCTCCGGGAGCCAGTCCGTCGCGGAGAGGCGCACGAACACGGGCTTGTCGTCGGGCCAGACCTCCCGGACGGCCGCCGTCACCTCCCGAATCAGGCGCGTCCGGTTCTCGAAGCTCCCGCCGTACTCGTCCGTCCGGTCGTTCGTCACCGGCGAGAGGAACTGGTGGAGCAGGTAGCCGTGTGCGCCGTGGACCTCCGCCACCTCGAAGCCCGCTTCCTCGGCGCGCCGGGCGGCCGCGCGGAAGGAGTCGACGACCTCCTCAATCTCCGATGTCGAGAGGCGCGTCGTCGTCGGTGGCTCGTCCTCGTAGGGCCACGGGTTTCCGGAGGGGCCGACGACGTCCCAGCCGCCGTCCGCGGGCGCGACCGGCTCAGACCCCTCCCAGGGCCGCGACTTCGACGCCTTCCGGCCAGCGTGCGCGAGTTGGATGCCCGGCACCGCGCCCTGCTCGCGGACGAACTCGGTTATCGGTTCCAACGCGTCCCGGTGCTCGTCGCTCCAGATGCCGAGGTCCTCCGGCGAGATGCGCCCGCGCGCCTCGACGGCCGTCGCTTCGCTCATCACGAGGCCGGCGCCGCCGACGGCGCGCGATTCCAGATGTTGGCGGTGCCACTCGGTCGCGAGGCCGTCGCGCGCCTCGCAGGAGTACTGGCACATCGGGGACACCATCACCCGGTTCGGAATCTCGGTGTCGCGGAGGGTGAGCGTCTCGAAGAGGTCGGACATACCTTCGATACTGTTCTCCCGGATGAAAGGTGTCGGCTATCGGTACGGGTTGCCGGGGGCGTCACTCGCGTGCCCGGACGTGTTTTATTGTTGTCCTTTTGCCACTGTCGGTGCCCGAACCCCTTTTGCCGCTCGGTGGTCTACACAAGTGTATGGTTTCGGATACGTCCCCCATCTCGGTTCTCTGCGTCGACGACGAACCGGGGATGGCGGACCTCATCGGCACGCATCTGGAGCGCGCCGACGAGAAACTGTCAGCGACACCCGCGACGAGCGTCACGGAGGCCACCGAACTCCTCGCGGAGCGCGACTTCGACTGTATCGTTAGCGACTACGACATGCCCGACTCGGACGGCCTCGTCTTCCTGGAGTCCATCCGGGCGGAGCGACCGGAGTTTCCGTTTCTGCTGTTCACCGGCCGCGGCTCCGAGGAGATAGCCAGCGACGCGATACACGCCGGCGTCACGGACTACATGCAAAAGCAGGGGGGAACCGAACAGTACCGGGTTCTCGCACAGCGGGTCCGGAACGCCGTCTCCCGACACCGGTTGAGCAAGGAGGCAACGACCGTGAAGGAACACGCGGAGACCATCCTTCGGGCCTCGCCCAACGCCGTCTTCGTGGGTATCGACGGCCGGTGCGTGTACGCGAACCCCGCCGCCGTCGAACTGCTCGCCCCTCTCCCGGAGTCGGAGATAATCGACGCGCCGATAGGCGACTTCCTCCGGCAGCGGGACGACTCCGGGGACGTGTTCGCGGCGGTCCAACGAGGCGAGACGACCCTCGAATCCCGGCGTCTCAACGCCGTCTCGCCCGAGCGAACGGTCCCCGTCGAGGGCGCGGCCCGGAACATAACCTGGGACGGGCAAGACGCCGTCGTGTACATCCTCCAGGACGTCTCCGAGCGGGTCGCGTACGAACAGGAGATACAGTACCGCCAGTCGCTTCTCGACTCCGTCTTCGAGGCCAGTCCGGACGGCATCTGTATCGCGAACAGCGACAGGGAAGTGCTCGCGTACAACGAGCAGTTCGCGTCGCTGTGGAACATCCCGGAGGACGTGCTCGACACGGCGGACGGCACGCTCGTCCTTGAGAGCATGCTGGAGGAAGTCGCGGACACGGAGACGTTCCGCGAGAACATCGACGACCAGTTCGAGAACCCCGACGCGCCCCGGCACACCCAGGTGCGTCTCACCGACGGGACGGTTCTCGACCGGCACTCGGCGCCCGTCCGGTCGTCGGACGACGCCCACGCGTTCGTGTGGTTCTACCGGGACGTGACGGAGTTGACCGAACTCCAGCAGACCCAACAGGAGGCGTTCGACCGCATGACGGACGCGGTGTTCGCCGTCGACGAGGAGTGGACGTTCACGTTCCTCAACCAGCAGGCCGAACAGCTCCTCCAGCGGGACGCGGACGAACTCCTCGGGAAGGAGCTGTGGGACGAGTTCCCGGAGGCCGCCGGCACAGACATCGAGGACAACTACCGCCGCGCGTTGGAGACGGGCGAGCCGGTGTCCTTCGAGTCGTACTACGCGCCCCTCGGGATGGACATCGAGGTGCGCGCGTTCCCCTCCGATACGGGGATGACGGTGTACTTCCGCGACATCACCGAGCAGCGACGAACCGAAGCACACCTCCAGGACACCGTCGACACGCTCCACGCGCTCTCCGAAATCGCGTCGGACCCCGAGATGTCCGTCGAGGAGAAGCGGGCCGAACTCCTCGACATCGGCTGTGAGTATCTCGACCTGCCGTACGGGTTCGTCACGGAGATAACTGAATCGACCCAGACCATCGTCTCCGCGACGGGCGAGCACGAACTGCTCCAACCCGGCGAGGCCTGTCCCATCGAACAGTCCTACTGCCGAAAGACCGTCTCGACGGAGCGCGGACTGCTGGCCGTCCAGAACGCCCTGACCGAGGGCTGGGAAGACGACCCCGCCTACGAGCGGTTCCAACTCGGCACGTACATCGGCGGCAAGGTGCTCGTCGACAGCGAACTGTACGGGACGATATGCTTCGCCGCCCACGACGCCCGGGAGCGGGAGTTCTCCGAGCTGGAGGCGACGTTCGTGGAGCTCCTGAGCCGGTGGCTGTCCTACGAACTCGAACAGCAGGAACACCGCTCACAACTGGAGTCGAAGAACGACCAACTGGAGGAGTTCGCCAGCATCGTCTCCCACGACCTGCGCAATCCACTGAGCGTCGCGCAGGGGTATCTCGAACTCGCAGCGGAGGACTGTGACAGCGAACACATCGAGAAGGTCGAACGGGCCCACGACCGGATACAGGAGCTGATTGAGGACATTCTCATGCTGGCCCGCGAGGGGGAGGTCATCGGTGAACTAACTCACGTCGACCTCGCTGACTGCTGTGAGGCCTGCTGGCGGAACGTCGAGACGGGCGACGCGACGCTCCGCGTCGAGACGGACGCCGGGATAATCGCTGACGAGAGCCGCCTCCGACAGCTACTGGAGAACCTCGTCCGAAATAGCATCGAACACGGCGGCGACGACGTGACGGTGACCGTCGGGGACCTCGACGACGGGTTCTACGTCGAGGACGACGGGCCGGGCATCCCCGAGGACGTGCGCGCGACGCTGTTCGAGACCGGCACGTCCACGAAGAGCGAGGGCACCGGCATCGGCCTCCGCATCGTGCGACAGGTCGTGACCGCACACGGGTGGGAGATCGAGGCCATGTCGAGCGCGTCGGGCGGCGCCCGATTCGAAATCACGGGCATCGAGCGGCCGTAATCGACGGCGGCAACCTATTTCCGCCCGAACCGTCCAGTTCGGGTATGGACGTCCCGATGGCGATGGGGTGGCGACACCTCCTGTTCCAGAACTGGCCGGTCGACCCGGACGTGGTCGACGCACACCTCCCGGCGGAACTGGACCCCGACGTACACGACGGGTCGGCGTGGCTCAGCGTCGTTCCGTTCACGAACGTCGCCGTCCGACCGCGGGGCGTCCCCGCGTCGCTCGGCGTCCGCCTGCCGGAGCTCAATCTCCGGACGTACGTCACCCGCGACGGCGTTCCCGGCGTCTACTTCTTCAGCCTCGACGCGCAGGGCGTCGCGAGCGTCCTCGGCGCGCGCGTCACCCAACATCTGCCGTACTACTACGCGCGCATCTCGTTGGAATATCTCGGGGATGGCGTACGATTCCGAAGTCGCCGCCGCCACCCCGGCGCGCGGCCCGTCCGCTACAAGGCGACGTACCGGCCGACCGGCGAGGCGTTCGCGTCGACGGACGACCCGCTCGCGGCGTTCCTCGTCGAGCGATATCGCTTCTACACGCAGGCCCAGGACGGGTCGATTCGGTACACGAACGTCGAACACGACCCGTGGACGCTGTACCCGGCGGCGGTAAACGAGACGGCGAACACGCTGTTCGCCGCGAACGGCTTCGAGACACCCGATACAGAGTCCGTGTGTTACTACAGTCCGGGCCTCGACGTGGTGACCTCCGGGAGCAAACAGCTGTAATGGGTGTGGGGATTTGGTGACTGCTCGCAGAGCTATGCCAGCGGGATTTGAATCTCAGTCACTCCGCTACGCTCCCCGGCTCAAACCCCTCGGACGATTTCCGCCTCGCTTCGCTCGGCAGGAAATGCGCCGGGGGGGATTTGACCCCCCGCCATGAGCTTGGAAGGCTCAGGTCCTGGGCCACTAGACAACCGGCGCGTGCCGCACCGTCGTTCGCGGTGGAACCGCTCACAACCGGCGCGTACCCTCCGCTTTTCACTCCCCGATTAAGGCCCTTACTCTTCGGGCCCGACGACGGCGTAGCAGTTGCCCGCCGAGACGCGGAACTCGTGGAGCGCGAGCGCGCTCGTCTCGACCGTCTCCCGGAACTCCGCGGGCGCGTAGATGTGATAGAAGCGGGGCACCGTCTCGCCGCCCGGCAGCGTCCAATCGACTTCGGTGTCGAAGCCCTCAGTCGCGTCGAATCTGTCGTGTGTGGTCGCCCAGACGCTCACGAGCGCCCGGCCGCCGGGAGCGAGGACGCGAGCCAGTTCGGAGAGGCTCGCCCGGCGCGCGCGCTCGCTCGGGAGATGGTGGAGCGTGGCGACGTACACCGCGATATCAACACAGTTCGGGCGCAGCGCCAACCGGCCCGCGTCGCCCAGCGCGAACGCGGCGTCGAACGCCTCTGCTCGCGCCCGTTCGCGGGCCTCCGCGAGCAGCGCGCGGCTCGCGTCGACCCCTAGCGTCCGCTCGGTGCGCCCGGCGAGCAGTTCCGTGTGCCGGCCGTTTCCACAGCCGATATCGACGCCGAGCGCGCCCGCTCGGCCGTCGAGAAACGACTCCACTTCCGGCCACGGGTTCACGCGCGTCTTCGAGAAGTGCGCCCCGATGCGCTCGTACGTCTCCCTCACGGACTTCCGGCTCATGCCAACACCAAGAACAGGAGGTAGGCGATGCCCACCATCGCCGTCGCGTGCTTCGCGCCGCCGCCGATGCTCCCGTCGCCCATCTGCCCGGCGATAAAGCCCGAACAGAGGCCCTGAACGATTGCGGCGTGGAAGAACAGGAGTTCGTAGGACGCCTTCTCCGCCTCCGAGATGCCGCCGACGCCGCCGATGCCACCGACGCCGGCGACGCCGCCCGCACCGAACTCGCCAGCCGTCGGGATGTTCGGGAGGAACATGACGTTCAACGCGATGACGATGGTGATGAACACGAAAAAGGAGAGATAGATGACGACGACGTAGGTGAGCAGTTCCTGTCGGCGCCCCCGACGGAGGCGGCGTGCGGCCTGCGCCTCGTCGGCCGCGATTCGCAACACAGGACCGATGTCGCCGCTGGCGGCCATCGCGTTCGTCACCAGCGTCACCGCCCGCGTGACGACGGGGGTGTCGATGCGCCGTTCGAAGCGCCACAGCGCGCCCTCGACGCGCGCGCCCCACTCGATGTCGTTCCACGTTCGGTCGAGCTCCGTGTTCAGCGCGCCGAGGTTGCTGTTCGACACCTTCTTGATGGACTCGACGACGGGCATCCCCGCCTCGTTGACGGAGGCCAACTGGTCGAGGAAGTCGGGGACCGCGGCCTCCAGGGCGTTCACGCGCCGCCGGTTTATCTCGTAGACGACGGCGAACGTGCCCGTGACGACCAGCGACGCCTGAACGAGCGCGTCGTCGAGGGCGGGCACCGAGAAGCCGACCTGCGTGTACAGCGTCCAGACGCGGAGGGAGACGAACGCCACCGCGACCGGGATGGTGAGATACAACACGACCGTCGGCTTCCGCGCGAGGTTCGTCAGCGGGCTTTCGATCCATCGCAGCACGCCGCGGAAGCGGTTGTGCGCCGCCAGCCGAGCGGTGTTGCGCGCCTCCGCCGTGCCGAACCACCCTATCACGCTGCTGTCCCCTCGCTCGTCGCTCGCCCGGCGGATGCCGCCGAACTGTTCGGCCCGCGAGTCGCTCCCGCGGCGCTTCGGTGCCGGCTGTGAGAACCCGGTCACAGAGTCGAGATACACGATGAACCCGACCGAGGAAAGCGGGATGAGACCGTAAACGACCACCTGGAGGAACCGGAGCGTCCCGCCCAACACGAGGCCGATGATGATGAGAATCGTGATCAGAAACAGGGGGCCGGCGACCAGCACGGTGACGTACGCCTCAGCGAGCGTCGCGAGCAGTTCGAGGAACTTCTCCTGTTCGGCCTCGCTCTCCTCCTCTAGGTACTCGTACTGCTCGCTGAGGAAGTCCGGCAGGTTCCGGCCGCTCTGAAGCACGCTCACGAGGTTTTCGAGGAAGTCGCCCATCTGATCGCTTGGCGTGCGCCGCGCCGCCCGGCGGATCGCCTCTATCAGGTCGGTGCCGAACACGTCCATGTCGCGGACGGCGACGCCCATCTCGGCGGCCGCCTCCCCGTACACCGCCTGGTTGTTCGAGAGAATCCGCAACACCTCCGGGAACGCCATCCCCGAACGGGAGAGCGCGTACATGAAGGCGACGGTGCGCTGGATGCTCTCGTCTATCTGCCGTTCGCGCTCGTTGCCGACGTACGTCGGCCACCACCACCGCGCGCGGTAGATGATGTATCCGAACACGACGCCGTCGGTGATGTTGCTCACCAACAACAGGACGAACAACTGCTCCGTCGACAGCGAGGGTGTCGTCAGAAACTCGGTGAGAAAGCCCATCGACGGCGGCAACACCGACTGGACGGCCCCCGTCGAGAGGTTCAACAGAAACAGCGCGCCGCCGACGAGGTAGACAGCGATGACCGACCCGGCGAGCGCGAACAGCGTCGCGAACAGCAGCGTTCGCGCGGCGTACGTCCGGTACGTCACCGGAAAATGCGCCGCCTGAAGGCGGCGGCGCCTATCGTGGACGATTTCGGCGTGGGCCTCGTCGGTTGCCCGACCACGGACGTACGGTCCGAACACCAGCATCGCGACCCGCGTGAAGTACCCGCGAACCGTCGTGCTCACCGGGACGAGCGCGCAGACGAGCAGCGTCACCAGCGAGAGTCCGAGCGGGACGTACTCCCACATCAGATGTCGATGTCGGCGTCCGACTGTTCGACCCGTTCGAGCACGCGCTCCGGGTGCGAGTAGTACTCGTTCACGAGAGCGGTGAAGCGCCGGTAGTCACCGACGTCGTGCTCGTGGAGGTACGCGAGCACCCGCTTGCGGTTCCGGAACTCACGGAGGAGTTCGGTTCGGCTCCAGCCCCGGTCCTCCCGGATTTCGTCGAGGATGATGCTGCTCTCCCGACTGAACGTGTCCTCGTTCGCGTTCCGCGAGAACGCCGGGGAGTAGTCCAGGTCGCCGGTCCGCTGGTCGATGCCCTCTATCTCCGCGATGACCTGGTTCCGCCGGACCCGCTGGTCGTCGACGTACGTGAGCGTCTGGACACAGAGGATGTCCAGCGAGCGAATCATCGCCCGCGGCACGTTGATGGGTTCGTTCTCCAAGCGGTTGATGACCGTTTGGACGGAGTCCGCGTGCATCGTCGAGAACGTCGTGTGGCCCGTGTTCATCGCCTGGAACAGGGTGATGGCCTCGTCGCCGCGCACCTCACCGACGATGATGTACTCGGGCCGGTGACGGAGCGAGGAGCGAAGCAGGTCGTACATCGTGATGTCCTTGCTGTCGCCCGCGCTCTCGCGGGTCACCGAGGAGAGCCAGTTGTCGTGATACAGCGACAGTTCGCGGGTGTCCTCGATGGTGATGACCTTCGAGCGCGGCGGAACGAACATCGAGGCGGCGTTCATCGACGTGGTCTTCCCCGACGCCGTCCCGCCCGCGAAGATGAGCGACTTGTTGTTCTCGATGGCGAGCCAGAGGTACGCCATCTGGTCGAGGTTAAACGTTTGATAGTCGATGAGGTCGATGGGCGTGAACGGCTCCTCGGAGTACTTCCGAATCGTGAACGCCGACCCGCGCGGGGTGACCTCCCGTCCGAGCGCGAGTTCGCCACGCGACCCGTCGGGGAGCGTCACCTCCGAGACGGGCGTCCCGATGGAGATGTGCCGGGAGGACTGCTGGGCGAGGCGGACGACGAAGGAGTCCAGCGCCTCCTCCTCGAAGGAGACGTTCGTCTCGATGTTGTCGTACTTGTCGTGGTAGACGAAGATGGGGAGGTTGTACCCGTCACAGGAGATGTCCTCGATGTGGGGGTCCTCCATCAGCGGGTCTATCTGCTCGTAGCCGCTGAACGTCCGCCGGAGGTAGTAGAACAGCCGATAGAACGTGTCGGGTTCGACGACGACGCCGTACTCGCTCAACTGCTCGGCCGTGCGACGAAGGAGGCGCTCGCTGGGGTCCCCCTCACCGTCGTCGCTGTAGATGAGCGAGTTCCGGATGTCCTCGAAGAGGTTGTCGAGCAGGCGGCGCTCGACGCCGTCGAGTTCGGGTTCGACGGCGCGGTAGCGGTGTTCGTTCTCCTCGGGGTCGTAGTCGACGGCGACGAACGCGAACGGCGCGTTCACCCAGTAGCGCTCCTGCTCCTCGAACCCCGGTTCGGTGCTGTAACTGATGAGCGCGCCGTGGTCCGCCGGGCGGTACGGCTCGATGGACACTTCGCTCCCCCGAATCCCCTCGAACGCGCGCCGCGCGCGCCACCGGAGCCGTTCCAGACGCTCGCTCACCCCGTCCAACGACGGTACGCCCCCGATACTAGACACTATCCTCCCTTTTCCCCCCGAACGCTTAAAATGTGAGGGGCGGCGTTACGGTTTTGAACGCGCGGCACGTTCGTCCACATAGGGAATGCAGCGGGACCGCTTTACACTGGACGTCAACCACGTTGATTGGGTTGAGGGGGAGTCGGAGCCGCGCCGTCCGACCGTTGTCATCGACGTCGAAGGCCCCGAGGCCGAGACGTACATCCGGGAGCGTCTCACCGGGCCCGACGGCGACCTGCTGGGAGCCGACGGCACGGACGTCGCCTTCCGCCTCACCGACGAACTCACGGACGACCCGGGACACGCCCGCGGCGTCGTGGGCGTCACCGACCGCCTCACCGGCGACTTCGTGCTCGAACTCAACGAGGACGCCGAGGACGTGTTCCAGTTCATCCACGCGGCGCGCCGCTACGGCGAGGCCGCTGGCGACGACGGCCAGTACCGCGTCGTCATCAAGGCCGACGGCGAGGAAATCGTCGCCTACGACAAGGGGACCTTTCTGGTGTACACGCGCGACGGCGAACTGCTGCGCGAGCACAGCCTCATCCCGTCGGGCGTCGAACTGTAGTTCTTTTAGCCCCCGTCACCAGGGGACCGTATGGACGAACTCTTCGGCACCGCCGGCATCAGGGGCGGTCTCGAAACCGTTTCCCCCGACCTGGCGCTCGCCGTCGGCCGCACCGTCGGGCGCGATGCCGAGACGGTCGTCGTGGGCCGCGACGGCCGCGTCACGGGGTCGGGGCTGGCGGACGCCGTCGCCGCGGGCGTCCAGTCCGCCGGCGCCGACGCCGTACTGTTGGGACAGGTACCGACGCCGACGCTCGCGTTCGCAAGCCGCGAGAGTTTCGGGATTCAGGTGACGGCCTCCCACAACCCGCCCGCGGACAACGGGATCAAACTGTTTGCCGACGGCGCGGAGTTCGACGCGGACGCCGAGGACCGTATCGAATCAACAGTTAAAAACGACGACACTGCGCCGTGGGACGAGTGGGGGGAGCGACGCGAGAGCGACGTGTTGTCCGACTATCGCGAGGCAGTCGTCGACTTCGCGGCGGGGCACGGCGCCGGCCCGACGGGGGTTCGCGTGCTCGTGGACTGTGGCAACGGGATGGCGAGCGTCGCGACGCCGCACGTGTTGACGACGCTCGGCGCCGACGTGACGGCGCTGGGCGCGAACGTCGACGGCCACTTCCCCGAACGCCCCTCGAAGCCGACGGGCGAGACGCTCGCCGTCGCGCGCGAGACGCTCCGCGACGCACAGGGCGGCGCCGACGCCTACGACCTGGGCATCGCACACGACGGCGACGCCGACCGGACCGTCGTCCTCGACGGCGCCGGCGAGGTGGTCCACGAGGACACCGTGCTCGCCGTGCTCGCTGAACACTACGTCCGTCACCATCCCGCCCCCGAACCCGTCGTCGTGACGACGCCGAACGCCTCCGCGCGCATCGACGAGCGCGTGGAAATCGCCGGCGGGCGCGTCGAGCGGGTCAGACTGGGTGCGCTCCACGAGGGCGTCGCCGCACACGACGACGTGGCGTTCGCCGCCGAACCGTGGAAACACCTCCACACCGCCTTTGGGGGGTGGATTGACGGCGTGTGCTCCGCCGCAGTCGTTGTCTCCCTCGTCGCCGGGGCGGGCGGGATGGACGCGCTCCGCGAACCGGTCATGGAGCGACCCTATCGCAAGGAGAACGTGGCGTGTCCCGACGAGCAAAAAGACGTGGCGATGAACCGGATTCGGAAGCGGGCGACGGAGGCGTTCCCCGACGCCGACATCGACACCGAGTACGGCCTCCGTGCGGACTTCCCCGATGGTTCCTGGACGCTGATTCGTCCCTCGGGCACGGAGCCGTATCTCCGGGTGTACGTCGAGGCGGACGCCATCGAGGAGTTGACCGAGCGGGCCGTCTCCTTCGCGGCGGACGCCGTCGGGGAGTAGCGTCTTGGTCCCCGCGCCGAAAGGGCGGGTATGGACGCCGACGCGAATGTGGACGAGGAACTGCTCGCCGCCGCGCGCGAGGCGATGGCGAACGCGTACGTGCCCTACTCGGAGTACCCCGTCGGCGCTGCGCTCCGGGGCGCTAATGGTGACATATACGCGGGCACGAACGTCGAGAACGCGAACTACTCGAACACGCTCCACGCCGAGGGCGTCGCCGTCGCGAAGGCCGTCAGCGCGGGCGTCACCGATTTCGAGTCGATAGTCGTGGTCTCCGCGGCGGACGACGGCATCACGCCCTGCGGGCGGTGTCGTCAGACGCTCCGTGAGTTCTGCGAGGAGTCCTTTCCCGTGTTCTGTGTCGGGGAAACGACGAAACGCTACACGCTCGGGGAACTCCTGCCGGACGCGATGGGCCCCGAGACGCTGTTGTGAGAACGGGCGAACAGAGGGGTGGCGATTCGGAGTTCAGAACAGTCAGTCCAGCAGGCTCCGCTCGCGGGGCTGCTCGGCTAGCGGTCCAGAAACGCCATCCGCGGCGTGAATCTACAGCGAACCCCAGGCGTCGAGCGCGCGGTCCCACGAGGAGACGGACGCGATCCAGCGCGCCGCCGCGCCCTTCTTCAGCATCTCCGCGGGCTTCGAGTTGAACGTCCGAACCGGGCTCTCGAAGCCGCCGATTTTGACGTCGTGTGCGATGGCGGCGTCGCCCACCGAGACGAGCGTCCCGGCGTCCTCGTAGCGCCAGTCGCGCAGCGTCCGGCCCTCGATGGCGCGCCGGACGTTCTCCCCGACGAGCTCCGCGGCGTCCCACGCGGCGTGCGCGGTGGGGGGTGCCGGGCGTTCGCCGTCCTGCTCGACGATGGCGGTGTCACCGATGGCGAACACGCGTTCGTCGGAGGTCCGGAAGTTCGCGCCGGCGTTCAAGCGCGCGTGCTCGTTCTCCAACTCGGTGTCCGCGAACGCCTCGCGGCCCGCGATGCCGCCGGCCCACTCGAACACGTCGTACGCGAGCGAGTCGCGCTCGTCGAAGTGGATGGCGTCCTCGTCGGCCTCGGTGATGGGGTCGTCCGTGAGTATCTTGATGTCGCGTTTCTCCAGTTGGTGGCGCAGCGCGCCCTGGACCTCCGCGTCGCCCGGCGGGAATATCTCCTCCAGTGCCTCGACGAGATACACCTCGATGGGCGCGTTGTGCCGGTCGCGGAACGCCGCGATTTCGCCGGCCGACTGGATGCCCGAGAGGCCAGCGCCGCCGACGACGACCTGTGCGGGGTCGTCCTGGGACGCGCTGCGGGCGGCCGCCTGGACCGCCTCGTGGATTTCGAGCGCGTCGTCGAGGCTCTTGAGCGTGAGCGCGTGCTCCTCTAGCCCTTCGATGCCGTAGTACGCCGTCTCGGAGCCGATGGCGACGACGGCGTAATCGTACTCGATGGGGTCTCGCTCCGCGAGTTCAACTTCACGAGAATCGGTGTCGAGGCCCGTCACCGTCGCTTCGACGAACTCCGTGCTCGCGGATTTGATTTCTCCGACGGGAATCGTTATCTTGTCCTGGACGCTCGGGTCCCGGATGACGCGGTGGGACTCGTGGAGTACGAAGTGATAATCCTGGTCGGAGACCCACGTGATATCGGCGTCGTCGAGTTCGTCCTCGAGCGACTTGACAGCGCCGGCACCGGCGTATCCGGAGCCGAGAACGACGACCTGTTCAGACATACCTATCGATGGTCGAGCCTCGTACACAAAGCCTTCGACTTCCCCAAGCGGGCGAAATCGGACGGTACGGTTAGTGTTCGGGGGTGCCCGCGGGCGCCTCCATCGAGCCGATTTTCAGGATGAGAACGTTGTTCGCCTCGTCCTTGCCGTCGAGTTCACCCTCGACTTTCAGCTTCGAGAGCGGCGTCGGACCGACGACGACGTCGTCGCCTTCGTGGAAATCGCGCACGGAGCCGCGGATGGATATCTCGGCGCGACAGAGGTCCGGATGGTGGACGCTCGTGAGGTTGATACCGACGACGTTCACGTCCTCGACGTCCTCGCCGTTGTGCGAGAGGGGAACCTGGGCCGCGGCGTCGAGTTCCTGGATGTCCAGCGCCTCGTAGGCGTTCGTCGTCGGCTTGTACCCGCCCTTCGGCCCCGGCACGCCCTCGACGAGCTGGAGCGCCTTCAGGCTCTGCATCTGGTTGCGAATCGTGCCCGGATTCCGGTCTACCTCCTCGGCTATCTCCTCGCCCTTCACCGCTTCCTCCTGCGAGGAATACAGGTTAACCAGCGCAGTCAGAATCGTCTGCTGGCTGGGAGTCAGTTCGATTGATGACATACGATTGTGTTGGATGGGTGCCCGCTTAAATCCGGCGCTACCGGGAATATAAACGCGCCGTAGCGTGCCGGATACGCCGCATCAACAGTTGTATTAATAGCGGCTTTCCCGCGCATCCGTTTCGGATATGCCGAGATAGCTACCTGATAGTCCACTCCGCTGCCGCCGCGAAGAAAGAAGAAAACGGGAGTCTTAGTAGTTGACGTAGAACGTCCGCGAGACGGTGTAGAACTCCAGGCCCTCATCGCCCTGCTCGCGCCACGTCTCCGAGGAGGAGTCCTTGAAGCCGCCGAACGGCACGTGGTATTCGAGACCGGTCGTCTTCTCGTTGACCTTCGCGACGCCGGACTCGACCTCGTCGAGGAACGTGTTCGCCTCGGAGAGGTCGTCCGTCACGACGGATGCCGAGAGGCCGAAGTCGACATCGTTGGCGACTTCGAGGCCCTCGTCGAAGTCCTCGACCGGGATGACGGCGAGCACCGGACCGAACACTTCCTCCTGTGCGATGCGCATGTCGGATTCCACGTCCGCGAACACGGTGGGTTCGACGTAGTAGCCGTTCTCGTACGCCTCGCCCTCGGGGACGCCGCCGCCGGCGACGAGTTTTGCGCCCTCGTTTTCCGCGACCTCGATGTAGTCGAGCGTGCCTTCGAGTTCGCTCTCCGTGACGTGGGGGCCCATGTCCGGGTCGTCCATTCCGGGCCCGATGTCGACGCTGTCGGCGTAGTCGGCCATCGCCTCGACGAACTCGTCGTAGATGTCCTCGTGGACGACGGCGCGCGAGGCCGCCGTACAGGACTGCCCCGTCGTGCCGAACGCGCCGGTTCCCAGAATCTCGGCGGCCTCCTCGACGTCGGCGCTGGGCATCACGACCGTCGGGTTCTTCCCGCCCATCTCGGCCTGGACGCGCGTGAGGTCCTCGGCGGCCGTCTGGGCGACGCTCGTGCCCACGACCGTGCTGCCGGTGAAGGAGACGCCGTCGATGTCCTCGTGGCCCGCGAGCGGGCCACCCACTTGGGAGCCGGAGCCGGTGACGAAGTTCGCCGCACCGTCGGGGAGTCCGGCTTCCTCCAAGCATTCGAAGACGATGCGCACGACGTTGGGCGCCGCGGAGGCGGGCTTGATGACGACGGTGTTGCCCGTCGCCAGCGCCGGCGCGAGCTTCCAGGACGGGATGGCGATGGGGTAGTTCCACGGCGTGATGAGCCCCACCGTGCCCAGGGGTTCGCGCTTCGTGTACAGCTCCTTGTTCGGCGCGCTCGGGGACTTCACCGTGCCGCCGAGGTCGCGGGCCTTCTGGGCGTAATAATAGAAGATGTCGATGGCGCGCTGGACCTCGCCGCTCGCCTCGGAGTACGTCTTCCCCTCCTCGTTGACGAGCGCTTCCGTCGTCTCCTCCTTGCGCGCTTCGAGGTTCTTTGCCGTCCGGTTGAGCACTGCGCCCCGCTCCGGGCCCGGCGTGTTCGCCCACTCGTCTTGGGCGTCGACGGCCGTCTGGATGGCATCTTCCGTGTCGGCCGTCGTCGAGGACTGGAAGCGGGCCACGACTTCGTCTTTCTCGGCCGGGTTCCGCACCTCGAACGTCTCGCCCGACTCGGATTCGGTCCACTCGCCGCCGACGTAGTTGCCGTACGTCTCAGTCATCGTGTTACGCATCGCTCCCCGTGGATACTAACTTTGGGAAAGGGACAACATCCCCCTCCTCGTGGACCCACAGCCCAACTCATTTATAGTGGTATTACGTAACACCCGGTAATGGGAACGACACAATCGAACGCTGATGCCGACGAGGGCGCGGGCCCCGCCGGTACCGTCCGCGCGGAACCCGAAGGAATCCGCGAGATAATCGCTGACTCCGTGTTGCTCAAGATCGCCATCTTTGGCGGGCTCACCGTCCTCCTCGGCGCCTTCTTGGACACGGGCGTCCTCGTCCCCAGGGGCGGACTGTGGGGTATCTGGTCGGCGGTGTTCGCCGTCTGGGGCGCTGGACTCATCACCGCCGGTCTCGGTGGCTACCTGTTCGTCTGGTGGCGCCGCCGCACCTAATCGGATAGTCGGCTCACCGCGGTGTGAGCTGCGAGATACTGTTCTCGTTGGGCTCTCTGGTCAGCGACAGCCCTTCGAACTCCCGGATGGTGAACTCGCCCAACACGTTCACCTCACACCCCTCCTCTAGGTGACCGCCGACGGTCCGCTCGCCGTTGAATCCGGTGACGTGGAGGTGGGGTTCCCCGTCAGCGATGACGCCGCCCACGTCGGTTATCTCCCACGCGCCGTCGAGTTCGAGGTCCACGTTTCGCTTCGACTGGTCCGACGGGAGGTCGGTCCGGTCGACGTAGTGGATGTTCAGGTTGCTGAACGTGCCGATGCCGGAGACGACCGCCCCGGTGTCGATGTCGTGGGTCTCACAGGCTTCCTGGAGTGATTCGAGCGCCAGGTCGCCGCGGTCAAGTCGCACGATGACGTGTCCGTCGTCGCTCTCGAACGTCTCCATACGCCGACTGTGCGGGCGCCCCGGTATAAATTCTCACCCGCCCGCGTGGCTGCTCGCTAACCTACTGCCGTCCGGCGAACACGAGACACGTCGGCCCCGGAATCGCTGTGGCGGTCTGTTCTTGTAGCGACCCGTCGGAACTGATGGCAAAGGAGACGACGGTGTCGCTGTGGTTGTTCTCGGCCAGTAGTATTTCGCCGTCCGGGGAGAGCGCAATATCCCGGGGCCACGCGCCGCCCGTCGGGGTGTGGACCGGCTCCCCGAAGCGGCCGTCCTCCCCGATGTCGAAGCGGACGACGGTGTCGTGGCCCCGCAGCGAGGCGTACACCCACTCCCCGGTGGGGTGGACGTGTACGTCGGCCGCGACGCTCTCCGGGTCGGCGTCGGGCGGGCGCATCGCCGCCGTCTCGACGGGCGTGAGCGTCCCCGCCTCGGGGTCGTAGGACAGCGACGTGAGCGTGGCGTCGAGTTCGTTGACGAGGAAGGCGTACTTCCCCTCGGGCCCGAATTCGAGGTGGCGCGGCCCGGCGCCATCGGGGAGTTCCGTGTCGGGGACGCCCGCCGGGTCGAGCGTCGCGCGCTCGAACGCCGCGCGGTAGCCGACGACCCGGTCGTTTCCGAGGTCCGGGACGTACACGCTCTCTCCCTCCGGACCGGGCACCGTCGCGTGCGGGTGGGGTTCCGTGCCGTCGTGGCGAACCACCGACCCGGCGGGCCCAAGCCGCCCGTCGTCGCGGACCGGAAACGACGCCACCGTCCCGCCGGCGAAGTTCGCCACGAGGACACAGCGCCCCTCGGGTTCGACGGCGACGTAGCAGGCGCCCTCGCCGCCGGTGGGACGGCTGTTCAGCTCGGTCAGCTCGCCGCCCTCGCGAATTCGGTAGGCCGCCACGCGCCCGCCGTCGACGCGCCGCGGAGCCCCGTCGCCGTCTCGACGACGACGAGGACCACGTCCCGCTTCAGCAGGCGACGGTGGCCGCCGTGGAACTCCCGTTTCTGTGGCGGATCGATCGGCGACGACAGCGCGTAGCCGGTCACGTCAGCGATGTGCATGAGCGATGGTGGCGAGCGCCGCCGCTAAAGCCCCACGGTTCGTCCCCCTGATTTAGGATCCCTCCGGTGAAACCCGGATCGCATGGCAGCAGCTCCATCGCCGACCGGACTGCGCGTCAGCGGTCGGGCCGACCGCCCGACAATCTCGGGGCCACCCCGCTTTCGCTGGCGGCTCGACGCGCCCGACTGGGGCGTCGAACAGCGTGCGTACCGCGTCCGTCTCGCGGACTCTCCCGACGACCTTCCCGACGGCGACGGTCTGTGGGACAGCGGCAAAGTCGAGACTGCGACCGCCGCGGACGTGCCCTACGACGGCCCGACGCTGGACGACGACGAGCGCTACTGGTGGACCGTCCGGGTCTGGAACGACCGCGGCGACCGCTCGGCGTGGAGCGATCCCGCGGCGTTTCGAACTGCGCCGGAGACGCCGTGGGCGGGCGACTGGATCGGGCCGGGCGACGACGCGAACGGCTTTCGGACGCAGTTCTCTGCCCCCGACGCGGAGCCGTGGGTGGCGGTCGATCTCGGTGAGTCTCGCTCGCTCGCGGAGGTCGTGCTCCACCCCGTCGAACCGTTCGGCGGCCCCGAAACGCCCGACGGCAAAATCCTCACCTCGCAGGACACCGAGGAAACGTACCGAGACACGACGGTCGCCCGCGGACCGGTCGCCTTTGGATTCCCCGATGCCTACCGGATCGAGGCGGCCGACAGCGCCGACTTCGCCGACGCGCGCACGCTCGTCTCGGCCGACGGGAGCGGCGTGCGCCGCGACCCC
>ENA-ORCO01000448-ORCO01000448.1-marine-metagenome-genome-assembly--contig:-NODE-448-length-19853-cov-2.974363_pt1 | contig 19853 bp, 29 predicted proteins | sample MGYA00248633_ERZ508508 | MGnify/ENA primary metagenome ERZ508508 (study PRJEB26179, sample SAMN06268845) | marine metagenome | isolation source: A23 P1 aerobic enrichment on pine of planktonic cells taken...
GGCGGTCGGCGTCGCTGGCGGGGTCGAGGAAGTCCCACCGGCACCACACCCGGCGAGGACGAGACACGCCGCGAGGGCAACGGCACAGAGCGGTCGCATAGTTGGTACTGGTCGCGTAGCAAACATAAAAGATACCCCACAAGCCGGCGGTCTCAGTGCGTCTGTTCGTACCAGCGCGAGGTGACGCCCTGCTGGGGGCACGTCTCCGGGTGGGCGATGTACTCCGGCGCCGACGCGGAGCGCTCGCAGAACGGACACTTGACCTCGCCGGTCGGCTCGCCGGGTTTGAAGCCGTCGGCGGTGCGTGGGGTGTCGCTGACGACGAGGACGAACTCGGTGTCGGGGTCAGCGAACGACCGAAAATCATCGCCGACCATCATACTGCCTCCACACGTGCCCCACAGTCAGGACAGGTCATCAACTGGAGCATTGCGTCGGTCCAATTTGCGGGAAGCGGCGCGGACCAACAGCCCTCGGGACAGGCGGCGGTCATCGGTCGGCCTCCAGGGCGTCGACGAATTGAAGCGCCTGACGCAAGTGGAAGCGCGTGTCTGTGTCGTCGGTGGCGACCGTCTCCAGGGCGGCGGTGAGATGCCGGCGAAGGGCATCACCACTCCCATCGGCTCGGGCGTCCAGGCGCTCGACAGCCACCTCGGTCGCGACTTCGTGGCCGGCGGGCCGCCAGTCGCCACCTTTGGTGAGGATGCGGGTCTCAACGTCGTAGTGTCCGTCCGACCGTGGCTCGATGACGGTTCGCTCGCCGCGCCCGTCGCGATAGCGGGCCGTGATGACGCGGGCGCCCGTGCGGTCAGACATCGTCCACCTCCGCCTCGGTCCACGCCTGCTCGACCGGGACGTGCGCCAGCCGCCCGCGGGGATAATCGTAGGTCTTGCGCGACCCGTGCAACCCGTCGATATCGGAGATGAACACGCACTCGTAGACGGCATCGCCGGGACGCACCGGCAGGTAGGCGTGTTGCTTGTAGGTGGCCAAATCGAACCCCTCTTCGGCGTAGTACTCGCCGAGCGAGTCGGCCACCTTTGAGCGGACGAACAGCGGTTGTCTCGTCACGAGGTCGAACGCGACGCCGCCGGCCATCGGCTCGGTCTGGATGCCCTCTATGGCCTCGCGAACGCGCTCCTCGTAGTCGCGTTCGTTGGCGTCGAACTCGTGGTCGACAGCGCCCTTAGGCATCGGCCCACACCTCCCCGTCAGCGACAGCGGACAGCTCTCCGACGAGCGTCTTGAGGGCGTCGCGGTTCAGCCGGAGTTCGATTTCGGTGCCCTGTTTCGAGAGCCGGAGAGTCGCGTGTTCCTCGAACTCCGAGAGCGGCTGACAGCGCGGGTGGGTCACCCGAAGCGTCATGTCGCCCTTGTCTGCAATCGTCAGTCGGCCATCGGTCTGTTCGACGAGCGCGCGGACTTGCGTGTGGTCGCTCATTGGTTTGGCTCCGCGAGTTTTGTCTGCGTGGTCGTCTCTGCCATCGCCGCCGCGTCGAGTCGGGTGTTCAGGTCACTGCCGCCGTAGGGGTCGCCACCGTCAGCCACCCACGCATCGAGAGTATCGGCGAGGCGGTGAGCCACAGCTTCGGGGTCAGCGACGCGCCAGGACTGCCGGGCACCGGGGCCTTGAACGACGCCCGCGAGGTCGTCGGTGATGACGACGACGCAGTCGCGCGTGAATCCCTCTCCCTTCCGGCGCTTCGGAACCGTGACGGCGTCCCGCTTGACGAGCTTCGAGTAGCGGGACTCGTCGATACGCACCCACCCGTCGGGCAGTTGGTCACTCATTGGTCTGACTCCGTGGTGGTCACTCGCTCGGGGCAACTCGGGCGGCAAATCTCGTAGCCACAACTGGGGCACAGCACGCCGTCGTCGACGAGGCGGACAAAGCGGAGGTGGTAGCACGCACTCCCAGCCGGCCCCACCCGGTACTCGAAGTCCTCACAGTCACAGGCGCCCTCGCGGATGTCGACGGTGTGCGTGTCGCCGCCGAGGCGCTCGACCTCGAACATCCCCGGCGCGATGGACTCCGCGCGGAGACTCCGGAAGCGGGCGCGGCGGGTGCGTGGACTCGTGAAGTCGTGGGTCGTGCTCATAGCGCCTCCCCGCAGAACGTGCAAGCGTCGTAGGTGACGGGGTTGTCGTACCCGCAACTCGGACAGTCCTGCCAGTTGCTCTCGTGGTGGAGTTCGTCGTCGGCGTTCGTGTCGAATAGGTCGGTGACGTGCATTAGAACTCACCTCGGGCGTCGCGCTCGGCCTGCCAGTGGTCGAAACACGCCAGGTCGTTGCCGGCGCACCAGCACTCCTCGCGGGGGTTGTCGTCGGTTGCGGTCGGTTCGTCGGTCGTGCCGAACTCTTCAAGAGTCGGCGCATCGTTGGTTGACATGCTTCCGGTCCAGGAAGCGGGGGTCGGTGTTCCAGCACCGGCCTCAGATTCTCCGAGGCATCCCGCTTCGTACTAACTACTCTAGTCGCCAGCTACTAATAGATTACGTTGTAAGCCCATATCGAAACGTAACTATAGACGCTTTCGTCGTAAGGCTTACAGCGGCGGCGTGCATCGGTAGGTTTGTGAGCACGACAACCGAATCCGCGGGTATGCTCGGTGCCGAGGACTTGCGCGCTGTCGACGAGGAAATCGTCGCATACCTGGCGGAGGGCCGTGTGACGCCGGCGTACACCCGCGCCCGGCTCGCCGATGACGACGTCGGCGACTACTCGCGTGGGTACGTCCAGCAACGGCTCGCCCGACTGGAGGAGCACAGCCACGTCCAGAATCTCTACGACACCGGCCTGTACGAGCTGGTCGACGACCCGCGGGAGGAAGACGGATGAGCGAGGCGGCCCAACAGCCGGCAGAGATGGACCGCCGTATCGAGGTCGGCACGACCACCGACGGCGACCCCTACACCCTTCCCGTTGAGGACCTCCTTACCGGTCGGACCTTCATCACGGGGAAGTCCGGAAGCGGGAAGTCCAACACCGGGAGCGTCATCGCCGAGGAACTACTGGAGCGTAACCTCCCGATGCTGGTCGTCGACGTCGACGGCGAGTACTGGGGGCTCAAGGAGACCTACGAAGTCCTCCACGTCGGCGCGACCGAGGAGTGTGACCTCCAGGTCGGCCCCGAACACGCCGCCAAGCTCGCCGACCTCGCGCTCGACCAGCTCGTCCCCATCGTCTTGGACGTCTCCGGCTACGTCGACGGTGACGAGGCCGATGCGCTGGTCCGCGAGACGGCGAAAGAACTGTTCGCCCGCGAGCAGTCGGCCCTGCAACCGTTCCTCATGCTCGTCGAGGAGATTCACGAGTACATCCCCGAGGGCGGTGGGCTTGACGAGACGGGGGAGATGCTCATCCGAATCGCCAAGCGTGGGCGCAAGCGCGGCCTCGGGATTATGGGCCTCTCCCAGCGCCCGGCGGACGTCAAGAAGGACTTCATCACGCAGGCGGACCTGCTGGTCTGGCATCGGCTGACCTGGAACAACGACACCGACGTCGTCAAGCGGGTCATCGACCGCGACCACGCCGACGCTATCGAAGGCCTCGCCGATGGGGAGGCGTTCGTCCAGGCCGACTGGAGCGACGCCGACGTCGAGCGCGTGCAGTTCCGCCGCAAGGAGACCTTCGACGCCGGCGCCACCCCCGGTCTCGACGACGTCGAGCGCCCGGACCTGAAGGCTATCGACGCCGACCTCGTCGACGAACTGGAGTCGATTAGCGAACAGCACGACCGCCGCCAGGACCGCATCGCCGAGTTGGAGGCGCGACTGGAGGATAAAGACGAGCGCATCACCGAGTTGGAGGCAGACCTCGAAGACGCCCGCGACCTGCAACGGCTCGGCGAGGCGTTCATCGACGCCGCCGAGGACCGCGGGTCGAGCGGCGGCGAGGTGGACCGCGAACTCCTCGAAGAGAAGAACGCCACCATCGCGGACCTCCGCGAGCGCGTCGACGAGTTGGAAGCCGAGGCCGAGGCGGTGCGCGAGGAGCGTGACGACCTCCAGGCCGAAGTCGAGCGCCTCCAGGGCGCCGCGGCCCGCGTTGAGCGCGCCGAGGAAATCGAGACGATGCTCGAAGAGGTGCGCGACGTCGTCGGTGTCGAGGTGGGCGACAGCGCTGGTGGCGACGACGCCGAACTCCGTGGCCGCTTGCAGGACGCCCACGAACGCATCGACGACCTGGAAGCCGAGAACGAACGCCTGCGCGAGGCGGCCGAGCAGGGCGGTGGGGTGACAGTCCCGACCGACTACCAGGACTTCGTCGACGAAGACGTCGTCCAGGCCGCCATCGAGGAGGCTAAGGAGAAATCGAACGCGCCACCGCGGTACGTGAAAGGCGTCATCGCCGCAATCATCCAGGAAGGCGGCCCGGTCGACTATGACACCGTCGCCGACCGCCTTGGCGTGCAGAGTACCTCGCATGTCTCGAAGGCCGCCTCGACGTTGCAGGCGCTCGGCGTCCTCGAACGCGTCCAACAGTCACCCGCTCGGGTCGACTTCGACCTCGACGGCGTCGCCGCGATCAAGGAGGCCCAACAGCGCCGCGAACAGGCCGAGGCCGTGATGGATAGTCTGTAGTTAGCGCTGGACATACAGCGATCCTACATTTCGCGTTCGGTGTAGACGCCGAAGAGAGCTAAAACGACTCCAGCCACCACGAGCAACACGCTCAGTACTGTGTTGTTTGCGAAGCTGAAGCTCATCAATCCCGCGAAGAGTAGAATGAACCCGCCCACGTAGCCCAAACCGATCTTTGCGACGTTCTTGAGGAACCCAAGGAAGGACATAGGCATCCAATCATGTGACACCGTAAAATCACTTACGCCGCGAACCTCGCCATCGACGAGAGATAGCGGTCGCTGTCTACCCCAGTATCGAAGTATATCACCTCGTCGCCAGAATCGGTAGCGACGAGCTACGGGCGGCGCGACAGCGAGCAAAAGAGTTCGTCCTCGTCGCGCCAGATGCGGCCCTCCACCTCGTAAATCTCCCCGTTGAGCACCAGCAGGTCACCCGCCTCGGGTGGCACCGAGGTCTCCCACTCGGCGAGACACCGATCCGTGCCCGGAAAGGCAATCGCATCCGCGAGCCGGACCGTAATCGTCATGTCACCCACCGCGCGTCGGGGAGAATAGTCTCGACCAAAAGCCGTTCGCCCTCGGCGGGGTCGTACCCCACCCCCCGGTAGTGCTTTTTGAGAACGCCCGGCCGGAACGGACGCAACGCGCTTGAGGGTTCGTGATGGGCGAACACTGCCGTCCCACTCGGCGCCTCGAACAGCATAATATCGACCTGCCAGCCATCCGCAACACCCGGTCCGCGGTAGACCCACGCGCCCTGTTGTCTGCGTCCATCGGGGAGGGTCTTCGTTGCTGAGAGCACGTTCCGTCGACAGCCGGCCTGCCACAGCATCCGTTCGACGGCCTCGATATCGGCATCCAAGACGCCGACACGCTCGGTACTGTCGATTTCGTAGGCGGCGCCAACCCCACCCAACACCGGGTCGAGAATAACGTCCAGTATCGGGAGACAGGTACTGCGAACCACCTCGACCCAATCAGCATCCGGGCCGAGGCGGCGCGTGGTGCCGATCCAGACGACGACTGCCATCGCGACGGCGGCGACGAGTATGGTCGGGACAGTTGGGACTGGTCCCATTGCGACACAGAAGAGGCCTGGAGCCCCGGACCCGTCGAGTCACCGACCGATTGGCACTACGACACCGTTGTCAAATCGCCAAGACACGCAATTGGTTGGGAGAGCGTCCCGCCGCTATTGTTCACAACATCAGCAGAAACACCCGTGTACGTCACGGGGAAATCAGCCTCGCTATTTGAGAGCGGGGTCGTGTCGTCGAACACGTCGACGATATCACCTGCAATGTCGATGCTGCGTTTCATCGGCGCCGCGAGCCACTTGTTTGCGGGATTATTGATGATTCGATAGACCTCATTTGTTTGGCCAGTTGCGAGCCGCAAATTGTGGATTTTGAAATTGTCTAAATAGGAAGTCTGAATCACTGCGGGCGCCCGTGAAGCTTGGTTATAGGCCTCGTACCAGCCCTGATTAATCGTCACCGAGCCTGCATTGCCCGTGTCAGATTGGCGGAACAACATGCCGACAGCCTGATTGCCGAACAGGTAATTAATCGACCAGCCTTTCTGGTCAGTGTTGAGAATTCTCGAATTTGACCCCGAGTGCGAATTGAAGACATTTGCGCCCATATACCCCAACACCTCCGAAATCGCACCAGACTGAAAGTCGAACACCGCCTGCGCATTTCCTGCATCAATTTTATTGGCGAGAATGTTCGTGTACGTGTTTTGATACAACAGGCCGCTGGTTTGTTCCATAGCCGCCCCGCCCCAACTCTCAATCTCCATCGGATGCCAGAACGTGTTCCGTAGATTGTTGCCAGCGCCGGGGTCGAATTGAATCGCGGGGCCATTTGGTGATCCCATGCCTGGGCCGCGAAGGGTGAAGCCGCCAGAGACGCCGCCACGATACGGCTCGTCGAACAGTATCCCTGGGCTGTCGTTCACCTGCAACACCCCACCAGACGACCCTGCCACAGTCCACCCACCGCTGGGGCAAAAGAGGCCGACGCCGTTCGGGATCGTGATCGTCGTGCTTTCAGACATATAGTCGGGCGGGAGCAACACCGCTCCTGTTTCGCCCGCATTGGCGATTGCGTCGATTGCAGACTGGACACTTGTTGTCGCGTCTGCAACGCCGAACGACGCCGAGACGGGGACTGCCTTGCCACTGACTTGCATTTGGGCCAGCGACTGCGTGTCGCCGATATTGAGGGCGTCTGTCGTGGTTTTGGTGTTGTTGACGGGGGCGTCAATCTCCGTCGGACTGGCCGAAAAGTCCGCCAGCTCCGAGAGCGCGCTCCGAATCCCATCGAAGAGGCCCGCCGTGTCGTTTTGCTCCACCGTCACCGGCGCGGTGAAGGACTGCGCACTCGTGTTCTGTTGGCCTCGCGTGACCGTGAGGGCATTATTGGTCGTGTCGATAGCAGTCAGGGTGACGACCTCCGAATCGCCGATGACGATATCGTACCCCCCGACAGAAGCGGGGTCATCAAACACCGACGCGTCGACGACCGAGATGGAGGTGTCACCCGTCCCAATATCGGCGTCGGTCTCCGTCTCGGCGAAATTCTGTGTGTGGTCGAATATCATCTATATGTCCTCAATGTGGAAGCCGCCACTCCATTTGGCGAGGCCGGGACCAGAGTCGTCGACGACGAGGAGCTGCGTGTAGTAGCCCGGAATGTCCTCGGTCACGCCCTGGTCGATGTCAAGCACAACACGCTCGCTGGTGCCGTCCGAATCGGCATCACTCACCGATAGCGAGACGCCACTATCGGCATCCGAGAGGACGGCGTTGCTGGTGTCGCTGGTGTCGGTCGGGAGGAGATACCAGCTCACGTCCGCCGAACTAACGTCGTAGTCTGCCCCGTCCTTTTGGATGTCGAACTCCCAGGTCTCGCTCTCACCGGCGAGATAGTGGTCGTGGGGTTGGATGTCGCTCATAGTGTCGATGTCGAGAACTCTAGTCTGGGTTGCGGTCCAGGTCAGCGCGCGGGGCTGGGTCTCAGTCCAAGTCAGGGTGCGGGTAACCGTCTGCGTGCTGGGATTGCGCGGCGCGAGCGAGAGCGTCCCCGCCCCAGTCAGCGCCGCCGCGGCGGTTTGCACGGCGGTCCCAACGCTATCGAGGGCGCCCGCCCCGGCGAGGGTTGTCTCTGCGGTCTGGACCGGCGTGCCCGTCGCGTCGACGCTCGCGGTGCCGTCTGCGGTCGCCGTCGCGACGACGGCCGTCGTGGGGGTCGCAGTCGCGGTCCCGGTGCCGCCGAAGGCCGCACTCGCGGTGACCACGGCGTCGGTGGTCGCACGCACCGCCCCCGTGCCGGCCATCGTCGCCGTCGCGATCTGGGTCGTGCGCCCGGTCGCGTTGAGGGCCGCTGTGCCGCCGAGCGTCGCCGTCGCGGTGGTCACGCTGACGCCGGTTGCGGTGAGTGTGGCGGTGCCATCGAGGGCGCTCCCCCCGACGAGAACCAGCGTGGGCGTCGCGGTCGTGGTGGCCGTCCCGGTGAGGCTACTGCTGGCGGTGGCCGTCTGGGTCCCGGTAGCGCTCGTGTCGGCGGTCCCGTCGAACGAGGCACTCGCCGTGACGGTCTGCCCCTCGTCAGCCGTCGAGCCGAGCGCGGCGCCGCCGAGGGTGGCGGAGCCAAGGGGCATTTAGTCCTCCGAAATCGTCACGTTGCCAGCCCCGAGTTCGAACTTGTTGCCGGCGCTGACGGTCGTCGATGAGAAGTCGTCGTCGAAGTACAGCGCGTTCGCGGTGCTTGTGTCGGCGCCGTCGTACAGCACCACGCCTTCGATGGTGATGTCCGACCCGGAATCGAGGACGCCGAAGTCGATGACCGAGTCGTTGACGTACTCCCGTGGCCCCGCGGTGGAATTGACGGACCACCCCGAGGCGGTGACCTGCACCGGCGAATACGACCCGCCAGTGATCTCGTTCGTTTCGTCCGGGGCGTTGGTGGGGGTGGACGCCCACAGCGCGACGTAGACACCGTCGACGGCGGCGTCCGGGGCTTGGTTCGCAAAAATGCGGTCGAGCGTCTGGGCTTCGAGGTAATCGGTTTTGTCGTTGGACATGGGTCTAACTCTGGAGTATGGCAGTCCATCGGGCACGGCCCTCGGCCCTCCTGGGCGTCATCGAGGTCGTGTTAGATGTGCTCGCCGTGGTCGGAGAGCCGGGACTGCAGGTCCGAGACGACGTCCTGGACGCGCCTTCGAGACGCCACTTCCATCGTCACGCGGCCGTCCTGGACGGAGAGTCCGCGGGGCGTCCACTGCTCGTCGTTCGGGAGGCCGTCCAGCGCCAGTGCATCGAGAACGGAGTAGCCTGCGGGCAGGCTGGGGATAGTAATAGTCCCAGATTCGACCGGGCCGTCGCCGAGACGGTCGACGAGATAGAACGCCAGCGACTCGCACATCGCGTCCGTGGTCGCCGCGACTTCCACGTCATCGAGGGCCTTCTTCGGCGAGGCGCCCGGCTTTGCGTAGCTCGCAATTGGCTTCCACTCGTACGTCACGGCGAGGCCGGCGCCGTCAGTGATCCGCGTGGACCCCGCCGGGTAGAACAACACCCCTGTCTCGTAGTTGATGTCGTAGTCGGGGCCGCGTTCGTAGACTGTCCCCGTGTTGGCATCCCGAACCGTCTCGGAGCCGTCCACGAGGTTGTCCTTGTCGAGGCTGTTGTCGTTGAGGATGTCAGCGGTGACGCCTTCATCGGCGACCTCCAGAGCCGCGCCTTTCACTGTCGCACTCTCGTATTGTCTACCCAAACTTTGAGTAGACCACTCGTAGCTCACGAGGTCTAAATCGCGGTCACTTTCCCGGTCGCCGACGTTCGCCATCTGGATGGTCTGCTGGTCGTTTTCGCGGTCCCAGTCCAGCGCCCACAGCATATCGCCGCGCTCGACGAGCTGGGTGAGAATGGTCCGGCGCTGGCCGCGATAGGTCTGGGCGATGATCGGCGGCGAGTCGCGGACGTCCTTGAACAGCGTGAACTCGCTCATCGACTGGCCGTTGATGCCGGTCGTCGGCGTTGCGCCGGTCTGGGTTCCGTAGGCACCGAGTGTCGCCCGGAAGAGGAGGTCGACATACGGCCCCCCGAAGGTGGCGCTGACGTTCGCGCTGTTCGTGTCCTGGACGTAGGTGGCCCCGTAGTCATCCGAGAGTGCGACGGCCTGTGCGCCCGTCGTGTCGTCCCACGTCGACGCAACGCGGGCGCCGTCGCCACTCCGATACCCACGGACGAGGAAGACGGCGCCGACGCCGTTCGCGGGGTACCGCTCCGGCGTCGCAAGCGCACTGTCCGCGTCGGTCGTGTTATCGAACCCACTCGGGGGATGGCGCTTGTCGTAGACCGAGACGACGTCGGCGAGCCAGTTCCCCGACAGCGCGATTCCGGAGTTGATCGGGTTGATCGCCTCGACGGCGACGGTGTGGTCTCCCGGTCCCAGCGTCGGCACCGAAACATCTTGTCCAGTACTATCGTTCTCGTACGTGCGCCCGCCCTCGTAGTTCGCCCACGAGAGTGCCCCCGACGTGCTGTTGGCGACCAAATCTGCCCCTGCAGTCTCGCCGTCGATGCGAACCTGCAGTTCCCCCTCGAACGATTCGAGTTTTCCCCGGATTTTGATCCCGAGTTCGTCGCCGGGGATTTCGTGCTCCAGCGTGATCGTCTTCGAGATAGTGCCGTCGACGGCGTCGGCGGCGAGGTCGAGGCTGTAGTCAGCGCCGTCGCCGAAGTCGCCAGACGCGTACGTCGTCCCGCTCGTCCAGTTCTCCCCCTCAAACACGAAACAGGTCTGTGCGGTCTCAACGGTGCCGTCGTTCCGGATAAGGACCGGTGCGTCCGAGCGGGCGGTGTCGAGATACGTCCGCGCCCCGGTCTCGCTGTCGATGGTGATGAGTTCCTCCTCGCTCACAGACGGAGAGGTCACGTCGACGCCGTAGGGCGTGTCGTTGGTGACGGTCTCGAAGGCGCTGTGGACGTCGGTGTTCCGGAACGGGTACACGCCCGTCTCGTGGAGTACCGTCCCGCCCTCACAGACCAACTCGGTGCGCCCCGCGGTTTGCCGGCGCTCGATGAGCGTGTCGACAGGCAACCGCTCGCCATCGTGCCAGACGCGGACCGGCGCGTCGGTGAAGGCCTCGCTATCCCACGCCTCGTCTTTCGGGACGGGGATGGTGACGCGTTCGAGGTCGTTCACGCTCGGGTCGCGCTGGGGCGTCCCGACGATGGAGGGCGTTCGCGTGCCGTTCGGCGTATCAATCTCGGCGTACCAGCCACTCGTCGGCGCCGCGTCACTCGGGCGGACCGAGTCGGCGGTGGTTTCGGCAGTCGTCGCCCGCGAGACGACGTGTTCGGTGCGATTCGAGACGCGGAACTGGATGGTCGTGCCGGGGACGACCGTGTCGTCGACGTGCTGGGTACTCCCCGCGGCCTTCGTCGCGATGGTCTGCCAAGTGCCCCAGCCGTCGGCGTACTCGCGCCGGCGCTCGACGAGGATGTCGTCCTCGTTGTCGGCGGTGTCGGTCCAGGTGACCGTGGCCTGCGCCGCCTGGATGCTCACCACTTGGACGCTCCCGGGCTTGGGGAGGAGCGTGATTGCCGAGACGCCCACCCACGCCCCGTCGACGTGCTCGGTTTCGGTGCGGACGCGGAGGTCGTATTTCTCGCCGTCGAGGAGGGTCGCAAACGTCAGCGGGCCACCGCCGTGAGCGACGACCACATCATCGCCGAAGGCGTTGCCCGACCCTGTGACGCGGAGTTGCGCACGGATGTCTCCGTAATCGGTGACCCCCGGTTCGGGGACTGTGAGTTGGTCCTCGACCGAGGCGTCGATGGGCGTGATGTCGTCGACGGTGAGGTCCGGCAGGGGCGTCGTCGTGGTGACCGGGCCGTTGGGTGTCCGCGTCGACGTCGCGCCGGTGCCCGTTGCGTAGAGTTCGACGTCGACGACGTATTCTTCGCCATCGCGAAGCCCGGTCAGCGTCGTGGTTTTTGTCCCCGGCGCGAGGTCCTGCGCGGTAGTGTAGGTACTCCCGCCATCGGTCGAAACCAGCACCCGGACGCCGGCTTCGTCGAGTGAGGTGTAGCTCCACGAGAGGTCGATGGTGTCGTTCGTGACAGCGTCGATGGAGAGGTCCGAGAGGTCATCGGGGAAGAGGAGCGCAGTGACGTTGACCTGCGCATCGCCGCTGGTTATGGAGCCGCCCGTTACGGTTGTGGGGTTGGCGATGTCTGAGTGAACAGCCGCCCCACCGCCGCCGCCGCTCACGCCAGTGGCGTTGACGACGCTGTCACCGCCAGCCCCACCGTCGCCGCTCCCACCGCCATCTTGACCGGCAGGGGCGGTATCGAGCGAACTGGATGATCCCGCGCCGCCTTGCCCACCCCGACCACCACCACCGCCCGCACCGCCACCGTAGCTCCCCCCGGTACCGGCCCCACCGCCACCGCTTGCCCCGCCCCCACCCTCGGCGATGAGGAGGTTGACGCCATCGGCGTCACGAATGACTCGCGAGGCACCGCCGCCCTGTCCCCCTGCCGTCTGCAGCCCACTGGAAGGAGCGCCCCCAGCGTACCACGGACTCTGCCCCCCACCACCGCCCTTGAGACCGGCGGCGCCGAGTTCAAACGAGTAGGTTTCGCCACCATCGACAGCTTCCTCGCCTTCGGCCCGCCCGCCAAGACCGCCGAACCCGCCGTTGAATCCGTCAGATGTAGTGTCATCCCCACCGTCGCCGCCCCGGGCGCCGTCGAGCGTCCATTCGAGTCGGTACGCTGTGGTCGGCGCGGTGTAGTTCTCAGTGGGCATTAGAGGTCACTCCGTGCGATAAGCGTCCGCTCGGGTTGCGGGTCGACCACCGTCGTCGCCGCGACGGGGCTGAGATGCGTGACGAGGCCACTCGGCACCTGCAGGTCGTCAGGGGAGTACAGGAGGACGTCGTCCCAGCCGCGGAACAGCGCGGCTTCGAGGGTGAACAGCGAGCCGTCGGTCGTGTCCTCGAAGACGAGCCGTGCCCGCACCTGCGCGGCGCCGGGGCGTCGGAGGTCGACATCGAAGAGTTGCCAGTCCGAGGCGTTGAGCGAGACGCTAGACCACGACCCGCTCGTGTAGCGTTCCGCGGCGAGCGTGTTCGCCTCGTCGAGCGTGAGTCGGAGACGACCATTGTCCAAGACGAGCGCGCCGTTGACGTCGTGGGTCGTCGCGAACACCTTCGCCCACTGCAGAGTCCCATCGTCGTCGTGCTTGTCGGCGAGGCCACGGGTGTCCCACACGCGGCAGTCAACCGCCGATTCATCGCCGTAGTCGAGTCGGTGGACAAGGTAGGGGCGGTCGTAGGGGGCGGTTGCCACGTCGTACTGGTCCAAATCACCCAGTTCGGCAGTCACCGTCGACATGGGCGAGCCGGCGGCTTGCTGTTGGTCCTTTTCATGGGAGAGCCACGCCACGGCGGTCGCGTCGGCAGGGATCGCGACGGGTTCGGTTGTGTCGTTGCCCCAAGGGTGCGCGCGTGATTTCGAGTCCGCTGCCGTGGCGACGCGAAACTCTGCCCGCGTCCCTTTCCGGCGCACCGTGATCGAGTAGCTCCAGAGGTTGTCCGTCCGAGGGTCGACAGGGTCGACGTCCGCAGACTCGACGATGTAGTACCCGTCAAAGGGAGTCTGTTGTGACCGACCGTGGATCGGCAGTCCACCGAGGCGGGTGTTCTGTGCGAGCTCGGTGAGTTCGGTCGCCATCTTGGAGGCGTACCGCCCGCCGTAGACGCCTTCGAGCGTGCGCTGGTCTGGATCGGAGGACACCGATTCGGCGCCGCCGGTGCCTCCATCGAGCGTGCCATAGGTCTCGACGTTCTGCGTGATCGACGACGACGGCTGGGATTGCGTCGCTGCCGGGAGTGCGAGGGCGTAGGCTTTGAGGTCCGTGGACATGGTCAGTCGGGAGTTTGCTGGCTACCGGAGAGGACTTGGTCGAGGTCAGCCGTCTCGACGAAGGTGATTGACCCGTCGAAAACCGTTGCCTCGCTTCGGTCGGCGAGGAGATTCGGGTCTTCCAGAAACACGGGGAGATGGTCTTGGGGCATGAACCCGTCGGGCGAGTACTCGCCGTAGATCAACCGCGCCGGCGTGAATGAGTCAACGTTGCCGACAGTGAGGTATCGCATAAGGACGTGCATCTTCTGGACCCGGTCGCCGCCAGTCGCGGTCGCCTGGTCAAGGTCCGCGGGGTCGTTGGAGTAGCCCCACTGCCCGTCTTCGGCACCGAGACTCGTGAGGTCAACCTCGAAGACGTGCTGGCCGCCGCCGGCGTCGACGGTGATGCCCTTCCGCGCGCCATCATCGCCGGGGAGGTACTCCGAGAGCAGGCCGATGACGTCCGAGAGCGCGCTGTCGACGAGGTAGCCCGTCCGGACCGTCTCCTCGACGGTTGCCTTGCGGAATTCGAAGCGCCCTGTCTGCTGGCCAAGTGTGCCCCCGAAATCGGCGTCGATTTCGAGGATGGGGTGTGGTTGCGTAGGCATCTATGGACCAGTGAGGTCGCGACGGAGCTCCTCAACGTGCTGCTTGGCCCGTCGGTCGATCAGCCGCTTGAGTTCGGCGTCGCTACGGCCTTCGATAGTGTAGGTCACCGTGGCATCGGTGCCGTTGCCCCGACGGTCGTAGCGCTCTCGGGCGGGATTCGCCGCCGAGATGCTGTCCGACGACGACGCGGTCGGGGTGACACCGACTGCCGCCCGGCGCCGCTGGCCTTGTCCCCCACCAAGATTGGGAAGGTCGGGGAGGAACCGCTCTAGGAGCCCCTCCTCGCCACGGTCGCGACGGCGCTCGGACTGGCCGATGAGCATCGACGGGATCGCGAACGGCGCCGTGACCGCCGACCCGACACCGGTCGTTCCGAAGGGGCCGCTCCCCTGGGACGCTCGTCGAGCCGCCTCGGCGCCAGCGCCGGCGGTGAGTGCGCCGGCGAGGAGTTTCTTGACGTTGATACCGCCCTCGGGGATGTCGACGATGTCCGAGGGAGACAGCGAGACGGGGTCCGATATCACGTCGGCGGCAACGACTGTCGCCGCCTGACCGACGACATCGGTGGCGATGAGCGTCGCCGCAGTCCCGATGACGTCCGCCGAGACGATGTCCGCCGGCGTGTCGATAACGTCCATCGCGGCGAGGGCGGCGGGGGTGCCAATCACGTCGGCGGCGACGAGTGTCACCCCGCCAGCAATCACGTCCGCGGCGGTGAGGGTCGCGGGCGTACCGATGAGATCAGCCGCCGCGACCGACGCCGGCGAGGCGACGACGTCATCCGGGATCAGATCGACCGAGCCGATGGCCTCGGTCGGGTTGATGTTGCCGAGGGCGTCGCCGACGCGGCTGGCGATGACGCCTGCCAGCCCGACGCCGCCGAGAAGACCAGCTGTTGCCCCGAGTAGGCCGCCCAGCCCACCCAGACCACCGCCGCTTTTTGCCCGCGAGAAGTTCCCCGACTCGGTCTCTTCAATGAGGTCCCGCAGAAGGTCGTTGCGCGCCTCGTCAAGTTCGAGACCGCGGTCAAGGTGTTCGGTTACAGTCCCGAGACGAGTATTCTGGTCCGTGAGCAGTTGCCGGGACATCGCCCGCTCGCGGCCTGCGATACGACTGCCACCGGTCGCCCGCGACGACGCCCCGCTCGTCGACACTCCGACAGAGACATCGCCGAGGGCATCCTCAATTTCGGACCGGGCATCGCGAAGGCTCTGCTGGTCGGGTGTGACGAGGAGACTCGCCTCTGTTGAAAACTCTGTCATACCGTTGGTCTGAAAAGTCGCGTTATGCGGTTCCGAAGGTCACGCGCCGCCCGTCGACGCGCTCGGGCGCCACGTCGAACGTCACCGAGAGCGACACTGACCCGCCGGGAGAGACATCGCCAAGGTCGAGTACTCGCGACGTGAGTTCGGCGCTCCCGTTGAAGAGCGTCACCGTCGCCGTGGCATCGCGAACAGTGCGGTCGTCCTCGTTTGTGACGGAGAGGCTGACGCGGACTGTTTTCGCCGCTGGATCGTCGTGTTGACCGATGCCGGTCACCCGAAGGTCTGCTGGGTCGCCCCCGGACGCCGTCGGCGTCGACGCTGGTGCGGCGCCACCGAGACACCCGGCGACGGTGACCAGTATCGCGATTGCGACGGGTGTCCGCGCGTTCATGTTCGGCAGTTGGGGTGTGGGGCTTATGAGTCATTGGGCACTCCACCGATGGCTCGGCGAGAGTCGAGGGTGTCGTGGATCGCGAGCCACGCTTCGATGTCTCGCCACGGGATGTCCGCCAGGTCCCGCGGGTCGCCGCCGCGGTCCAGGTACAGCGCCCGGGCGTACTGGTAGATCAATCGTCGGTCGACGTCGTCTCCTGACGCGCGTCCACGAGCAAGTCGTTGAAGCGCCTGCCGCCGTTTCCCTCGACACCCATGAGGTCGTCAATGCGGGCGTCGGCCCAGCGGAGGTACCCGATGGGAAGTTGCGACACGGCGCCGACGCGCTCCTCGAAGGACATCTCCTCCTCGATGTAGGGCGCCTCAACGGTGCCCTTCGCGACGAAGTAGACGCGGGCTTTGCCGGCGCCGCCGCCATCCATCTCGTCTTCGACGTGACCGTACTCACCGCCGGAGAGGCCGGCCAGCGTGACGCCGTCGACGTCCCACGTTCGAAGTGCCCACCGGAGGCCATCCGCCTGTGATTCGAGGTTCTTCCCCTGCTGGGTGAGCGTCGGGGCGACGGGGTTGTCCTCCTCAAGCGGGGCGAGGGTTTCGGCCACCTCTTCCATCGCCGCCCCGATGCGCTCCAACTCCTCGCGGAAGTCGTAGTCTTCGGTGTCCAGCGGCATCTTAGCTCACCGTCACCCCGCCATTGACGTGGAATGTCGTCGGTTCGGTGAGGTCCGTCTCGGCGTCAATGAGGTCTGCCCACTGGTAGGTGTCGGGCTTGAGCTTCGGGAGGCCGTACGTCGCGACGCTCGTTCCGCCCTTGCTGGTGAGCGAGAGCGACCCCGTGACCGAGGAGAGCTGGTCCTGCGGTTCGCTGACGCTCCCACCACCGTAGGCCAGATCGAGGCGCTTCTCTGGCCCGGAGAAGATGGCGCTCATGTCGAGTGTCGTCTCGGGGGCCGCGATGACGGCGTCGACGGGAGCGGTCTCACCGCCGCGCTGGAACCGGGCGATGTTCGATATCGAGAGCGTCGTCGACTGGAGTTTCGTCACCGACGCGCTGTCGATAGTGAGGTCGGTCCCGTGGAACGGGACGCTGGAGCCATCGGACGCCTGCGTCACGCTCGTCGGTGTGATCGACGTGGCTTCGGCCTCGTCAGCGTACAGCATCGTCAGCGAGTAGGTCGTCATCGCGCCCTGTTCGTAGGTCACCGAGTAGTCGACCGGGATACACCCGATGAGTTCGCGCTCGGCAGTCCCGTCGAGGTAGTCGATGCCGGCATAGATGCGCCCCGTGGTTGGTCGGCCCGATGTGAACGCGGTCCCACCATCGTTGAACACGAGGTCGTGGACGTCGCCGTGGACGTCCGCGGAGACGACCGCCTCAACGGCGACCGCCCCCTCGAAATTCGTCTTCACACTCTCGACGGATTCGACGGCGTCGGCCTCGTCGAGCCGTTGGAGTTGGTTCTCCAGCGACAGGTCGGTGAGCGTCGGGTTGCGCCCGAACGCCCAGTAGTCCGGGGGGCCCGAGAGCGCCCCCGTGAAACTCTGCTCCTTACCGAAGGCGAGGCTCGCCGCACCACCGCCGGTCACGGTCGCTCACCTCGCGTCTGTGGTATCGTGTTGGTCATCGTACTGAAATTACAGCGTCTCGAAGCCGTCGAACGCGACATCGAAGTCGTAGCGGTGGTGGTCGGCCCAGTCCGCCATCGCCGGCGTTTCGTTGGTGATCGTCAGGTGGGTGAACGCGACATCGGTGCGCCCGGCGTCGGGCCACTGCAGGGCGTCGTACAGCGTCGACCGAATCTGCTCGACGAGGGCGTCGTCGGTCCCCTGGAAGGGGACGCCGTCCGTCCCCCGCGGGTCGACGTGGCCGTAGTCCCCGGAGTACCCCTCGATGCGGATGCCGACGACTGACTCCAAATCGAGGTTCGGCTCGGTGCCGATGTAGGACCCACCTCGGTCGACGAACGCCGCGCCGACGAAGTTCGCGTTCCGGAGGTCCTCGGTTCGATCTTTGACGGCGCCACTCATGTCGAAGTCACCACCGCCCTCGTAGAGGTGGCTGTTGTCGCGGTCGACGCGCCGGAGTGGATGGGCGTCCGGCTGGGCCTCGACGACGGCGCCGAGTTCGTCGAGGACGAACTGCACGGGCTTGGCGGTCATGTCTGCAGGAGCCTCCGAAGGGCGTTGAGCGCGTCCCGAATCGACCGCGACTCGGGGAGGCCGCTCACGTCCACCTCAGGGAGGAAGACGCGCCACCCCGACCGGAACTGCCCGCCGCTCGTGCGGGCCTGGTCGAACTCCTCGCGAACCCATTGCGGGACGTCTGGGCCCGACCACACGAACGACAACACGGGGTCGCCGTCGACGTGATGGTCGGAGGTGCCGAACTCCCAGCGGGCCATCTGCGGGCTGGCCCACCCCACCGTGATGGTGAGGCGGTTGTCCGTTCGTTCGACCTGGGGCTGGCCGAGTGAGTCGATGGTCGACTCGACGTCGTAGCCGTGGCGCTCGCCGTAGGCCCGCAGGTTCGTGTGGACGAGTTCGACGAACTGATAGACCAGGTTCGCCCGTTGCCCGACGAACTCGTGTTCGGCCTCGTCGAGGACCGCCTCGCGGAGCTTCGTCTCGAAGGCCGATTCGAGTGTTGCCGTCATCGGGCCGGTGCCCCAAGATACGGGTTGAGCAGGCGGTCGGCCATGCTCAGGAGGTTGTCATACTCGGTCTGGACACCGACAAGGCGAGTGTTCTCCGGGATTTGCGCGAGGACACTGTCGTCGTCGACGACCTCCGCCGCCGCCAGCGTCGCGATGCCGCGGCGGACGTCCTCCCACGGCCCGCTTTGCCAGTCGAGGCCGTGGTCGTAGCCGACCGTTAGCAGGCCACCGTAGTCGACGCGGGCACCGATGCTCGACGCGCGGATATAGAGGTACGTCCGCCCGTAGGAGTGTTGCCCGCGGCGGGCGACGTAGTAGTCCTCGCCGCGGCCCTCGGCTTTGTCGCTTGCGGCGACCCAGTCGGTGACGTCACCGCCCCGAGTCCGGACGTTGAGGGTCGTGACATCCTGCACGTACGGGTGCGGGAGTGGGATGCGGGCGTACGGCCCGTTGTGCGTCACGGGGTAGCGGACGCCGTCTGTCGAGTGGGTGAGTTGTCGGTCCTGCCGGTGGGGCGAGGACGGCACGTCCAAGCGCACGTCGCTCGCCGACGCCGGCGCCGAGTCGATCAAGTCGCCGGGCGAGGCCGTGGTATCGTACCAGTGACCGTTCGTCTGGCGCGCGAACCATCGCGAGACAGCCGTGACGGCACTCGTGGCCATCTCCGGGCTGTAGGCGTGCTGGAGGTCCTGTTTCTGCAGGGCCTTCCGGACGTCCTCAAGTTCGCAGAATCCCGTGGCCATTGGTTACTCACCGTCGCTGTGATACGGACAGGGGAGTTCGCGACCGCAGACCTCTCCGTCGTTCTTCGTGGCGGTGCAGGTCTCGGTCGGCGTGTCCTCGACGACCAGGTCGTCGGGGGCTACGTCGTACCGGCGCGCGAACTGCTGGAGCCATGTCTTGTCGCCACCCTCGAACGTGCCGTCGTCGTCGACCGGGCGCCGTTCCCCGCGAACGTCGACTGCAGCGGGGGCGACGCCCGGGCCGTCGCCGGCGCGGGGGTGGGTGACTCTCATGCGCCTGGGTCACCCGACACCTTCACCCGGACTTCGCCGACGTCGGTGCCGGCGGTGGGGTCGGTGCCACCGTAGCTCTCGACGTACAGTGCGTTTTCGAGATGGTCGAACTGGACGACGTACGAGTCGGCGTTCTCGACGCCTTCGATGGAGACACCGAGGACGACGTCCAGGCCGAGTTCGGCGGTCGGGTTGAACGATTCGTTGTTCGCGTTGTCCAGGCTCGTGATGTCGAGCGTCGCGACGACGGACTCGTAGTTGCCGTCCGAGAGGCGCTCCTCGACGGTGGTGGTGTGCGTCATGTCACACCTCAGATGTCGTAGGACTGGAGCCAGAGGCCGTGGTTGCCGTGGCTCTTGTCGATGAGCGTGCCGTACTCGAACATCGCCACCTTGTCCGCCA
>ENA-ORCO01000454-ORCO01000454.1-marine-metagenome-genome-assembly--contig:-NODE-454-length-19530-cov-9.613067_pt1 | contig 19530 bp, 24 predicted proteins | sample MGYA00248633_ERZ508508 | MGnify/ENA primary metagenome ERZ508508 (study PRJEB26179, sample SAMN06268845) | marine metagenome | isolation source: A23 P1 aerobic enrichment on pine of planktonic cells taken...
TCATCGACGGCTGCCTGCATCGTCTCGCGCCCTGCGCCCCTCTGCCGGGCGCAACAACAACACCACGTTAACCAACACTAACCTAGGAAGCGGCTGTCTGTTGGTTAATCGAACCACCGTCGGGAAACTGTCGCACTGTCGTTACTCGGTGCTGGAGCGGCGTAGCCGAACCTGCTCCGGGTTCGGAACCCAGGGATGGTCCTCCCAGCAGTGAAGGGCGTGAGCATGGGGCGACTCGAACTCGGCTCCGCAGGATCCACACTCGTAGACATCGTCGGGCCAGGGCTCACTGACGTACATCGCTGTCACCGTCGTCCCAACCGGCTCGGGAGCTCCGCTTCGCTGAACGTACCGGTAGCCGCGAACCGTCCGTTGACGGATCGCTGTCCGGGCAATCTCGGCGGGTTTGCCGTCGGGGAGATACACCCAGCGAACGAAGTCGTCGACCGACTCCTTGGCCGAGGGCTGGAGGATGAACCACCGCTCGTGGGCATCCCGGAACAGGTAGCGTTCAGTTCCCCTGTTTTGGAGGTACACCGGGTCACCTTGGCCGGGGATGAGTCGCAGCCCCTGGGCCGGTGATATCGGGTCCAACAGTCGCTCGACTACAGATGGATCGCGCTCCGGCTGGTTGTCCGAGTCTTCCTCTGCTGCAAACTCATCGAGACGAGCATTCGTAGTCACGGAGCCCACCGTCCGAGTGAGGACTGTTCCCGCTCAGACTCATCAGGAACTTCACAGAGGAACCGCCACTTCGGCCGCTCTCGGATTTGCTTGTCGGGCCGGTTACCTGCCTGTCCGGGTTCCGTTTTCCCGGCGCAGTGCCAGCCCTTGTCTCTGAGCGCTTTAATCATCGAGCCGTCGAAGTCAGCTCGCACGAACGTCAGCAGAAGGCGAACGCCTCGCCGCCGACCGTGCCGACGCACGAATCGTTCCATCGACCGGGCGAGGGCGGCGGAGGCGAGATTCGGGAAGTCGACGCCGATGCAGATCCGTGCTGCCTCGACGATCTCGTCACCCTCGTATCGCGTCCCGTCGTACTCCAGCGAGCGAATCAGCGGATAGCGCCACGTAATCGCACCCAGTAGCTGGTCCTGGTAACAGAGCCCGTGATGAACAAGGTTCGTCCGGGGGACACTGTCCATATAGGAATGATGGGCTTCGTAGATCGCGCCGGCGACGTGCCGCGGGATCGATTCGATATGGACGCGCTCTGCGAACCGCAACCCGAGCGGCGCCGTGACCGGCTGGCCGTCGCGATGAATGGGACACGAGCACCCCTCGGGAGTCCGCGTGTATTGGAACCCGGTACTCCGCCGCTGGCCGGGAGAACGTGCCTGAGTCACGAGTCAGTGCCGTCAGTCTGCTCTTGCCGATTGTTGTACCGTTCCAGTTCGCGACCGATTTTCTCGAGTGCCTCGACCCCGCGTTCGAGCAGCTGGTGGGTGGCTCGCGACAGTCGAAGCCTCTCCATCAGTACTCCCCCTCCGGTGGCTCGATGAGGTCGTTGCTCTCGTCGACGAGGGCACGGATGGCCCGCTCGACATCGGCATCGTCCGAAACCGTCCGGCTTGCCAGGGGTGCCGGATAGGCGCGATCGCCCTGACTGCAAAGGACGGCCAGCCACCCGTCGGCTCCCTCACCGAGCACGATGTAGTGGTCGCGATCAGCGCGCTGGAAGACCCGCCGGTCGGGACGGGCGACCGTTCGCCAGTTCTCAGGGAGCGTCGGTGACGGTCCCCCGCCGTCGGGAAGGGCGACGACGTCGTCGGTGATCGTCGCCATCGCGGCGTCGATCTCTTCGCCGGTAAGGTGCCAGCAGGCCGCCGGACCGTCACACTCGAGTTGGCTGATCACGCGATTCCGGAACGCGATGTAGTGTTCTCTCGCGACCTGGGCATCGTTGTAGTAGTCGAGGAGGAGCCCGCAGGCGAGCTGTGCGGGCCCGCTTCCAGTATATCCCCACTCGAAGCCTGTCGGGCTGTGGTTGACCAGATCGAGACTCCGATCGGGAGTGAGACGCTGGTGTTCGGAGAGATTCAGAACGACGGCTTGACCGTCGACGCGAAACCCGATGTATTCGATGGAGTCGTCGCGACGGTGAGCGAGCGCTTCTGTCTGTACTACGTTCGACGTGTGGCGTCGTGTGTTCCCGTTCATCGGTACGTCGCGGGAGTGGTAACCCCCGCACCCCTCTCGGGGGTTCTACAAACAGATCCGGAAACGCTCTCGCCGTCCCTACTGGCTAGCTGCGGGGAACTCGAAGCCGCCGGTGTCGGTCTGTGACTCCTCCGAGTCGGTAGTTTCTGATTGGACTGTCCGGCGTGTCTCCTCCAGTTCCTCGCGGCGATCGTCGACGCTCTGATGGACGCTGATGTCGTGTTTCTCGCAGAGCGCTCGCTCGACCGCGAAGGTCATCTCGTCGAAATCGACTGCCGTGATGTCGACGTCTTCCGGTGAGGGCGTCTCATCAGCGACGTCGATGTCTCGCGACCAGGTATCAGCTGAAATGTCGCTGGTCGGGAGTCGCCACTCGTCGCCCTCGAGCTCTTCACGCAGGTACCGCGCGAATTCCTTGTAGTGGTCGAGCGCGATGTTCTTCGTCGATGAATCGGCCAGCAGCGCGATGGCGAGCTGATCAATGCGAGCCTCGTCGGCCTCCGGTCCCCAGTCGAATCCACCAGGGGCGCGGCGCAAGACGTGGAGGTGCTTGTCCAGTACGTCGCCATCGGGCGTGTACACCAGCTGTCCACCCATACAGCGTTCACCGCGGTACGCTCGGCCGGCGGTCATCGGAACTCACCCTCCCAGTGGCCCATACCTCGTGGTCGTTCCGGGCGCTGGCGGGGGAAGGAATCCGACGGCCGACGGGCGGTGTCTGGACTGCGTCCGGTTCGCCGAGTGCTCGCGCTCGCGGTCCCAGTTGGTCGGGACCCGACGTACATCGGCTTTCGCGCTTGACTTCGCTCAGTGACGACCTCCCGATGGAGCATCGTACAGAGTTCCATGACGCTCTCGGCGAGAGCGAACGCCGCTGCTCGCGACTGGAGATCGTGCTGGCTGAAGAGGATCGTCCCATCGGCTCGGTCGACCCGAACCAGCCAGTCCGAGGGGTGCTGGACGTGACAGAGGACGGATTTCGAGAACTCGTAGGCGAACACGAAATGGTCGTCGTCTGTTCGGCGATGCAACCACCAGTGGTCAGGGGCGACCTCGCTGTTGCGCTCAGAACTCATCGGTTACCCGGGACGGATGTGTCGTCCCGCACCCCTTGCGGGACGAACAACAACAACGCTCACGTCGTCGCGACTTCGTCGTAACCGTCGGCAACGTATTTAGTTATAGCAAGATACTGTCCAATTACATTCGGATGGCTGTACTGGACGACCTCTCGGGGTTCGAGTTTGAGGACCTGATGGAAGACGTCTTCCGCAACCTCGGCTACGAGAATGTCCGCCAAGCTGAGAAGACGGCCGACGAAGGCCGGGATGTCATCATGGAGGAGGTCGTCGACGGGACCCGGCGTGCGATCATCGTCGAGTGTAAGCACACGGGAACCGTCGGCCGGCCGGTCGTCCAGAAGCTCCATTCGGCCATCGCAACGTTCGACTTCGAGGGTCCAAAACGCGGGATGGCCGTCACGACTGGCCGGTTCACGAAGCCGGCCCAGGAGTACGCCGAGCGCCTGCGCCAGAACGACGACCCACATCCGATCGAGCTGCTAGACGGTGAAGACCTCCGGGAGATCGCTGACGAGATCGGGCTTGACCTCTACAACGGTCGGATCGAGATCCTCTGTGACGAGACGCTTCGACCGTACGACCCGGCGGCCGATGTCGCCGCGTCCGTTCAGGAGGCATTCCGCGATATCGAGAATATTGAGGCGGCAGACATCCCAACGCCGTACTCGCAGGTGACGTTTCGTCCGGTTGTTGCGATTACCGCCGACACGAACGCCGTCTTCGAGACCTCTGTTGGCGTCATCCACCGCATCAATGATCGGACGCGATTCGTCGTCCATGCCGACCGCGGTCATCCGCGGGTCGCCGACAACGATGTTTCGACGCTGGTTACTGAGAACTTTCATGCGACAGTTGACCTCGATATCGAACGATTTGCAGAGACCTTCGACGACGTCGACGAACGACGCTACGGGCAGACCCAGACCGAGTACAAGGACTGGGCCGTCGACCGACTACAGGATCACCACACGACGACCGTGACCTACACCGGCGACAATAACGTCACGTACAACAAGACCTGCGAGCCGAACCGCTCGGATATCTCCATCCAGTCAATCGAGCCAGTCTACCTCCCCGAGGTTCGGCATACGACCGACCTGGGCGAGTACACCTACCCCTACGAGTACTATGCGGCGGGGCCCTCTCGGGCCACTACGGAGGACGGCATCCACCGGTGCGTCCACTGTAAGACCAGCGGCACCGACGAGACGTACACCTATTGTCCCAACTGCGGGGCGATCGCCTGCGACAGCCACATCAAAACCGAACGGCTCGAGCAGGAGCCGGTCTGTACGGGCTGCGCGGTCACCGAGCGGTTCGCGCTGAAGACGAAATACTTCTACGACGATCCGAATCGCGAGGCGTTCCGCGAGGAGTACGCCGCGATGCCGTTCCACCAGAAGGCGATGGAGAACAAACTCCTCGCTGCTGGTGGGGTGGTCGCGACGTTACTGATTGTTGTCGGCCTTCTCGCGATAAGCGGGATCGTCTAATCCCTCGTGATATTCCTACTCCACTCCGTACTGCTCTTTGAGCGCCATATACTCGGATTCGCTCGGAACGATGACGGGTAGCTCATCTGTGTCGTCAAAATCCCCCTGTAATGGCCGATATAGCGCCTCCACAGTGGACTTTAGATCGTACCACTGTGCGATGTCCGCGATGGTTTCCCGGTCGATATCCAGCGTCTCGATCAACAGCATCGAATAACTCACCCGTCGAGAACCGCTATCGAGACGGAGCGTATGGCACACAATTTCGGCCGGGATGAGCTCTTCGTCCGGGGCGTACCAAAACGGAGGCTCACCAGCAAGGAAAAACTGGAGTCCGTACTCTGCATAGCGAGCCAGTCCGGTCATCTCCCAGTCCGATGCTGCTTGTAACGCCTCCGTATCCGCGGAGGTCTGTACACGAACGAGTGCGCGCTTCGGATCGCACCACACAATCGTTGCGCTCGGAGCGATCTCCCGGACCCGTGAGCGGTGCTCGTGCTGAACGATGGTACGAGCGAACGTCAGCAGCGGCGAGAGCTCCTCCCGAAGCGTGTATTTGGGGTCGGATCTGGAGAGTATCCCCCGATACTTGAGCGGTGCTAACGCGCTGTGAACGCCCTGTCGAGTAATCCCGAGTCTATCTGCGATCTCGGCGACGTGTCGTGGTCTATCGAGATACCAGCACACGCGAAGGGTAGCTGGAGAAAGTACCTCCGTCCAGTCAACGTGACTGAATTCAGCCCCGAGCGTTCGATAGGCTTCGGTGACCGGATGTTCCGCGGCGCGGACCCGCCGCTGGTTGTGTGAGCCACGGGCCTCAGCGAGTATCCCCTCTTCCAGCATCTCGTCGAGCACCTCGTAGAGATGCGCTCGTGAACATCCGGTCTCAGTCGCGAGTTCCGCAGGTGTGGCTTCTCGGCCGGTACTCAACGCATCAAGAACGGCGAGTCCGGCCTTCGAAATCATTTAAGTCCTTTTAATACTGAGTCATATAAATACGATTTGGGATTTTACTTGACGACAGCTTCGTCGCGAACCAGCTCTGTGAGTGCGTCCTTCAGCGAGCCACGGAATTGCCAGTTCGCCCGCTCGAAGGCTTCGTCGGTCGGGCCGTCCCAGCGGGGAAACGCTGAATGGCCGCTCACCTTGACCGTCCACTCGGCCGGCTCGTCGAATGCGTTCGTCGTCGGGAGTTCCACGACGTAGAGGAACTCCTCGTCGCCGTGGATGCCGTCAGCTGGATTCTCGACGCCGTGGCCCAGCAGGAACAGTGGTTGATCGAGGTGCTCCATGTTAGACGGCTCGAGAAGGTCTGCTGGCTGCGCTGCGTCGATCGTTCGCTCCGGGTCGCCGTCCAGATAGAGCCCGACCGTCGAGAGCTTGTCGAGGAACACGAACGTCGCTGCTGTGTAGGCTGGACCGCGTTCGGCGCGCGTCGCATCGAGAAGGTCCTTCAGTTGTACGAGATCGCGCAGGACACTCGCCGGATACCCGTCTGAATGGCGGTACACTTGTGCGACCCGTTCAGCGTCGCTTTCGCTTTCATCGGGCTGTTCGACTCGTTGGACGAATCGGAGTTGACTTCGAGTCGACATCGATCACCGCCGGCGCGTGTGCGCCGGCACCCATCACCGGCGCAACAACAAACTCGCCGCTGCGACTGGCTCGACAGCTGCTACGCTAGATGTGACACCTCGTCTGGTTCCTCGACATCGTCGAACTCGCCCCGCTCGACCGGTTCCCAGTCGTCCCCCGGTGCTGGACTCCACCAGTCGACCTTGTAGGCACCTGGTGCGCCGAGTATCTTCACCCGTGCTGATCCGTCAGGGAGGTCGCGTCGTAGCTTCTCGTCGACGTGAAGGTTCCACGTCGAGTCCGTGTCGAAGCAGGCGAGGACGGCTTCCTCGTAACCACGCGTTTCTCGGGATTCTCGGAGGACGACCTGCGTGTTACAGTTCTTGCAGAAGACGCCCTCGAAGGGAATGTGACTGAACACCTCGTGCCCGCAGACGGGACACCAGAGGAACTCGAACAGTGCCTCACTGTGTCGGTTGAGTACTTCCAGGCTCATTGGTGGACTGGCCCGGTCGAACCGGGCCACCCGTTCCTGCCCGGACGAAAAACAGCGAGGCGGACGCCCGCTCGATCACCGCTCGCCGCCGTAGACGATCCGTGATGGTGCTTCGTACCCGCAGTCCGGGCAGTCGAACCAGCGCTGAACCTTCGCCCCATCTGCTGACTTCTCACCGACGAGGACCTCGTCGTTCGGGCACTCGGGACAACTCAGCTCGGGCGTAGGGCGCTTCCGGAGAACGTCCCGGAACGATTTCGCGTCTTTCTTCTCGTACCCTCGCGACCACACCGGGTAGCCGTCGACGAGGATCGAGCCACGCCACTTGTAGCGGTAGGAGTCTGGCGCTCTGTGTAGGATAGCCCGAGCGCCAGTCTCGGTGTTTCGATACGCGAGCGTTGGCGTGCGGCTTTCTCGTGCCCAGTTGGTGATCCGTGGCATCGTCGGTTAGAAGTGAACGTCCGCGGGGACGATCCAGAGCGTTTGACTGTCCTCCTCTTCCTCGAGGACACGATCCAGCTGGCCGCGATGCCGAATCCCCTGTGCGTGCTGATCGTACATCGGGATGGACGGCCCCTCGTAGGCGCCGACCTGGTGGAACGCGTGCCGGGTGAGGTCTTCGTCGCGCATGATCGCCTCGTCACTGAGCTCGTCGAGTGCCTCCTTCACGCGGTCGAGATTTCGCTGAAACTCTTCCTTGGTGGCCTTCCAGGCTCGGTCGAGGAGTTCACCGCCCTCCTCTGAGTTGATTGGGGCTGCCGTCGGCAGGTCTCCCCAACGCGCTTTCCCGGCGACCGTCGTATCGTCTTCGTCGAAGGTGCAGTAGTAATCAAACACGGCGCAGCCGTGGGGATTCGCCCCGACGAGACGGTCGAAGACCGCTTTCCCTTCGACCAGGGCGTCGTGCTGAGTCGGTGCTTCGACTAATGTGTAGATGACCATATGCATCTTCGTTCACCTCACAGCGCCGACTCACCGGGCTCTGGTCCGCTCTGTCTGCTCGGTGCGCCGGCACCCATCGCCGGCGCTCGAAAAACCTTGTTCGGGAGATCGCGTTCAGGAGTCGGCAGCACGCTCGACGGTGATCGTCAAATCGCCGGACTCGTAGTCCGCCTCGAAGTCAACGCTGAACACGTCCGAGTCGTAGGCGGCGTGGTAAGCACGATGTAGTTCAAGTGATCCGGTCGCCCTGAAGTGGAAGAACGCAGCCGCCGTGTAGGGCTTGCTCTGGGTTTCGATCTGCGTCTCGACAGAGGCCGGGAGCGCGATTTGGGGCGTGTCCGTATCGATACTCGCCGCGAACGCCGTCGCCTCCTCTACGGTCGCCTGTGAGTGTGTGGGTGTCTCGCCGGTCAGCACGTTCACCGGTGTCTCCGTCTCGTCGGTGAACAGGACGTCTTCGAAGGTGCGTGTCCCGAGGACCGCGTCGGGACCCAACTCGCAATCGTGGAATGGATCGGCGTCTGGTTTCTCGGGCATCAAATCACGAGCCCACGTTGGGGCTCAGTCCTTTCTGCCCCAGACAAACTACCATCTGCTTCGACGCAGATCGGCCTATGAGCGGCTGATTGTGGCGCCGGTAGACGGTGCTTCACCGCCCGGAATTCGCAACTCCTGACGCTCCCCGACCCACTCACCGAGCTTCTGCTTGAGATACTGACGAGCCGTCGACTGGGTGAATACACCCTTGTCGAGCATATCGCCTGCGACATCTTTCAGCGCCTGGAACTGCCCCTGTAGGTGGCCATCTCCGACCGGCTCGCCGTCGTACCAGCGCACCGTCGCGAGCGCGCCGTTCCCGACCGTCTCGCCCTGTTCGACCGTCTCCGAATCGTACTGTAAACCGAACCACAGCGTCCGGTAGGCAGTTACCTCGAACGTCGGTGTCACCACGTAGAACGCCTCGTGATGAAGGTAGTCGAGATGGTCAGCGATGATCTCCTCAAGCGTGAGGCCAGTGGCGCGGGGCTTCGGCTCGACGACCGTCGACGGCCGGTCCTCGTCGACTAGGTCGCCTCCGACGGCATCTGCCTCGAGGCCATCAGCTAATTCCGCCAGCAACTGTTTCGCCCACTTGGAGTCCGTGTCGTCGCCACCGAACGGCGACTCCGCCGAGATTTGATGCTTGAGCTTCAGATTCGCTGCGCCCCAATGAGAGTAGTGGAGCGTGTACTGTCCGTCGGTTCGCTCGTACGCAACAAGTGCGCGGTGACCCATTGACCAATCACCTCGCAGGGCGACCGCGACTGGATCGCCCCGCACCCCTTCCGGGGGATGAACAACGCTACTCGTCGATCGGTTCAGGGGAACTGAGGTCTGCGTGAAGGACCTTCCCGTCTCGAACAACGTACCGTTTCGCCAGCACGGGGAAGCGGCACTTGGTAAACCCCGCTGTCTGGATATCGAGTTCCTCGTTGGATTCGAGATAGCCGGCGAGTTCTCGCAAGAACTCGTGGGTCACGATGCCGCCCTCGTAGTCCGGGAGGCCGTTCTCCCGCGCTTTGTATACCTCGAAGTCGTCGTGTCCCCAGATAGTGAGCTCTCCATCCTCGGTGACTTCCCAGTTGAGCGTTCCGAAGCAGTAGTTCTCACAGAGCTGGCGGACTGCCTGTGGATCCGATACGATTGCGCCGGTTGATGTCGTCGCCGCTTGTAGTGTTGCCATATCTGGATCGCGCGTGGAAGCCCCGCAACCCTCGTGGGGACAATAAATCGACTCGGGTGCTCCCTCTCTGAGCGTCGGCGGCGACGTCGGTCAGGCATCCGTCTGAATGTCTGTCCCGTCTTCGCCCTCTGGCTGAGTGAGGAGACTCACCTCTTCTAAGAGGTCCCTCGCGGTCTCGATTCGCTCTTGATCTGCGTCGTCCAACCGGTCGACATCGAGGCGGTTGAGATTGCTCAGTACACGATGCATCCGATAGCCCTGCTCGACTTGCTGATTCATCAGAAGCGCCTCACCGCTCGTCGGCGCGGATAGACACCTCTCGGTGACTGTCGTCGGATTAGAGTGACCCCCATCGTATTAACCAACAGACCCCACCATTACCGACAAATGTTGGTTAGTCTGGAGGCTTCTCCCTGTCCTACTCCGGAGCAGGTCCGTAGCGACCTGTGCCACACACCTGGCACTCCCAGATCGGCTGGCCTGTCCAGGTGTCGTCGGGGAGCGATTCGTGTGTACTGAACCGATGTTCTGTTTCGGTCGTGCAGTGCTGGCACTCGAGGACTGTAACAGTCGGAATTTCGGCTCTGGCACTGGTGGATCCCGTTTCGATGGGTACTGCTTCAACAGCGATTGCTGGGACGATCCACAGCTGATCGTTGTCGCCGAGAGTGTGTTCGAGGGCCGACTCATCACGGATCCCCTGCCCACGCTCGTCGTAGACGCGTGGAATCTCCGTCTGAGAGCGATCCGTTCCCTCGTCTTCGTTCCACTCTGTTCGGTCACGAGCCGCTGATAGCAACGCGTCGCCGGCCGCTGAGGTCACCTCAGTAGCAGCGGGTAGTGTGGGCCACCGCTCGGTTATCTGGGGTGCGGGCTCGTCCTCGAGATCATAGATGAGCGTACAGTCGTCGACGGACTCATCCGGGGTGGATGTGAGGAGTGACGCTGCTGCTGCCCCTTTCGCGACAGCAGCATAGAACGTCCCCGCATCGACGAGGAACTGGATCACACCACGGAGTGTCTGTTCGGTATCCCCGGCTCCTGCCTCTGACACGACGTCGAGTTCGTGGTCGAGACAGAACCGACATTTCCGCTGCCCAGCTGGGATCGATGCTCCACAGGAGACACAGGCATGGTCTGTTTCGGTTGTTCCGTCCGGATACCCGCCCGAATGCGAGGCTTCACGCTGGCGGGTTGGCTGGCAGTCTGCTGGCTGATCCAGCGCCGGGTCCGGCACGAGAGCGCCTTCTCCGACAGGTTGGAACGCCTCTCGATCCGAGTTGCGGTCAGTCATCGATTCGCTCCGCGTTTCCTTCGGTTTGGTATTTAAACTCGAGGGTGAGAAAGCTCAGGTGCCGATTCGGCGACTACGGTTTCAATATGGTCGCCCCAGACGGAGTCAATCACGGAGCTCAGCGACCGCTTGACCGACCTCGCGAACATGCTCACTCCGCTCGATGTCGAGCTCTGTAGACAGAAACTCCACAGTCTCTTCGAGGTCCATACCGGTCGATAGACTCTCCGTCTGTATGTAGGTACTCCTCTATCGGATCCGTCTCAGATCGCTTGGAGTTCGTCCCGCCGGCTACGAAGCGTCACGACTGATACTTCGGCTGCCGAGGCGACGGTAGACTGGGTGATCAACGCGCCTTGCTCCTGGGCGGCCAGATAGACACAGGCGGCTGCGACGCCCGTTGGCTGACAGCCGTTCGTGAGAGCTGTCTCCTCGGCGCGTGCTGCGAGTTCGTTCGCCCGGCGTTGGATGTCGTGATCTAACTCCAGCTCCGAGATGAGGCGGGAAATGAACGATGTCGGGCGCATCGGTGGTGTCGGCAGCTCCAATTCACGATTCAGTGTTCGGTAGGCGTTGGTGACACGTGAGGACTCGACTCGGGCGGCGTCGACGACGTCCTCGAGAAGGAGCGGATGTTGGTTACACCGGCAGGTGCCGTAAACACTCGCGGCGCCGATGGCCTCGATGGATCTGCCTCGAAGCAGATCCTCGCTCTGGGCGCTCCGGAAGAGCTGGCATGCTTGGTCACGAATCGACTCTGAGAGTTCGAGCGTACTCGCCAGCCGGCGCACTTCGCCCAGCCCGTGCGCGAGGTTCCGTTCCGCTTTGGACCGCCAGCGACCACGGGTCTGCTCACGTCGCATCCGGGCCAGCCGCCGGCGTTTCTGCCCTGAAAGTTCGTTTCCGTGTGCATCGGTTCCGTGGCCGATCTCCGTCGAGAGTCCTCGATCATGACGGGCCGCAGTCAGCGGTGCGCCTGTTCGCTCGCACTCGTCCTCATCGTACGCCCGCCACTCCGGTCCGTGATCGATGCGTTGTTCATCGATAACGAGGCCGCAGTCCTCACAGACCGTTTCGACCGCATTCGTAGTAACCCGGCCGTCGCACTCGGGACACTGGTTGGCGCTCGACTCCGTGTGGACGTCTTCGTCGAAGCCCGTTTCGTAGATGTCTCTGGTTGCCATTGAGTTCACCTTCGGGTTCAGGGATTGCCGAGACGGCAACCCCTTCGCCCATATGAGGGGGAATAAACACCCCCTGGAGGACAGCCGGTGCTCAACCTCAACCGACCCTTTACCTATCGTCCAACCCCTTTTTTACATCACTCCACGGGTCCCGAACTCCATTTACCGGCAGTGTCATGCGATTGGCTGACGGCAACGCCTCCTTTCGACACTATCTTAATATGGCTGGTTTGAGATTATGGTACCCAGAGAAGCAATGTTTAATGCATAATTATGAGTGAGGCTACATCTATTGACTCTGTTATCGAAGATGTTGGCGATGAACTCTACTCTCGACTGGACTTCGAGTCCGGTGGCGCAATTTATCCTCAAGTCACTGACTGGATGAAAGCGCACGGATTAGACCGCACGAGGGATCCGGAGCATGTGATTTGTGAACTCGCAGTCTTCAATCGTTTACTGAAGTCGACCCTTTATAAACTATATCGCGACGCGGGAGCTGACCTTGCTCCTCTTTCGAGTGACGCAGACATTTACGCTCGACTCATTCAAGCCCACGCTGAGACCAAGGATCAGGCCTTTGAAGAGAACGTACTTGACGGATTAGTAGAATCGGTCTCTGACGAGGTATTCTCTCCAGTACTTGATGTACGCAAACACCTGATCTCCAGAGATGACTCGACTGAAGAGGTGGGGCGTATCTTCGAATCGATTGTCCCTCAGGAAGCTCGCCGGAGATTGGGTCAATTTCGCACCCCTCAGAATGTTGCTGAATTTATGGCTGAATGGGCAATTGAAAAAGGCGATGATCGGGTCCTCGATCCTGGAATAGGGGCTGGAGTCCTTACTGCAGCGATGTATGACGCTAAACAGGCCGCTGAGGGTGAGACTCATATCGAGGATATGTGGGGAGTTGATCTAAGCGAATTAGCTGTTGTGATGTCCTCAACCGCGCTTAAATTGTCTAATGGAGAGGGCTCTCCAAATTTCATCAAAGACGATTTTATGGACACGTTGGCAGAGGGCCAGCCTCAACGGATTGACCAGCAGAACCCGCATGTGCTTCCTACTATGGACGCTGTCGTATCCAATCCGCCCTATTCCCGCAGCCACGAACTGGATAGCGACGAGAAGAGTCGGATCAATCGTATCGCGGAGGCCGAAGCTGGGGCAGAGATCTCTCAGAAGGCCCCGATGTATCACTATTTCTTCGTCCACGCCACCCAATTTCTCGAAGACGGGGGGCGGATGGCGTTTGTCACCCCTGCTAGGTTTTTAGAAACGAATTATGGGGTCACTCTGCGAAATTTCCTCACAGAACACTTCGACATTCATGGAATGGTCCTATTAGATAGTGAGATCCCTATTTTTCAAGATGCAGATACGGATCCTTGTATCACGTTTTTGGAGCGGAGGACAGGCGATGAGAGTGCTTCTACCACTTCTTTCATCAGAGCTGATGAGTGGCCAGGCAAGGAACCTCTTTTTAATGCGATTGAGGGGGATGTTCAGGGTGGAACCTCTTACGGGTTTGTAAATCAAGTAGAACAACGCGAGCTCGTGGCAGAATTCAACTGGACGGAATACGTCGATCCGGAGTCTGTGGATTCAATTCCTGGTCTCAAGCCCTTCAGTGATATCGCCGACATCAAACGAGGGATTGCTACGGGAAAGAACGATTATTTCTGTCTGACTCAGGACGAGGTTGAGGAGTGGAATCTAAGTGATGAATACCTCGTCCCGCTAATTCGGCGTACTCAAGAGCTCTCAGGATACGATCTGCGGAAGGACGAGGATTGGGAAAAGTGGCGTAATGATGGGGATGAGGTATGGCTCCTCTATTGTTACGACGAGGAAGAAAATCCGATAACCGATCCGGATCCAGCGTTAGAAGCTTACCTCAACCGCGGAGAGGAAGTGGGAGCGGCAGACAGCTATCTTGCGACTCACCGATCTCCATGGTACGCTGTGGATAAGCGACCAGCTTCCTCAATCCTGGTAACCTATATGAGTAAGAACGGGTTTAGATTTATCCACAACAAGGCAGGTGTAGTCAGTCTCAACAATTTACATAACGCCTTTCTGGACGACTATTCAGAGACTGAGATTGAGGCCTTACTGGCTTACCTGAATAGTAGTGTGGCAAACGAGATCGCCAAGCGGAGTGGCCGTACCTATTCGAGAGGATTACACAAGATTGAGCCAGATGAACTCAAGGATATACCAGTGGTTGACCCTGATGATTTGACCCACAAGGAGGTGGAAGTCTTGGCAAGAAAATTCAGAAATCTTTGCGAGGCCGCCCGTACTGATAATGAGAACCTCGACTCGGCAATCTCCAAGTTAGATACAAAAGTGATTGAAGTAATAAGCCCCGGGCAGCAGGTCTTAGACCTGCCACGTCGCGAATCTGACTGAACAGGGGATTTTGAGCGGCACGGCTGGTAATTTAACGGAACAATCCTGACCGCCGTGTTTTAAAAACCTCCGCCACATTACCCTCACCAACTACCGTGTCTGAGTCCCAGCAAGTCATCAAACAGGAGCAAACGAGGTTCTCCAGCGACAGCCAACTCCTGTCTGAGCTGGGGGAACGACTAATTGCTACCCGTCACGTTGCGCTCGCCGAACTCATCAAGAACGCCTACGATGCCGACGCAACACGGTGTAACATCTGGCTCGAAAACGACAATAGCGAACTTATCGTCAAAGACGACGGCCACGGGATGACTGAGTCGGAATTCGAGGACTTTTGGATGACCATCGCCACCTCGAATCGGGACAGAAACCCCGAATCACGGCGATACGGGCGGGAAGTCCAAGGCTCCAAAGGTGTCGGCCGGTTCGCCGTTCGGAATCTCGGACTGTTCCTCGAACTTCGGACAGTTGCCTACGACGAAGAAGCTGACGAGTACCGCCGCCTCGTCGCAAATTTCGACTGGGAAGAATTCGAAAGCGGGACTGGCCTTCAGGAAATGGAGGTCCGGTACCGAATTGAGGCTGACGCGACAGCCGAGGAGGAAGGAACGATCCTCCAGATCTCTGACCTCCAAGATGAATGGACTGAGGACGAATTGGAGCAGGTATCGAACAAAGTGCTTGACATCGTGTCAGCACCATACGAATCTGCTCCGTCAGAAATCGAGGGGACTGGGGACAATGATCCAGGTTTTTCCGTCTACTTCGCGCCCCCCGGCGAAGGCTCACCGCGCACCAGCGTAGCGCAGGAGATCTATGACCGGTACGTCGCTAAGGTCGATATCAGCGTCGACGGCAACACACTAACCTACGAATACGACTACAGAGACGGCGACTCTCGCACCTACAAATACGAACTCGACGAGAACCACGTCGGTGATATCGAAGGCGAAATCCGGTTCCTTCCGAATCGGAAAGGTGTGCTTGCCGGGATGGAAACGGCCGATGGCCGGAAAGCCCGTAGCTGGCTCAACGACAACGGCGGCGTCCGCATCGTCGACAATAACTTCCGCATGCCGCCGTACGGGGACCAAGGCAACGACTGGCTCGGACTGTCACAGTCACAGGCCCGCCGCGCCCGTAATTGGGAATCGCCCATCACTCAGGCGCTATTCCCAGAAGGAGACAGGGAGATTTCGGAAAGCCAGGCTATGCTTCAGCTCCCCCGGAAAAGCCAGGTGCTCGGCGCAGTCCACGTCTCCAGCTACCGGTCCGAGGAGACCGCCAGCGCGATTCCGAAAGACCGGCTGATGCCAGCGATGGACCGGCAGGGATTCGTTGAGAACGACGGCTACGAACAGCTTGTCGACATCACACGGGGCAGCCTCGAGATACTCGGTGTGGTCGACCGGCTTGAACAGCAGAAACAGAAAAAGGAGAAGGCGAAGGAGAAGAAGGACGAGACGACGTCCACAATCGATTCGACCAAGGAGTTCGTCCAAGAAAGCGACGACATTGGGGAATCTACGCGGCAGGAACTCCTCGACCAGGTTGAGGACATTGAGTCGCAGGTCGAGGAAACCCATGAGGCACAAAAAGAAGCTCGGGAAGCAGTTGAGTCGATGAACCTACTCGGGGTCGTATCTGCCTTTATGAGCCATGAGACGACCCTAATATTAGACTCGGCGAAGGACATGCTAGACCGGTGGAAAGAGGTCCCGCCAGGGGAGCGTACCGAAGAGTTTCAGGATCGAATTGAGCACACTGAACAGGCGGTTGAGGACTTCGAAAACCACCTGCGCTATTCGAAGATGTTCCTCCGACAAATTTCGGAGGGTGACGACACTCAATTCCAACCGAAGCCCCAAGTTAATGATATCATCCAGAACTTCCAGCGGTATACTGATCAGCGAAAAATTGAGGTAGAGAATGCTGTCCCGTTCGAGCTTGAGACGCCGGAAGTGAACGTCGGGCTCTATACTGGTGTCCTCATCAATCTGTATACTAATGCCATCAAGGCTGTTGTGGAAGATGGTATCGGAGACGACGGTCGCCGTATCAGGTTTGAAGCAGAAAACACGAGTAACTGGCATAAGGTCCGAGTCATCGATAATGGGGTTGGAATATCTGAAGAAGAACGAACTCGGATTTTCGAGCCAATGTACTCAACCACAGACGTTGAAGGCCCGACCAGCGTTGGAACTGGACTTGGGCTCTACATCGTGCAGCAGGTGGTAGAGCGTGTCGACGGAGAGATATCGCTAGTTGATTCACCTGAAGAGTTCGAAACTGCGTTCGAAGTGAGGCTACCACGATGACTGCATTCGATGATCGTGTCCTGGTCTTCGAAGACCGGGACGACAATTATGACGAAATCCAGCGGCCGCTCGAAGAGGCATTACCAGATGAACTTGCCCTTGAACGATTCGACCACAGTTCGCCGATTGAGTCCAATGAAGTTCTATCCGCACTGGAGGAACGGGTCAGAGATCCCGAGTTCCCATTACTCATCATTCTGGACTACGATTTGACTGTGGCAGGAAACCAAGTTCGGCGGGAGCACGTCCGGCAGCTCTGTGAGGATCATGATCTTCCTCTTTGTATATATCATAGGATTGACTCGTCCTTGGAAGATAAACTTCAGGTAGAGGAGTATGAAGAGGACCGAATCAAAATCAACCCCAGCAAGGGTGCAGAAGAAGTTGCCAGCGATGCGGCGAACATCGCTAAAGGATTCAATCAGATCCGTCATGCGTTAGCAGAGGCGCTCGGTGACCAATCACGCCCTGCCATCCCAGAGATTTTAGATGCGCCACGGGGAGTTCGCGGGAAACTGGATCAATATGCTTGGGGTAATCCGGGCGCCTTGATGGGTGGTGGCCCAGATATGGATCAGGATGATCTCATACGTCGATCAACCACTCATCTGGGCTACTGGATTCATAATGAACTTCTTGAGTTCCCCGGCGCCTTGTTGAATCCGGTTGCCTTGGCTGCCTATCTTGATGTTGATCACGAATCCTTCTGTGATAACACAGAGTATCAGGAGCCCTTTGATGATGCGTTATACGACGGGCCGTTCTCGGAACTCGGTCAATGGTGGTGGACGCCAAAAGTTGACGAAATTAGGGCACTGCATATGACTGACGAGGATCAGGAGATGCCATTAGGTCAAACGATATTCGAGCGACTTGATTTACCGGAAATTGGCCCTGCTCTCTGCCACGACGGCGAGTCTGAGGAGCACGGAGGAGCCCGCTACTACTGTATCATTAAGCAGAAGCCGGTTTGTGAAGATCATTCAAAGAATCCCGAAGGTTGGATCCCTATGGGTGCTACCCGTTCGCGGATTTCACGAGACGAGCTGGCGCGATTGGAACCCTGGACTCTGAGCTAGATCTACTATGTCAGGAGAACCCGTAGATTTGGACAATAGAGATTATATAGATATCAAGAACGCCTACGATACCTTCTGGGAGATGTTTAAAGGCTCTCAGGGGGTGAAAGCTGAGGGAACATCGGACGATATCGATATCACGAAGGATCAGGGAAAAATTCGGGTTGAGGTACCCTCCTGTCTCAAAATCAGTGATCTTCAATATCGACGGGATTCGCAGGAAGATCTCTTTGATATCTGTTTCCAGGCCGAATTGATTATCTCTGGCCGGGAGTCCGATGAGGGCATCAGGTATGAGATAGATAAATCAACGACACGGGTGACGTACCTCCGACGGCTCGGTGATAGAGAAGACGATGGTCGGTATCCTGCAGAAATAAAGCAAGGAATGCACTACGACTTCGAGTCCGATCCTAGTGCTCGCCATCCAATTTTTCACGTCCAATATGATCCGACTGCGATTGATCTCGGAGTATTGAATCAGGATTATCGAATTACGAATGAGGACGAAGTGACAGGAGACCATCCTGACTTCCCCCGAATTCCGTCTCCACCAATGGATTTTGTCGGCATTCTCTATTTGATTATTAAGGACCATGAGCAGGCAGAGAATGCAACGTGGCCCAGCAGAGTACTTGATTTGTTGGCGGATCTACCGACCTTCCCAAAGTCGTGCTTCGAGCCGAATCCACAGGCTGGAAGTGAAATGATTCCTGAATGGTGGTACGTCCACGCTGATGGGGGAGCTCACGTGGCAGATGAAATCCTTGAGGTTCGGTGTGTCGAATAACCGGGTCGTGGCTGCGCGCGCAACGACCGCAGGGAGTGAGCACGGAGCGGTGGGCGGGGCGGCGGGGCTTGGGTCGGTCCGGCATACACGAAAAAAGAGGGCCCTCAGCCCCCTACTCTTCCCACCAGCGGCGGTCGCGCTCTGGGAAGACGATCATACTGTCGTAGGTGACGGCGAGTGAGCACCGCCCCTCGTACCAGTTCTTCTTGACGGCCCGCATCCGAACGGTGTCACCTTCTCTGACGAAGGCCGGCTCTGACTTGCGCCAGGAGGTGAACTTGATTTTCCCGGTATCGTCCGCGATCAGGCCCACTTGAGCGATCTTCGGGCTGGAAGCATCCCAGAGCTGGACGACTTCTCCTTCGATGCTCACCTCGTCGGTTTGCACGTCTGGGACGTCCTCGATCGGGCAGATCGCGCCGGGGGCCGCCTTGAGTGCGTCCATCGTGTCGAACACTGCTTCGGTGATGTCCTGCCCCTTGGCGACCCGCTTTGCGAGTGCCCGCGAGACGGCCGCCCGACTGTGCCCGGTGCGAAGCCGCTGTGCCATCCGGTCTGCTTCCTGATTCACCTTCGCCAGCTCCATCCGCGAGAGCCGCTCACGCGGATCCGTCCGGTCCGGGGTGCGTTCCGCCCGCTTGCGCTGCCGCCGTTCGGTGACGACCTCACGGGTCCGCTGCGCCCGCCCGTCCTGGGTGCCGAGTTCCGCCTGGGCGCTGATGTGCTCCAGTTCGGCCTCTCGGGCGCGAATCTTCTCTTCCTGCGCGAGGGGCAGGTGCGAGAAGTCCTGGACGATCCCGTCTGGGTGGTTGGAATCCACCTTCGCCTGCTTTTCCTGCTGGACCGTCGCCCGGAATTCCGGCTGGTCGTCGACGACCTCGAAGCCGTCCTCGTCGACGCCGGCGTCTTCGGTTCGTTCGAATGCCTGTTCATCCACCGTAACGACCTTGCGACTCGAGTTGTTACTAGACATTGG
>ENA-ORCO01000456-ORCO01000456.1-marine-metagenome-genome-assembly--contig:-NODE-456-length-19465-cov-3.933980_pt1 | contig 19465 bp, 22 predicted proteins | sample MGYA00248633_ERZ508508 | MGnify/ENA primary metagenome ERZ508508 (study PRJEB26179, sample SAMN06268845) | marine metagenome | isolation source: A23 P1 aerobic enrichment on pine of planktonic cells taken...
CGACGAGCATGAGCAGTGCCCCCGCACCTACGGTGATGCCGCCGAGAAAGTACGGCATCGAGTATGCCGGCACTGGTACCTGTCCGGTGACGACGAACCACGCATCAAGTACACCGAGTCCCGCGTGTAGCAGCGTGACGATCATCGCGAACACGGACACTTCGATATGGATACGACGGGCAGCCTCGTGGAGCACACCGAACGACGCCGTATTATAGAGGATTCCCGTGAGAACCGCCAGATACAGCGCCGGATACGTGACGAGTGCAGAACCTCGGTCGAGGAGCCAGACGAGCTGAGACATCACGATGCCCCCGTCGTTTCGACGGCATCGGGACATCCGTTCACGTCCTGGAACCCGTTTTTCGTTTCCGGTCGTGTCGGACACGTATCCGCCGAGTCGTTGATACCATCACCATCGTAATCGGCAGGGGCCTGTCGAGTCGAAACGGTCTGGTCGACGAGGTCGCTTTGTTTTTGTTCGGTCGCTTGGGCGGCACGCACGTCTCCGATCTGCCAGAGAGCAGGGACAGCCACCACTAAGACGACGATTGCTACGATGGTGATTCGTTGCTTATGTGTCCAGGACATGTGTCTCAAACCCTTCTGTTGGATGAAAGACGCCGTCGTGGATGATGAGTGCCTCCAGACCCTCCCATTCTGATGCTAATTCGCGTGCCTCAGCAAGTGGGAGTGCTGCGATGGTTGTCGCCAGGGCGTCGGCTTCCATACAGTCCCGGCGCACCACGACAGTGACCAATTCATGACGAGAGCCGAGGGATTCAGTGGTTGGATCGTAGACGTGGTCAGTCCCGTTTCGCGATCGTCGGTAGCCGCCGGACGTTGCGACGTACCAGTCCGTGTCTAGAATCTTCAGCGGTGTGTCGTCGCCGTACGGACTCTCGATGGCAACCGGGCCTGTCGGTGGAGACATATCCCCGCCACCACTAACGAACCCACGTCGACCAACACCGCCGAGTGCCTCGCTTGCCCGGTCAACGATGTACCCTTTGGCGAGGCCATTGAGATCGAGTTTGATGTCGGTAGTGACGTGGGAGCCGCTGGTCCGGACAGTCCCGGTATCGAATCCGTCTGGTGGTGTTTCGCTGTCACCACGCAGGAATGTTTTGAGTTCGTGTTCGAGGCGGCCTTGATAAATATCGAACACCCCGTCGGTCCGGTCGTTGTATTCGAGCCCACGCCGGACGATACGCGCGATGTGTTCGTTCGCGATTTCCCCTTCACGGTTGAGTTGGCTGACGGCACTCACCTCATCGAAGGCGTTCAGCTGTGCTTCGAGTGATTCAGCCGTTTCTTGGGCCGCGGTTGCCGCAGTCTCGGCCCGAATGCCTGTCGCCTGAATCCGAAACGTCGTGTCACAACAGCTGAACGCGCGGTGGGTGTCACCGAACCGTTCGCACACCGATGCGAGCGATCCCGTCATCTCGGTCACTCGTCCTCTTCGTGTTCGTCGTGTTCCTCTTCGTATTCCTCCTCCTCTTCGTGGTCGTCGTTTTCTTCGTACTCCTCGTGTTCCTTGTCTTCGTAGCTGGACTGGGTCTGGACTGCTGGCGTGAAGTCCTGATTCGGCGTCGGCGCATCCGCAGCGACCTGTTGCGATGCGTCCGACGCCGTCGAATCGGGTGAGTCAGTTTGGTCGCCAGCCTGCGCGAGGCCGCCACCGGGCAGAGTAAGGGCCCCGGCGACACCAGCTGTAAGGAGCGCACCTACGAGCGTGAAGGCGACGAGTTTGTTTTTCGGGACGGGAACGCGCATGGTTAGCTGTCCCTCGGTTTAGAACCGCTAGCTTTGACGTGTCGATCGTTGCGTTTTGCCATTGCAAATAGAGGGTTGAGACAGCCTTAGTAAGTCGTTCGCGTCCAACCCTCGAATCTTCGTACAGTTATCGAATCGGTTCAGAGCGCGAGGCGGGTTCTGAGTATATATGTGACATCGTTATCGAGCAACTGGCAGTCTGGCGATTCGCCGCATTGTCTTTCGACGAATCTCCCGAAATCACGCATTATAGCCCCGCTAAATTCGGTGTAGTCTCAACTCTAGTTTCAAATTCTGTATAGCAGCATACCATTTACCAAAGCCGGTAAAGCCAATGATAGTACTATAGAGGGTGCTGAAACGCCGAAATTCTGGTTTTGGGATTAGGTTTGTATTAATGTAATAAGCACCACCAGTTTTAGGCGGGAGGCCGCTGTACGGGAAGCATGGATCGTCTTCCGCCTGCATACGACGCTACTCCCGGGGATGACGCCCTCGAAGCCGCCATCGAGAAACGACTGGTCGATATCGACTCCGGGCGCTACCGAACAAACGTCGCCAGCGTGCTGCGAAAGTTCGCAACGTGGGCTCGGGACCAGCATACCATCTCCAGTCCAGAGGATATCGACGATGATCTCTGCCGACAGTACGCTCGCGATCTCGCTCGAGCTGACGACCGAGACGATATTTCACCGGAGACTGCCCGCCGCTACTTCGCCTACGTCCGCTCGTTCCTCACGTGGGCCGTCTACGAGGGCCTAATTCCGACGAACCCGGCCAAGACCAACCACGCCGAAGGCCCACTCCCGACCGACGAGACTGAAACAGACCAGCAGTACTGGACCGCGCGGGACCGCGATGCTATCTGTGCGACAGCCACCGCTCGTGTTGACAAGGCCGGCGAAAGCGATGACGTCGACCGCACGGCGGCCTACCGTGACCAGGCACTCGTCTTCCTACTCGCCTACTCAGGAGCCCGTAGTGCAGAACTGGTCGCTGTTTCTGATGACGAAGAGCGGAACGGCCTGCGGTGGCGGCACGTCGATTTAGAGGCTGGCACAATGCAAGTATTCGGTAAGAATCGAACCCGAGAGTCTGCGCCGATCCTTGACGATGCGCTTCGCCCGCTTCGGCGCTGGAAGCAACTTCGCGACCCTGACGAGGATGAGGCCGTGTTTCCCAGACTCGACAACGCGGCAAAGGTACTGGACCCAACGCCGTCGATCACCACACAGTCGGCTCGAAATATCCTCGCCGATCTCTGTGAGTGGGCCGACTATGAGTTCGAGGAACCACTAAAGCCACACGGCGCCCGTCGTGGCCTCGGGCGGGAGATCTATCGCGAGAACCCACAGCTGGCACAGGACGTACTCCGACACAAGTCTATCGAGACAACCCACGAAGGCTACGCTCAGGAAGCTGCGAAACGTACCCGCGACGAAGCAAATGATCTCATCTCCGGTGAGTAGGCTAACCAACGCAGGTGTCTAAAAGATCGTATTGTTGGTTAGCTCAGTTCGGAAGATGCGCAGACAAAATTACTGATACACGATACGAGTTCACCAGTATACAAGAGATCTGACCGTCGCGTGTGGTTTGGAAACTAGCGGTTTCTTGGAGTCCACTCATAGCGTGATTGACGACGCCATTAACGATGCATCTCGCAATTGTAAAAGATAGAATACCTTCTTCAGATGAACTTTCTGATGACCTAACTAGCTATGACACTATTCCAGTACAAACCGGTAGTTCTCTCCATAGAACCTGATATTAGTGAGTTAGCACTACCGATTGACCGATCGGTGTGATATAGCGACTTCCTTCACTGGATAGTAGCTGTATATAGGTTTTAGTGGCAAGCGACTATGATGATATCTTGTGTATTCCGCCCTCCAGGAGTACCACCGATCACTCCTACGACATGCTGTCCTGCCTATGGCTTCGATCTACTTGCCCAGTCGCTTCCGTCTGAGTAAGCGAGTCAGTCGTGAATTGATTAGGGATTTCAAAGACGGCTGGCTGTTACCAGAAATCAAGCAGTACAAGCGAGGCTGGTAGTATGGCCAAGGATTCAGATTTCAGTGTTAATGGTCCTGATACTCTGGGCAATGCAGTACTATACATCCTTGTCGGTGTTGCTATCGCTAGCTACGGGGGATACGATTATGTCCAGCAGACTGAAGCGGTCCGAAATTCGGTTGAGGTAGATGCGACGCTCACGGAAGTTAGTATTGAGACGGATAGTGGAACATCATCGAACCCGGGCGTAAAGTACGAACCAAGCGTCGAGTTCGAATACACTTATAATGGAACTAGGTACACCGGAACAGAACTATACCCGGCGAATATTGAGCGCAACTATGAGACACGCTCAGCAGCCGAATCAGCAATCGAACCGTACGAACAGGGGACACAGACAACTGCATATGTTTCTCCAGACGAGCCAGGAGATGCGTTTCTGAAGAACAAAACATCAAACGCGCCAATCATAGCTATTGGCATTGGTGGGGTGTTCGCTCTCTTTGCAGCTTTTTCCGCTCTGAAGAAAATATGAATTACCCGATGTAATTGCTGCCTACATCGATACGTATGGTTACCGAACACCAATTGACAGCACACGTTGCTGCTACTGACAACGACAGAACTAGTGGAGGGTTTCGGATCAAATATTCTGTCATACGACCTTGCACGCTTGCCAGTATGTATAGACGGCCGCCGGTCAGTGCCAACCCCGAAAATATCCAGTTCGTGGCTATGAACACCCGCCGGTTTGTTTTTTCGAAATCTGAACCCAAAGTCGTCGCTGTACGGTGGTTTCCCAGTTCTTGAAGACGGGCTATCCCCGTTTCATGGCCGTCAAATCGCAGTTCACGGGCATGAAATCCTCGTCTGATTTTAATTATCCCCGTCAACTATCCAGCGATACCGTGTCCGCGATTCCACCCTGGATCGACGAACGGATTGATCGGAACCTCGATAACACACTCACGCAGGAACACGTTGTCGAGACGATGCTTGAGTCCGATCGTCCGTTCTTTTCGATCCGTCAACTGCATGCGCGCATTAAGCCTGACGTCAGTCGGGCCACGGTTCGAAACCGGCTTCAGGAGCTTCAGGAGATCGATGTCGTCGCAACCGAAACGTACCCTGACTCGATCAGCCTGTACTACATCAACCACCCAGAGTCGGACTGGCCAGTGTCGCCCGAGGGCAAAGATGCGCTGAATGCAAACACCCCGCTGGATCGGCTCTCCACTCGCGGATTCCTTACCCTTTCGGACACGGCTGGAATCCGCACACTCGTGCTCGCTGGGTTCCAGTTGAGCCTCGTCCTGCTCGCACTTGGTGGCGTCCTCACAGTCATTGGTGCTGATGTAAGCGGTACCCAAAGCGACATCGTACTCTGGGATACCGCATTCGACCTGGTAGTCGTGAGCATACTGTTACTCGTCACCGAGCGGACAGTCCGGTGGGTTCGTGACAGATATGGCCCACTGAACCTCCTGCCGTCGACGTAAGCAAAACGAATCAGAGATCACTAATACGACTTCAAAGCCCTCCACTCAACCCATGACCTCCACACCACCTACGCCCGGACCCAAACTGCTCGAGGAACGCTCACTCGGTGGCATCCTCATCCACTTCCTTGCGATTCCAACTGGCGTCGTCGGAGCTGGAATCCTGTATCTCCTCGCCACTGACGAGTTCACAAAGCGAAACGCCCGCAACGCGCTCGACTGGCACCTTACTGTGCTACTGATAACAGCCATCACGTTTGGCTCTGTGCTCACCTATGCCGAACTTACTGGACAAGGCATCACTGATGTTTCCATCCTTCCATCGTCTGTGTCGACGGTCGCCGGCATCGTTACTTCGGCACTTCTCATGCTTTGGTTTGCTGTCACGGCTTGGACATTCGCTGTCGGACTCATCGCAATGGTGAAAGCCATATTTGGGACGGCATGGCGGTATCCATTCTCATTAGCTCTCGTCGAGCGGTTTGGATCCCATATTAATCTCTCGGATAGGTGGCCGCTTGTTATACTCGGATACATTGTCTTGTCACCATTGCTCATCTGGGCTGTTTTCTTTGCTTCAGCAAACGATGCTATAGTCATCCTTTCTGCCTTCGGGTTGCTCGGCCTAATACTGGGTTTGACCCCGTTGACAGGGATCGCAATGTATCGTCATGGCAAGGAACATTGGCTGCAAGATGCCGACCGGCAGTCACACGTTTTTGCACATATTGGCCTCCCAGTTCTCGTCGCTGCTATCGGATATGCGGTTTCGTGGAGCTTCACTCAGTCGGTATCGCCTCAAGGCGATGCAATGTATGTCTTCCTTGCTGCATTCTGGATATCGTCGATCGTGTACTTGATTCGGTGGTGGACGACATCGTCGGAATGATTCACTATAGCAATGCTGAAAATCTACTATCTTCTGCCGTCTAAGTAAGGTCCGGTCTGTCTCATTTCGAGTTGATAAACTTCCGCTTGAACCGCGTAGTAGTATTCAGATGTCCGTGTTGAATACACAGCATGAGTTGTTCAGGTAACACTCTTGAGTTCAGCGGTGCATCGAGTAATTGAGAACCATCAATTTCGCCGGGAGTAGCCGTACTGGAAGCGTGGATTGTCTTCTGCCCGAGTACGACGCTACACTCCACGCTTGAGAATATCGGGAAAGTATTTTTACGTACCGTCGGCAGGACCTATCGATGCCCTCCCCAAACAATCGACAACCCGCTGGCGGCGTTCTCGTTATCGCTGGCCTCACAATCATAATACTCGGGTTCATTTTGGTCCCTCACCCTGGTGAGGCCCAGTCCACACATCAGATAGAACGGACCGTCAAAGCCGACGAAGTCCCAGAGAGCAAGACCGTAACGCTAGTCGGTGATTTGTCACCAGAAGCAAAGTCAGCATTCCGAGAAGCCTTAGCTACCGATGGTAGCCATACCGTCTATGGTAAAGAAAATCGGGCACCGGAATGGTATTACTCCGATGATGCTGGCTACTACTACGTCCGGAGTGAGGGAACGATATATGAGGTGACGACGAGCGGATCGGCAGGACACATCCTTGACTACGTCAAAATAAGCCCCTTCATTCTGATTGGGCTTGCGATGGGCGTTACCGGTGTTCGATGGCTTCGATGAGGGTGAAGTCGAATATCTGCAGTTTACTTGTCCTACCATTCCTCCAGATACTGCACTCGCAGCCGTTACTTGCACACATACCAGACAATGAGATGCTAGTTTCTTTCTGAGACTAAAACTAGAAAACGTCGGACTACTCGTACTAGTCCAGCCGCTTAATTACTTCTGCAAAGGCGACGTTCTCAGTCACGTCAGTAATCTCGACATCGACACGCTCTCCCACCTCGGTGTCTGGAACAATGACGACAAACCCACGATCGACACGGGTAATACCATCACCTTGGTCACCAATATCTTCGATTTCGACAGTGTGTTGCCCACCTTCTTCGACTGGTGGTTCCGGCGGCCCGCGTTCCCGTCGTGACTCCGTACTGGTTTGCTCGGTTTCAGTATTCGTCGGTGACGACAGAAGCGCGATACGGTATGTCTCACCCTCTTGTAGGTCGCCAAGCTGAAGCTCCTGGTCTGGGACTTCAACCACGTAGGAGTTCTCGCGCTCTTCGATAGACGCAGAAAACAGACACCGAAGTTGGGTAGGAATATCCATCACTAGCCTCCTATGGAAGACACCTACAGAGACATACTTGAGTCTGCTGTCTATGACTACTCCGGCGCAACGACGTCTTCACACGTCGGACACTCCGCCCAGATGCCCTCCGTGCCATCGTCTTTCTCGTATTCAACCAGCAGCCACGGAGACGTGATACGCTCGTCGCAGTTTGGGCAGCGACCGAGACTTCGCGTGTCATCAGGCATGGAAAGGGGATGGAAGGAGCGTGTGACAGTATTCCTTCCACGCAAAAATTGCCTGTCTTTGGAAATAAGTGTTAGCCAGTGTCTCGCGCCACCCAACAGAAACGTGCCCCGCCGTCACGGGTACACCTACTGCAACCGCCACTCCAGTTCAGGCAAGCAGTCGCTCGTCGCGAACGGTCGGCGACGTGAGCTCGTAATAGATCTCACCGTCGCCATGATATTCGGCATTGTATGTGAACTCCTTCGAAATGCCGAATTCACGGCGCACATCCGCGGGCAGGCACCACTGGATGCTCGTCCGGATATCCACTGGCTCGATATCGAACTGGCCCGGCGGGTCTGCGACAGTACTGTAGTCCTCGTCGATATACAGTGCCACCGTTAGCGATGACTCACCAACGTCCTCGATCTCCAGCCGACATGTATCGTCGACGTCCAAACCTGCGCCCTGCTGCCAACTTTGGTCAATACGCAGGTACAGACTGACACTTCCTCGCTGGACCACGCTCCGGCCGAGCATGACTGAATTGGCCATACCCACGGATTAGCAGTATTTGAGAAAAGGGTATCGGCGCTGTCCACTACTATCTCGGCTATCACTCTTACAATCTCTTACCAGACTGTTTCAGGACCATACTGGAGAGTGACAGAACACTGTACCAAACCAGGCATATTTGTTTGTGGTCTGCTACATCTCTCGCGTCCGGAGGCGATCCGCAACAAGACTGAGTACCCCTACCCACACGAGAGGCCACACACCCTGCCGGTCCAGAATGACCGGGTGGCACACTGTCTCCGTACAGCGATCGTATCGAACTGACCGCCCAATCCACTGTGACCGTTGCTTCGGAGGGCAGCGGTGGCGTCCAAAATGACGCCGTTCTCAGCCGACTCACCCCGATACCTGAACAGGGCCTTCCCCAGCCCGCAAGCGGGGATTGACACCTATGATAGGATGTTTTTCGACCAAGATGAACAGTCCACGATCACTCGCGGTATCGCTGGCCGGACGCACTTGTGCCAGACAGAGTAAGAGCCCATCCACGCTGCTGGACGCCGCCATCGAGTCCATACTGCGTTGTGGCTTGGCAGACGACTCCGCTGGCGCTACCGAGATGATGGCAACCCGATTTGCCATGCACGCGCCCAGTCCGTTGCTGGGCCGCGATAAGCACCTGCTTAGTGTCGGAGGTACCAACTGATGTCGGGCCAGCGCATTCGAACCTCGCTTGATGAGGTCCTCCAGGAGGTCCGTGAGGACGAGCATGAGACGACAGGGACAGCCGATGTCTCGTTTACACCATCACTGGACAGCCTCAACCAAGACCAGTACGACTGGCTCCAGCGCTGGATCGTCGAAGGCTATGACTCTCGACGGGAGCTGGTCCTGTCGTTGCACCAGATGCAGTTCTGGGCGCTCGGTCGGGTCCCAGACGGCTGGTTCGTGAACGTCTGTTCCCATCCGGTTCCGCTGTCGGTCGCCATTACGTCGGAGAACCGCCAGCAGTGGCGGGATGATCCCGTCGGCCCTGCAACTGCCAAACGGGAACGGCAATACCTCGCAGCGAAGTACATCCGTCCAGCATTCCGGGCAGCGTATCGAACGCTCCGGGCCGATGCACAGCAGTACACTAACGAATCCGAGCGTGTCGAGGACCCCGATAAGACGGAGTTCTTCGCCATGCGGCCGGCGCTGGACGAACTGTATCGAAAACAGAGCACGTTGCTCGTCTCACTGCTGGACGGGTTCGAGGACATGACCGCCGTTGACGAGTGGCTGTCTCGACTGGATCGAGGGACACTCGGCGAGCTCCACAAAGTCGAGCCGGATTTTGACTGGAAGATTCACGACCGGCGGAGCGCCCAGCGAGTGTTACTTCGCGATGCAGAGAAGTATGCGCGTGAGCGTGAACTGTGGGCGGCCACGTACCTCTTGCCGGCGTACAACCGTGCAGTTGACCGCTGGGCGGAGCGAGCTGACGAACACCGTGAGGACGGCGAGAACGGCGACCACACCCCCACGAGGACGATGTAACATGGCTGGGCTACACGATCCACAGGAACTGGGATTTGCGGACCCACACTACGGTAGCAAGCAGTGGACCGGTGACGACCGCAGGCACGCTGACGGGCGGCATCTCCGCCGACTCCACGGCATGCCGAAGTTCGACCCCGAGCAGTTCGAGGATGATGGGCTCGTCCCAGCGTTCTGGGACCACACGTGGGACGGCGGCCGCAATCAGCCCAGCGGCGGTGTCGAGTGGTTCGCAACGGGCCCGCCGAACTCGGGGAAGACGACGCTGGCGCTCCGAGCCGCCCAAATCGACATGGAGGTCAATAATTCACGGGTGGTCTGGCGAGCTGCAACAGGTTCACGGTCGGAGTGGCTCCCGTACGCACCTGTTGCGCATGTGTGCCTCCCCAAGGGGTACGACGCGACCGCGCGTGTCGTTCCGAAGGGTAGGGACCGCAACTCGATGGGCAAAGAAGTCCCACTCGAGGACGTCGTCCGGAAAGTCACGCACTACAGCGATATCATGGATCTGAATCTGAACGTCCTCCAGGACGGCGTCTTCCACGTCGTCTACCCCGACCCGAAGATGCGAGGGTGTCAGTGGGTCTACGAGGAGTCCGACAAGGTCATCGACGGCGTCGAGTTTCAGGCGGGCGACCCGGTGGATCACTGGTGGTTCGGCTGGGCGCTGTCGCTCGTCGAACGTGGGCCCTTCGACTGGACAACGTGGATTTGCGACGAGGTCGCGTCGCTCGCCCGTGAGGGTGTCTCGAAGGACAAGTACGCTACCCTCCAGAAAGTCCAACTCGCCGGGACGGCTGTCGAGGACTTCCGGAAGAACGGGGTTATCGGCCTGTTTTTCGGCCACAAGGACAAGCATCTCCACAACCTCTGGACCGACCGCATTCGCTGGCGGGTCGCGATGAATGGGACCGCGAACCCCCACGGCGGGTCGGCGCCGAAAGGCTTCGAGTCCGTGCCGATGGAAGAAGATATCACGTCAGATTTGGACATCGGCGAGGCAGTGATGTACACCGAACAAGGGTTCACCTGGCCACCGATCACGTGGCCAGAAATTTCGAAGCCAATCCACGGTGATCTGAAAGTCTCCCTCTCCGAGTCGGAGTCGGACTGAGCTGCGGTCCCAGGGGGTGCGTCGGTGTGATCGGTCCGGGCCCACAGTGCAGTCGTCGACGGCCTCAACCATCGGTTGTAACCTCTCAGTTTTCTTGTGTGACAACTACGGCATGGGGGTCAGGTGAGGGCTTACCCTTTTCAATTACTCGTTGTTACGCTCATGTAATGAAGACGATCCCGTTGCAAGATGGCCGGTGGCGAGTGTTCCTCGACACCGACGAGTATACGACGCTGTTAGAAAGTGCATACGAGCCCCAGAGCCGAAGCGCCCGGCAGGTCCGCTTAGAGATGCGGCTGATGTCGTGTTCCATGCGCGTAGACACGGTAAGCGGGCTACGGTACAACCAATTCCAACGATGTGAGACGCCAGAAGGTGATCGCTGGATATGCAAGGTTATGGCGAAGGATTCGACCAACAGAGAAGCTGAAACCCGGCCGCGAAGCGTGTTCATCCCACAGGACATCATGGACGATCTCCAGAAATACGTGGAGAGACGGAACATCGGCGCGGACGATCAACTGTTCAAATGTACAACCCGCACGATTCAGCGGGACGTGACACGGTCGGCAAGTAATGCGGCAACGAGGACCGGGAACGATGAATTCGAGAAAGTTTCGGCCCACGATCTTCGCCGGTACTTCGCCACTCACCTGCTGTTCCGCCACGAAGTCTCGCCACCCGTTGTTCGGGCGCTGGGCGGCTGGAAGAGCGACGAAGCAATGTTCGAATACTTGGTGCTCCCGAACGATGTTCTGTTCGAGCGGCTTGGGGACGCCGGACTCCTGGGAACATCGTACGATAAGCTCACCCGGCACGACCACGCGGAGAAGATAGAGGCAACGACCGACCGACTCGCTGATCTCGTTGCAGCTGCTGATCAGGACACCGTCGAAACCGCCGGTCAGTGCACACAGGATGTCTTCGCTGAGATTGAGACTATTACCGTTGACGTTGAGACAGACACGTCCAGCGATGATGACTCAGCGGCTGACCAGGGACAGCAAACCTCTTTCCAGCAATTCAACGGTCACCACGAGGTGAATGGTCCAATCGCTGCGACCGCAAAATGGTACTGGCGTACCAGTGACCGAATCATTGGGTGGACAGGCTCAAAGGTCAAGTCGATGTGGGACCGCTACGTCGGCGTTGATGTCCGGGCAGAAGTTCGGAAATCGAAAGCCCGAACAGGGCTGTTTCTCGCAACAACAGCAGCTACGGCACTTGTAATGGTGATGTACGGCCTGTTGCAAGTCGGTGTCTACATTGACCCGATAGCCGGCGACATCCACGCAACGCCGCTTGGCGTTTACAGTCTCATCGTGTCGCTACTGGTGTACCTCCACTGGTCCGGCAACATGTGGGAAGCAGCGCTGGCCGATCTGGGTTACGACTCGCTTGCGGACAGACTCACCATCGACACTTGGCTGACTAATTCAGCTGGGCCAGAGTAGTAGGTCGTGAAGCAAGCCACGCACAGGCTGTAATTAACTCGTATAAATCGGGGTGCAATGAGTAGTGTATCTTTCCCCGCCGAGAGACGCTCTATAGCGCGTCTGACACAGTGGATGGGTTGGCCACGTAGGTGGTCTCGTCGTCGATTGGCCAGTCGTGTATGGCACGTTTCGCGAGCTCGCTTGCATCCTCTGGTACCACGAGAACCCGCCGATAGCCGGGGGATCTAAATGCCTGTAGCTGTGCCCTTGCTTCGTCACCCGCATTCCGAAGCGAATCACCGGTTTCAACCTCAACTACCAGGTTAGCGGACCGCTGATTGTGAAGAATGAGGTCCGGAATACGGTCACTGTCGAGGACCCCCTCAGGATTTCCATCTGCATCTACGTCGATGTGATCGACGAATAGCGTGGCATCCGGGACAGTGCTTTCCAAATGCTTGTACGTCGTTTTGAGCGCCCGGTCATGCTCACTGGTGGTCAAATACTCTACTGCCTTCACGCCGCCGTATGCAACTGCACCGGCGGCGGCAAGTTGTGGTAGTACCATGGTTTTCAGATGTCTCCGCCTGGTTTCCAATGGGAGACATACTGGTGTATGAATCTGGAGCACTTGAACACTCGCCCAGCTCGGTGAAAGTATAACCGCCAGACAACAGTAGGATTCGACATCGTATTTTTGTATCAACAAAGGATACAGTACACTTGGTTCAAACTGACCGAGCAGTAGTCAGTGACTCGTGCTGTATCTCGGGCGGAACTGGACATAGATGGATGGGCCGCTATCGCACTCGCTAACGAAGCCGGTTGCACGTATCTGGTACGCCTGTGACGGTGGGTTAGAGTGGCCGGAAGACTCAACGCAGCCACGGGTCACCTGGACGATCACCGACGACGTGTGAGCAGGCACTTGCCGAGCAGGGCTGCGTGGTCACGGTTGTGGATCGGCGGCTGGCGGCACCCGTCGTAGCGACCGAACGGGTTCTGGCGTGGCGTGGTTGGTCGACGCTCAGGAGTGCGTACAAGTGGGCACTGGAGCGTGAGGCGTACGAGCGGCGGCATGGAAAGGGAAAGTCACAATCAGTGACTCCAGCGGGGCCTGACACCCGGCGCTCATGCAGCCATCGTACTCTCTCATAGCACCGGGTACCCGGTTTGACCGGTGTGTAACAAATTGGCCCGAAATGTGGAACAACTGGTAATCGGCATCATTCGTCCTTGCCACCGCTTACGTCACACTCATACTTCAACGTCCGAATCTGAGTGGTAATACATTGACCAGTACATACTATCAATAGCAATAGATATTACTACATCCTGATATATTGGGGACAGAATAAATATTATAAAACCGCTTTTATAAGGACTTCTCTAACTCAATCATGCCATCTAGGCGGCAGTTCATACTCGGGACAGGTGCGGCAGGAATCGCCAGTCTCGCCGGTTGCGTGAGCAGTGAGAGTAGCCCTTCTGAGGACACCCCCTCTGGAGAGAGTACTACAACCAGTACGGGCGAAACCTACGAGGTTGGCTACGGTGATTACCAGACCACGGTGAGTATTGAGAGTTTTCCTGAGACACTATACGTGTACGCCGTCCAGACCGGCTGGTCAAATTGGGGTGCACTCATGGAGTCGTTCAATAATCAATACGGAGTCTCGCTGAATGACGATCAGCGGTCCTCTGGTGAGGCACTCTCACACGCTCGCCAGAATGCACAGGACCCAAATCATTCTGCGATGAACGGCGGTTACACGTTTGGTGTCATCGCCAGAAATGAGGGGTTGACACAACCATACACCCCGGCCAACTACGACAAAGTCCCCGACTCGCTGAAAACTGACGATGGCCATGTCACCGCAACGCGCCGGATGACGACAGCCGTTACGTATCGCGCAGATTTATACGATGAAAAGGGTATCGACCCCCCAGAGACATGGGACGATCTGCGGCAAGAAGAAATCGCCGAATCGCTGGTGTTTCAGCCACCCCAGGCCGCAGTCGGGCTGGCTGGCGCCCTCTCTATCAACAATGCTTACGGTGGATCTCTGGACGATGTCCAACCAGTCATTGATTACTACAGTGACCTTCGAGAAAAGGGCGCGACGTTCCAAGGCAACCTCGAACAACAGTTCACCTCCGGAGAGATCGAGACCTTCGTCGAGTACGATTATACCGGTCTAGACCTGAAGTACAACGCCGACTCGATCGGTGAAGACCAGGTTGGTGTCTCGTTAGTGACGGGTCCGAACGGCGAAAATGGGGCCCTTAACCAACCGTATGGCTATGCTATGCTTGAGGGCGCGCCAAATCCGGAGGCGTGTAAGCTATTCATGGATTATGTACTCTCTCTTGAGGGCCAGCGACAGTTCTTCGACGCGTATGTCCGTCCGATTCGAGCTGACGAACTTGAGACACCCGATGAATTCCCGGCCCAGAGTGCGTACGAAGCGACGGAGTTCCAGGTTGATTACGGCCAGTTGGTCGACAATCAGGAGGACATCATCCAGGAAATCGGTGAAGGTGTCGGGTTAACCGGCTACTGATTCCATGGCTACGCTGAACAATCCGTCACTGTTCGACCGACTCCGACAGACCCGGCTGGGCCAGCTGGCGTTCCCGGAGACAGAAGATGAACGGGAAACCAGACGAATCGCAGCCCTCTCGCTCCCGTTCTTTGCCCTCGCGCTGTTCGGAGCGTTCATCCCACTGCTGACGATGTTTCGGCTCAGCGTCGCCGAGGAGTTTCTTCGCCAGATCAGCGGCTGGACCCTGGCCCCGTACCGGACACTCTTTGCGTCGATTGCGGCATTTCTGCCAGGTATCGGTACGGAGCTTTCACGGTGGATCTCGGCCAGCGGTGAGCCGGTCAATCCTGTCTACGGGCGAACGATCTGGAACTCACTGTGGTTTGGCGCCGTGACAACGGTCACCAGTGTTGGCCTTGGCATCGCAATTGCACATGGACTCGAAAAGTACGACCTCCCTCGACAAGACCTGTTAGTGACTTTGATTTCGTTTCCGATCAGTCTCCCCGGAATCGTCGCTGCGTTCATGATGATTGTCCTGTTCGGCCAGACAGGACTCCTCACGAACTTTGTGGCGGTACTCACCGGGGCTGACCCAGTCACCCTCCAGTTGACTGGCCAGCCATCGGGGACTACCCTTGCAATCCTCGGGCTCTTCTTCGGGTACCTCTACTCGATGATTCCGCGTGCAACGCTGTTGTTACGTGGCACGTACGCCGAAGTGAATACCGACGCCGAGGAGGCGGCCCGTGCCCTTGGAGCGACGCCGTTACAGACGTTCTGGTACGTCACACTACCACAGATCCAACCGGGCATTGTCGGAGCGCTCATCCTCACGTTCCGTACGGCGCTGGCTATATTTGGGACGGTCCTCGTCCTCAAATCACTGTCAGTCGTCACCTTCCGGTTTGATCAGTTGGTCCAGGTGGGCTACGAACTGAATATCGCGTCTGCACTCGCGACGCTGTTTTTCTTCTTTACGCTGGCGTTTACTTTCGCGGGCTTGCGGTTTACGAGTGCGGAGGTGGGACGATGAGCACTCCCGGTTCCGACGGACAAGCCAGTATCAGTGGCACAATACCGGACCGTGATCCCAGTTGGCTTGGTCGAGTCTCGGCCCGATTCGGTCGCAAGGTACTCACCGGTCTCATCGGTCTCACCGTGGTGTTCCTGATCGGGCCGGTGCTGATAACCTTCGTCGCGTCGTTCTTCCAAAACTGGACCGGTATTGTTCCCAGCGGTGGGCTCACGCTGCGCAACTGGGAGTTAGCGCTCGGTATCGCCGAATCACAGGGTGCCCAGCGGGGGCTCGGTGGGTTCTGGACGTTCGTGGCCCCGGATGTCCTCTATGTGCTTGAGTTGCCTGAGGTGCCACGGTTGACCTTCCGCTTCCCGTTCGACGTGACTATCCCGACACCGATTCCGGTTGCTCTTGGGTTCAGTATCCTCTTGGCACTGTTCGGTGTATTTGTGAATCTGATTGCAGGCGTCCCGATCGCCTACGCGGTCACCCGGTACGAGTTCACGGGCCGGCGCCTGCTGAATACGTTCGCAATCCTGCCAATCGTTCCTGGCATCATCCTGGGCATCGCGTTCCTCAAAACATACCCTAACCTTCCAAGCACTCTTGCGCTCGTCTTGGGGTACTCGTTGCTCAAGATTCCATACATGGTCCTCGCAGTCCAATCATCCTTCGAATCCATGGATTTGCGACGGATCGAAGAGAGTGCTCGGTCACTCGGTGCCTCGTGGCCAACTACATTCCTACGGGTGATCATTCCCGAGGCCAAACAAGGAATCATTTCTGGATCGATTATCTGCTGGACGCTGGCGGCTGCGGAATTCAATTTCTCATATATCATCTACTCCCGGGGCCCGCGTCCGTTCTCGCTGTTCCTGTTCGAGAACATCTCGAACAACCCGTTCTTGCGGGCCGCTGCGGCGATCTCGATTTACTTCTTGATTGTCGCGACGGTCACTACGTTACTGAATCGGCTCGGTGAAAACGGCTTCTCAATCGGAGGGACACAGTAGATGGCTGAATCAGTCACAATCGATGATATCACGAAACGGTTTGGAAACACAGTCGCTGTCAATGGGGTATCATTGACCGTCGAACCGGGTGAGACGCTGGGATTAGTGGGGCCCTCTGGCTGTGGCAAGACCACCACACTGAGGACAGTCGCCGGCTTCGAGACCCCGAGCAGCGGGCATGTGCGCTTCGACGGCGACGATGTGACTGACATCCCACCGGAACAGCGTGATGTCGGGCTGGTGTTCCAGTCGTATGCCCTCTTCGAGAATATGTCCGTTAAAGAGAACGTCTCGTTCGGATTGAAGATGCGGGATGTTCCATCGGACACACGTGAGCAGCGGACCAACGAACTGCTCGATATGTTGGGTATCGGCGGCATGGGCGATCGAGACCCTGCGACGCTTTCAGGTGGCCAACAACAGCGCGTCGGGTTGGCTCGTGCCCTTGCCATCGAACCGCGTGTGCTCCTGCTGGATGAACCGATGACGGGGCTGGATGCCAAACTCAAAACTCGCCTCCAGAAAGAAATCGGCTCATTGCTTGATACAATCGATGTCACATCGCTGTATGTGACACATGACCAATCCGAAGCGATGGTGATGTGTGATCGAATCGCCGTGATGGATGACGGGCATGTTGAACAGGTTGGCACCCCGGAGGAGGTGTATGAACGGCCTGCAAACGAATTCGTCGCTGACTTCGTCGGGACCTCGAACCGCATTCCTGCAACGGTCACCGAGGATGTGATCGAGTTCGGGGACACCGTTGTGGACGCTCCGGCCGACGCACCCGAGGGTGATGTCACCTTAGTCGCACGGCCCGAGGCGTTCCGCCTCGATAACGGGCCGATACAGGCAACCATCGAGGACCAACATTACTTCGGAGACCACGTTCGGACAGCTGTCAGAACCTCGGCTGGAGAGGAACTAACGCTCAGAGTGGACCCAGCTGACCTTCCCGACACATCGGAGATTGCGCTGTCTGTCAACCCCAACAAACTGCATGTGATACCAGGATGATTCGTCCCGCGCCGGGCCCTATTATGGCCGAGTTTGCCCGTCCCTGTGCCGACCGTCCGATTCGCCTCTGTGTCATCGCGGACCCACATATTGCGGCCAATACAACAGGTACATGGAAAATGGCCCATCGCAGCGAACCACTGTTTGCTCGGGCATTGGCGACCGCTACCCGGCTGGATCCATCGGTCACCCTCTTGGCGGGTGATTTGACCGGTGATGGCCGTCCGGACTCCTTCCATGTCGTCGATTCCCTGTTGTCGGAGTTTGATGCAGACTGGGTTGCTGTCCCCGGCAATCACGATGTCCCGAAAGCGTTCGACGGCCACGACCCGCCGTCACCGGCGTTCGAAACTCGGTATGGTGCGCTTCCAACTAGTATTGAGGCGGGCTCAGTGACAGTCTTAGCGATGAATACAGCCAGCGCACCGGACCACTCCCTCCGGACCACTTGGGGTGGGAAACTCGGTGAGCAGGGCAGAAGGTGGCTGCGTGACCGCCTCACCACCGTTGAGACCCCGGTCATCGTGTTCCACCACAACGTCGGGGCACTGCCGGATGCTCCCGGTGACAAATATCAGCACTTCCAGTTGGAAGATGCGGAAGAAGTCACAGAGATTCTATCAGCCCATGACGTGCCACTCGTCATTACTGGGCACCACCACGTGCCAGCGATCAATGCCCATGGGGCAACGATGGAAGTCATCGCACCCGCCGTCTGTTCCTATCCACAGGCCATGCTGAGCGTCGATATCGATCAGGATGGCACGATCATCCGACTGATTCCGTTGGCAACACAGGATGAGGTTGCAGCCGCACGCCGTGCTGCGGTCACAGGCAAACCGCTCGCAACTGGTGTCGCACAACTGGTCGACCGTCGGATAGATACACTCCCGCTCTGGCAGCGGTCTGCCACTGATCGGCAAGACTGACGGGCGCTCACTCCTTGAGACACGACCCACAGCGACCGGCACCGGGAACCGTGGGGTCACCGCATTCGACACACACATCAAGTGTGTTCTCCGGATCGGAATCCGACGCCATCATCGAACGAATCGTGTCCACCAATCGTGACAACATGGTTTGTATTAATGACTCCATCCAAACGACTGCTTTTGTGGTATATAACTAATCCAAGCTAACCATCCATCGCGGCCAGCGTGCTAGCGTCGTTCCCATCATATCTGCCCTCTCGTAGCATACGGGCCGGGATAGCCTGGTCAGTACCGGAAAGACGCATTGCTTTCGCTTGCCGGCCTTGGTGATCAGCACTATACTCGCGCTGCTGGTGCTTACCGACCTCAGACAGTCTTTCATTCAGCCGGGGGTACTGGCCATGGGCGGGTGGGACACCCGGGCGCTCACCGACGGCGTGCGGGCAAGTGCTCGTCGAGCGAAGCCACGCGGTCATGGCATGGGATCGGAGGCTGGCGGCACCTGTCGCAGCGACCAAACGGGTTCTGGCGTGGCGTGGTTGGTCGACTTCCTCGAAGGGGGTGACGAGAGCGCGGAGGTGGTGGGTACGATACCGCCGGCATCTCACCACACAACGGACTACTTCTCTCAGTCACCGAAAGAGATACCAACAGTTTG
>ENA-ORCO01000459-ORCO01000459.1-marine-metagenome-genome-assembly--contig:-NODE-459-length-19362-cov-4.501945_pt1 | contig 19362 bp, 22 predicted proteins | sample MGYA00248633_ERZ508508 | MGnify/ENA primary metagenome ERZ508508 (study PRJEB26179, sample SAMN06268845) | marine metagenome | isolation source: A23 P1 aerobic enrichment on pine of planktonic cells taken...
CGCCGACGATCACGACGTGTTCGGTCATGCTTTCTCCACGTAGAACGCGTGGTGGTCGTCGACCTCTTCGACCGCCAGCAGTTCGTTGCCGGCCTCCTCTGCCCACTCGGGCACGTCGCTTAGCGACTGCTCGTTGTCGCTGAGCAGGCACACCACCGCGCCCGTATCGACGTTTCTGATCTCGCCGATCAGATCCATCAGCGGTCCAGGGCACGCCGCACCCCGTGCGTCGACGGTCGCAGTGGGCTCGATGTCGGTTTCGGTCATTGTCACAGGTGTACTTTCGAGCCGACTCCTATTAGTATTGTGTGGCTGTTCCAAGATAGTGAAAACGCCGTTCACAGATCCTCGATAGTACCGCCCCGACCGAGAACGACACCACTCCAGATCAGCTCAGCCTCGCTATCGGAGGGTATCGACGCCGGCGAGCTTGTACAGCGGACAGATCTTGACCAGTGCCGGTCCGATCTGCCGAACCAATAGTGGACTTCATGCCCTCGATCACGCACTGGTTCCGCTTGAGCGTTGTCTGTGTGTGGTTGCTGTCACGCCGACGCGACGGCATCGGCGAACGCTCGGGGGAGAGACGCGTATACCGCGGCGTTGTCGACGAGCGCACCGACGGTCGTGTACTCGTCGACCGCGTGGACGGTGTCCGTCCCGAGCGCGAGGTCCGCCTCCCCCGAGGCGACGGCCGCCGCCGACCCGCCCGAGGAGCCCCCCGGGACGCGCCCGGGGGCGACGGGGTTCTCCGTGGGCCCGAACGCCGACGTCTCCGTGGTGGTGCCCATGCCGAACTCGTCCATGTTGGTCTTGCCGGGGATGGTCGCGCCGGCGTCTTTGACGCGCTCGACGACCGTCGCGTCGAACGGCGGGACGTAGTCGTCGAGCATCGCCGACCCGCAGGTCGTGCGGACGCCCTCGGTCGAGATGTTGTCCTTGACCGCGACCGTCGTGCCCGCGAGGGGGCCGTCGTCGGCGCCGTCGATTCGCTCCGTCGTGATGTAGCCGTTGTACTCCGTGCTCATGTGTAACTATCGCTGGCGGTCGGTCCTCACGAGACGTTCGGCCCCTTGAAGTAGCCGTCCTCGGACTCGGGGGCGTTGTCGAGCGCTTCCGCCCGGGTGAGCCCGTCGCGCACCTCGTCGGGGCGCATGACGTTGGCGAGGTCCTCCTCGGCGTCGACCTCGGGCACCTCGTCGAGCGTCTCGAAGTACTCCAGGATGTCGGCGAACTTGTCGGTGAAGCGGTCGACCTCCTCGTCGTCGAGGTCGATGCGCGCCAGCTCCGCGACGTGGCGCACCTCCTCGGGCTCGACCACGTTCTCCGTGTCGCTCATGGCCGACGCGATGCGTGGCCCGGCGGTAAGGGTTTCGATGCCCGAGCCCGACCCCCCGACCCGGCGTCGGCGCCCGCACCGAACGCCCCACCCTACGGTCGGATCGACCGCCTCCTCCGCGGCGCGCGCCAGCCCCGAGATCGCGCCGGTTTCCCTCTATTCCGTCCGGAGATGGCAAAAATCGCGACATCGCCGCCCGAATCTGTCCATCGCTGTTCGGACTCGTACACGATCGCAGTTCGGAGCGTATACCTCCTCTATCCGCCGGTATCGACCGTTTCTTCCGCCGATATCTGCCACAGAGCGCCGTTGGAACCGATAGATTAAGTACCCTCCAGCACAGACCTATGATCTTGGGCCAATTTTGGGAAAGATTTAAGTCGTCTGGACCGCAACACATAATCCGGTGAGGCGGTTTTGGCGGGGTTCGCCCCGCACAGTTTGCAACCAATGACCGACACCACTATCAGACGCCACACGAGCGAACGCGAAGAGGCCCGCGAGCGAGACGAGGAGGAATCCGAGGCGCTCGTCTGTCCGGAATGTGGGGGGAACCTCGCGTCGGACGCGGAGCACGGGGAGACGGTCTGCGAGGACTGCGGCCTCGTCGTCGAGGAAGACGAGATCGACCCCGGGCCGGAGTGGCGCGCCTTCGACGCGTCGGAGAAAGACGAGAAATCGCGCGTCGGCGCGCCGACGACGAACATGATGCACGACAAGGGCCTCTCGACCAACATCGGCTGGCAGGACAAGGACGCCTACGGCAACTCCCTGTCCTCGCGCCAGCGCGAGAAGATGCAGCGCCTGCGCACCTGGAACGAGCGGTTCCGCACCCGCGACTCCAAAGAGCGCAACCTCAAGCAGGCGCTCGGCGAGATCGACCGCATGGCCAGCGCGCTGGGCCTGCCCGAGAACGTCCGCGAGACCGCCTCGGTGATCTACCGCCGCGCGCTCGACGAGGACCTGTTGCCCGGCCGCTCCATCGAGGGGGTTGCCACCTCGGCGCTGTACGCCGCCGCCCGCCAGGCCGGCACCCCGCGCAGCCTCGACGAGATCGCGGCGGTCTCCCGCGTCGACAAGGACGAGATCGCCCGCACCTACCGCTACGTCGTCCGCGAGCTGTCACTCGAGATCCAGCCCGCCGACCCCGAGAGCTACGTGCCGCGGTTCGTCTCCGACCTCGACCTGCCCGACGAGGTCGAACGGCGCGCGCGCCAGCTGCTCGGCACCGCCAAGGAGCAGGGCGTCCACTCCGGGAAGTCCCCGGTCGGCCTGGCCGCCGCGGCCGTCTACGCCGCCTCCCTGCTCGCCAACGAGAAGGTCACCCAGAGCGAGGTCAGCGAAGTGGCCAACATCTCCGAAGTCACCATCCGCAACCGCTACCACGAGCTCCTCGAAGCCGAAGAGGAGTTCACGGCTCCCTGACGGGGTTTCTCGCGCCGGCCGCTTTCCCAAAGCCGAAGCCGCGGGTCGCCCTCGGACCGCTATGGAGACGACCCGACACTACACCGCGACCGTCTACGTCGTCAGCGACGGCGCCGTCGCGCTGCACGAACACGACGGCCTCGACAAGTGGCTCCCGCCGGGTGGCCACGTCGACCGCGACGAACTCCCTCACGAGGCGGGTCTGCGCGAGGTCCGCGAGGAGACCGGCCTCGACGCCGACCTCGTCGCCGAGCGCGACGACATCGGCTCCCAAACCGTCGAGGCGCTCCCCAAACCTCGGCATTTCCAGCTGGCCGACGTGAACGTCCACGGCGGCTTCGTCGGCCACCAGCACGTCGACCTCGTCTACTACGCCCGCGCCGACAGCCGGGCGATCGACCCCGCGGATGGCGAGCAATCGGCCGACGCCTGGCGCTGGTTCACGCCCCTCGACCTCGAAGCGACGGACGCCCTCGACCCGGACGTGGCCGAGATCGGGCGCCGGGCCGTCGAGACAGTTTCTGAGTAGGTCCCGCTCGCCGTCCCGTCACTCCACGACGTCGATCCGTTCCCTGGCGAGTCGCGTCTCGGACTCGGTGTGGCGGAGCGTGACCGTCACGGTCTGGCCGGGTTCGAGGTCGACGCGCCGTTGCTCGATCCGGACCGCGATCTCGTCGCTGGCCTCCAGTTTCGCGCCGCTGCCGGCGGCGGCCGCGATGGCGCCGTCGATACCGGCCCGGCCCCGGGTGAAGACGTGGTTGCCGCTGTAGTCGTCCTGCGTGAGCCGCTCGGTCGGGAGACCGTGCAACCGCGCGCGCTTGCTGTGGTCGGGCAGGCTCACGACGATGTCCACGTCCGCCACGTCGACGGTGTCGCCGCTCTCGTGGGTGATGCGGACCCACTGGCTGTCCGGCCCCGTCGCGTGGACCGGCTCGGAACTGGTCGAGAGGATCGGCCCCCCGTCGGACAGCGAGTCGCCGGACTGCATCAGCAGCCCACCGGCGACGGCGATCATCAACACCGTGAGGGCGAACCCGAGCGCGGCCATCCCCTCCTGGGAGACGGCCCGGTCGGCGGCCCCGAGTATGCGTCCGTTCATCGCCGGTTCGTTGTCCTCCCGCTACCGCGTCGACCGTCTTAGCTCCTGTCGTTGCTCGACCGACAGGTCTCGCCCCCGTTCCGTCCGGCCGACCGGCACAGCGAGTCGACGTACCGCTCCACGTGGTCGTCCATCCGCCGTTTGAACCCGGCCTGCCGGGCCAGCCGGTCGAGTTCCCGGGAGACGAGGCTGCCGTACTGGACGGCCTTCTTCTCGCGGAAGGCCACCGGGTCGGGTACCCACTCCCGAACCGCCAGCCGTAGCGCCCACTTGCGCTCGCCGCGGTCGGTCACGAGCAGGTCCCCGGGCAGATCGAGCGCGGCGGCGACCACGCGGTCGGAGAGCAGCGGCGCGACGGGTTCGACGCCCGCCCCGCGAAGCGCCAGCACGTCCCGCGGCAGCTGGTCGGGGAGCGTCCCGACGACCTCCCGGCGCGCGCCGCGCACGGTGTCGGCCGCGACGCGCTCGTCTTCCGGGGCCCTGGCCACCTTCGCGTAGCCGCCGAACAGCTCGTCGGCGCCCTGGCCGACCGCCAGCCGGTCGAACCCCTCGGACGCGGCCCGCTCGGCGACGAGATACAGCGGGAGCGCGATGCTCACGTCCATGGCGTTGGTCCGGCCCGTCGCCGCCGCGACTTCGGGGACCGCCCGTTCGATATCGTCGTGGGTCACCTCGACGATCCGGAGGTCGCGGTCGAGCTTCGCGGCGGCGGTCCGTGCGGCCTCGACGTCGTGGCTCTCGGGGAAGCCCGCGACGTACAGCGGCGCGTCGAGCCGCGCGGCCAGCGCCGCCGAGTCGACGCCGCCGGAGAAGGCCACCGCCAGCCCCTCGGTCGGAGTGGCGTCGATCGCTCCCCGGACGGCCGACCGGACCGCCCGCACGGCCGCCCGTTCGTCGCTCGTCGGGGTCGGGTCGGGGAGCGCCCACACCCGCTCGTCGCCGTCGGGACCGCGGGCGTGGCCGGCGGGAACGGGGTCGGGCTCGACCAGGGCCGTGGGGTCGAAGCTCCACCTCGCCGAGTCGCCGGCCTCGGTGAAGACCGGCTGGCGACCGAGCACGTCGCGGACGACCCGACCGTCGACGGTCCCGGCGAACCCGGCGCCTCCGGGCAGCGGGTCACCGTCGGCCAGCGCTCGACGCACCGCCTCCGCGGCGTGTCCGCGGAGGCGGTCCGATTCGACGCCGAACTCGCGGGCCTCGGTCATGAGAACAGGCCGTCGATCGCGAGGCGGATGCGCCGCCGCGTGTTCCCGTACGCCTGGCGCGCGCTGACGAGCCACGGCGTCCGTCGGGTCTGGAGGGTCGTCCGGCCGTCGACGACCGCCTCGCAGATCGACGCGGCCGTCGGCTCCTCGGCGTCGACGAGCGTCACCGCGCGGCCGACCATGTCGCTGACGTGGGCGTCGCTACCGGCGGTGATCGGGATGTCGTAGCGCTCGGCGAACCGGCGGGCCTGCCGGTTGGAGTAGCCGGTCACCAGCCGCGAGTTGTACACCTCGACGGCGTCGGCGTCACGCAGTTCGGCCTTTCCGATGTTCGCGAGGACGCCGCTGCGCATCTCCTGGAAGGGGTGCGGGACAACGGCGATGCCTCCCTGGTCGCGGATCCGGTCGAGCGTCTCCGAGAAAGGCAAGCCGGGCTCGACCGCCTCGGTGACGTTCAGCCCGAGGACGTGGCCGGCGGCGCTGGAGACCTCGGTGCCGGGGATGCCGACGAGACCGTACTCCGGGGCGCGCTCGACCAGCGTGTCGTTGGCCGACACTTCGTCGTGGTCGGTGACCGCCAGCGCGTCGAGGCCGGCGGCGGCCGCTCGCTCCAGCAGCATGTCGACGGAGTCGCGGCCGTCGTAGGAGGCCGCCGAGTGCGCGTGGAGTTCGACCGAAAGCACGAGCGGGGTTTGCGCCGGTGTCGGCAAAAGCGACTCGGTCCCGGCCACGCTGACGTTCAGTCGTCCACGAGTTCCAGCGGGTCGCCGAACGTCACGCCGCGCTCGGCGAGCAGGTGCAGGTAGTGTTCGAACTGCTCTGGGGAGTTGCCCCCGTCGTGGAACAGGAGGATGTCGTTCGAGTCGTCGTCGAGTCGGTCGGCCTCAGCGACGTTCTCGGCCAGTCCCGCCTTCGTGTCGACGTTGTAATCCTCGACGTCGACGGTCCAGAACCAGTCGCGGTCGCCCGCCTGGTCGGCCCAGAAGTCGTAGCCGATCAGGTCCGCGTTCGGCGGGCGGAAGCCGTGCTCGGCCAGCACGGTCTGGAACTTCGCGGCGCGGTCGCCGCCCTTGTCGCCGAACGGGAAGCGGAACACCGTCGCGGGGCGCTCGACGCCAGCGGCCTCGTACACCTCGTCGATGGCCGCCTCGGTTCGGTCCACCTCGTCGGCGAACTCCTCGACGGCGATGTCGGAGGCGTGGTTGTGGTCGTACGCGTGGTCACCGAGCAGGTGGCCGGCCTCGACGGCCCGGCGAGCGTTGTCCGCGTGGTCGGCCAGGCGCCGGCCCTCGCAGAAGAACAGGGCCGTCACGCCGTAGTCGTCGAGCACGTCGAGTTTCTCCGGGAGCGTTTCGGAGGGGGCGTCGTCGACGGTGAGATAGGCTGTCGTCATCGACCGTACTGTCTCCCGAGGAGCACCGAAAAGCTACCGGGCACCTCGGCGGGGAACTCGCGCGACGGTCCCCGTGTCTTTTGATGCTCCACTCCCTCTCTGGGACCGATGCGAGATTTCACGGTCGGCTCCGTCTGGGGGATCCCAATCCGGATCAACGTCTCTCTGGTCGTCTTTCTCCCGATCCTCGCGTGGATCATCGGAAGCGGGACCCAGATCGACGTGTACGCCGAGATCGTCAACACCTTCGCGCCCACGCAGTTCGACGTGGCGACGCTCACCGCCGGGTCGACGCCGTGGGTGATCGGCGCCGGCGCCGCGGTCGGCCTGTTCGCCAGCGTCGGCGTCCACGAACTCGGCCACGCCTGGGCGGCCCGCCGCTACGGCATCGGCACGCAGTCGATCACCCTCTGGCTGCTCGGCGGCATCGCCGCCCTGGAGGAGATGCCCCGGGAGTGGAACCGCGAGTTCTGGATCGCCATCGCCGGGCCGATAACGAGCGTCCTCACCGGTGTGGCCTGCTACGTCGTCCTGCAGGTCGTCCCCGCGTCCGCGCCGGTGGTCGGCTTCGTCTTCGGGTGGCTCGTCGTCACGAACGTCCTGCTGGCCGTGTTCAACCTCCTGCCCGCGTTCCCGATGGACGGCGGGCGGGTCCTCCGCGCGCTGCTCGCCCGCTCGCGGCCCTACGAGTCCGCGACGACGGCGGCCGCCCGCTTCGGGACCGGCTTCGCCGTCCTGTTCGCCGTGGTCGGCGTCCTCAGTTTCGCACCGATGCTGCTCCTGCTCGCTCTCTTTATCTACGGCGCGGCTTCCTCGGAGTCGCGGACGGTGATGCTCCAGGGACTGCTCACGGGGCTGACGCTGCGTGACGTGGCCCGGCTCGACGCCGAGTCCATCGACGCCGACGACTCGGTCGCCGCGTTCACCGACCGGATGATCCGCGACCGTCGGACCGCCTATCCCGTCGTCGACGCCGGCGAGACCGTCGGCGTCGTCACCCTCGACGCCGTTCGCCGCACGGACCGGGCCGACCACGACACCACTCGGGTTCGGGAGATCATGGTCGACGACCTGCCGCGGATCCCGATCGACACGCCCGCCTTCGACGCGTTCGTCGAACTGAGCGCCCACCCTTCGGGGCACGCGCTCGTCGAGTCCGACGGCGAAGTCGTCGGCCTCCTCTCGTCGGCGGACTTCGCGCACGTCCTCCAGTTCCGCCGCGACGGCGTCGAGATCGGCCCGCGCGAGGCGTTCTGACACCGCGTCCGTCGGTCGCCCAGCGGCCGGCGCCCGCGGCGCCGTCGCGGTCACTCGTCGAGGAGGTTCTCCTCGATCCCCCGGTCTCCGCCGACGAGCGCCGTCAGTCGCCGCGTGCTCGCGTCGAAGAGCGCGACGACCGGTCCGAGCGCCCGTTCGACCAGTTCGAGCGGGCGAGCGACCCGCAGGCTCCACGTTCGGGCGTGACCGAGCCCGTAGGACTTGGGGACGATCTCGCCGAACACGAGGATGAGCGCGCTCGCGCCGATCGTCGCGACGAGCACGGCGATCCCAGGCGAGAAGACCTCCGAGACCAGCAGCGTGACGATACTGGAGATCGCCATGTTGACGACGTTGTTCCCGACGAGGATCGTGACCAGCAGGCGATGAGGGTCCGAGCGGAGGTCCCGGAGCGCGGCATTCTCCGGCGACCCGTCCGCCGCCGTCTCCTGAATCCACTCCTCCGGCAGCGAGAAGATCGCCGACTCGCTGCTGGAGAAGAAGCCGCTCAACGCGACGAGGACGACGACCGCGACCGCAGACGGAACGAAAACGGCGAGTGTGACCATGGTCGCGAGTCGGTCACCGCACGTATGAAGCCCCGGCCGAACTGTCGCGCCCGCTCGTCCTGCCGGCCCCACCCGCTCGTCCCGCCGGCCGAGCCCGTCTCTCCGACCGTCCGAACGTCACCCGGCTATTTACGTCGGGTTTCCCAACGAACGACCGATCGATGACCGACCGGTGGCTCTACCCGTGGGCGCTGGGCTCGGTCGCCTTCGGCGGTGCGTCGCTGCTGGTCCCGCTGTATCTCGTCCAGCTGGGGGCCTCGCCCGTCCAGCTCGGGTACCTCGCGGCCAGCGCCGCGCTCGTCGGGGCGCCCGGTGCCGTCCTGTTCGGTCGGCTTGCCAACCGCGTCGGCAACCGCCGGACGCTCGTGCTGGTCACGCTGACGGTCGTCGCGCTCGCGCTCACCGCGGTCCCGCTCCTGATCGACATCACGGCCGTCATCGTCGCGAACGCGGCGCTGTGGCTGGTAGTCGGCTCCGTCGCGCCGGTGCTCACGATGCTGGTCGTCGACGCCGCGCCCGAGTCGGCCTGGAGCGAGCGCATCGGCCTGCTGAACAAGTACCAGGGGTACGGCTGGGCCGGCGGGCTCGTCCTCGGGACCGTCTGGCCGGTGGTCGGCGTTCGCCTCGTCGGCGCCGCGTCGGCCACCCGCGCGCTGTTCTGGCTGCTCGCGGCCTGTGCCGGTGCGAGTGCGGTCGGTGCCGCTCGGACGCTCCCCCGTCCCGCCCCCGGCGCTCACGTCACGAGCGAACGGAAGGTCCGTCGGATCGCTCGCCTCGTCACGAACACGCGACTGCCGGTGCGCGGCGCCACGTTCCCGTTCGCCCCCAACCGGCTGTACTGGACGACCCGCGGGCTCGACCCGCGGCGGCTCCGCGCCCGATTCGACGCCGGGCTGGCAACGTATCTGGCGGCGGCGACGCTGTTTTTCACCGGTTTCGCCGCGTTCTGGACGCCGCTCCCGCTGTTTCTCACGGACGCGTCGTTCGATTCCGGCCAGATATTCGGCCTCTACCTGGTGTCCAGCCTCGCCTCGGCGGTCCTCTACGAGGTCGCCGGGCGGGTCGCCGCCCGCTCCGACGTGCGACTGCTCCAGTCGGGCGCGCTGGCGGTCCGCGGCGTCCTCTTCCCGACCGTCGCGCTGGTCGGCGGACTGGGATCGCTGTCGCTCGAACTCGGGGCCGCCGGCGTCGGCCTCGCGGCTATCGGTGCGACGTGGGCCGTCATCGCCGTCGTGGGGACGGCCATCGTCACGCGGCTCGCCCCTCCGGCCGCGCGCGGCGAGGTCCTCGGTGTTCACACCGCACTGGGGGCCGTGGCCGGCGGTGTCGGCGGCATCCTCGGCGGCTGGGCGGCGTCGTTCGGCTACCTCACGGCCTTCGCCGTCGCCGGCGGGCTCGTGCTTCTCGGAGCCATCCTGGTGCTGGTGCTCGGGGGGGTGTCCGGCGGGAACCGCGTCGTCGACCCGCCCGCCTAGCCGGACCCAGCGTCCGTCGGCGACGTGTTCACGTCACCGGTCTCGGCGGAGGGCGACAGCTCTACTCGTCGGTGCTGCTGAGTCCCATCATCGGCGACGCACCGCCGACGATCGCGCCCGTAGCCAGGATCGCGGCCGAGAGCGCGACGAAGTCGCCGCTCGGTGAGTAGCCAGCCAGCCCAGCGCCGGCCTGTACGATGAACACCGTGACGAAGAAGCTCAGAATGGCGAACACCAGCAGGACGAGTGACGCGACGATACTACCGACCAGCGCTCCGAGCGAATCGAGAACTCCCATAAATTGGATACCTCGGAACAGACGATTCGTGGCTATCTGATAAGTATTTGCCACCCGGCCGGATGCGTCTCCGAAGGACCTCCCAGCGAACGGACGGTCGCCGAGCCTGTCGGGCCCCGATGACGACCGACCGGCGCGACTACTCGGCCGCCTCGTCGCCGGCCATCCACCGCTGGCCGTACGACCGGTATCGAACTCCCCCTGGCTGATCTCGCGTTCGATCTCCGCTCGCGTCTCCACGCTGATCCGGACGAGGTGGCAGATCGGACGCCCCGAGAGCGCGACCGGGTTCGGCGCCGTAGACGATCGTCACCGGACCCTGGAGCGGGTCGCCGAGGTACGTCTCGCTCGCCCCGGAGCGGATCTGTCGCTTCTCGCCGGGTCGACCGCGGCGTCGAACTGGAACGGCCGGGGACTCCTCGTCGGCCATGTGCCCTCTCGACAGCGCACGAGCGTAATCACCTGGCGACGCGGCGACCCTCATCCGCGAGGCGCCGATTCGATATCGCGGATACTGGTTTACCGACCGTTCCGGGCGCGGACGCCTCGTCGGCGTGCGCTCAGTCCGCTGCGCCCGGAACGCCGCTCTCGCCGTCGACGCCGCGCTCTTCGGGCGTGAGATAACACTGCGGGTCCGGGCCGAAGGGGTCGTCGCCGGCCGAGAGCGCCCGCAGCCGGGAGGCGCCGCGACAGATGTCCTGGTACTGACACCCGGCACACCGGCCGGTGAGATGCGCCTCCCGGTCGCGGAGCGCGCCCAGCAGCGGGTTGGACTCGTCGGTCCAGATGTCGCCGAACGGGCGGTCGCGGACGTTCCCCAGGGAGTAGCCCTGCCAGAACTGCGTGAGATGGACGTTGCCCTGGTAGTCGACGTCGGCGATCCGCTCGCCGGTGGGGTCGCCGCCGTTGGTCAGGAGGTAGCCGCGGATCCGGTCGGCCATCGCCTCGCCCAGCTCGCGGCGGGCGTACTCGACGAGGTAGCCCGCGTCGGCGTAGTTGCCCACCAGCAGCGTCTCGATCTCGTGGCCCGCGTCGTGGTACTCGCGGGTCAGATCGCAGACCCGCCGGACCGCCGCCCGGCGCTCGTCGGGGGTCAGGTCCACGTCCCGGATCTCCGCCCCGCGGCCGCCGTAGTCGAGGTGGTAGAAACAGAAGCGGTCGACGCCGCGGTCGGCCAGCAGGTCGACGACGCCGGTCAGGTCCGCGACGTTCGCCTCGGTGACGGTGTACCGCAGGCCGGTCTTGAGCCCCGCGTCGAGACAGGCGTCGATGCCGTCGAGGGCGGCGTCGAAGGCGCCCTCGGCGCCCCGGAACCGGTCGTTGCGCTCGCGCAGGCCGTCGACCGAGACGCCGGCGTAGGCCAGGCCCGCGTCCCGCAGCGTCCGGGCGCGCTCCTCGTCGAGTAGCGTCCCGTTCGTCGACAGCACCGGGCGGATCCCGCGCTCGGCGGCGTGGGCGACGAGCTCCGGCAGGTCCTCCCGGACCAGCGGCTCCCCGCCCGAGAACAGCACCACCGGCACCCCGTAGTCGGCGAGTTCGTCGAGCAACTGCCGCCCCTCGGCGGTCGACAGTTCGCCGGGCGCGCCCTCGGCTTCGGCGGCGGCGTAGCAGTGCCGACAGGCGAGGTTACAGCGCTTGGTGAGGTTCCAGACGACGACCGGCCGGCGCTGGCGTCGCTCGCGGATCTGTTCGACCTGGCCCGGTTCGTCGTACCGGAGTCCGTCGCCGGCGGCGTCGTCCTCACAGAGGAGTTTGCTTACGGAGATCACGCGTCGCTCACCTCCGTTCCGGAGTCGGTCCCGCCTGCTCCGTCGGCCAGCCGCCGCTCGGAGAACCGTTCGACGTCGTCAGCGGGACAGACCCACACCGTCTGGGGGTCGTCGAACAGCGCCCCGGCCATCTCGTCGGCTACCTCGGCCGTCGGCGCCGTCACGCTGCCGACGTGTTTCAGCGCCTCACCCGCCTGCTCGCGACAGAACAGTTCCCACTCGGACGTCTCGTCGGTGCGTGCGCCGCCTACCGGGTCCCGCGGCCGTTCGGCGTCGTCAGCGCTCCGCCCCGACCCGTCGCCCGCCTCCGCTCCGGTCGAGTGCTGTTCCGACATGACTGGGCGTATATACCACGTCCCCTACGCCGTTCCGCTCGTTCTCAGCCGCTGGGAACAGAAGCAAACCCCCTTTGGGCTGGGTCCCTAACCGAACTCGATGTCACGAAACGGTCGACTCGACAGACGGAGCGTCGTGAAAGCGGTCGGCAGCCTGACCGTTGCGGGGCTGCTCGCGGGCTGTTCCGGCGGCTCCGGCGACGACGATGACGACGAACCGACGGAGACGACGGGCGGGTCCCAACTCGTCGGCCTCCGGGTCGCGAACAACGACGACGAGGCACACCGACTCGCGCTCCAGGTGGAGCGAAACGACGAGGTGGTGAGCTGGACGACCCACGACCTCGAATCGCGGTCGGCGGGGGAGGAGAGCGTCGTCACCGTCTCGCCGGACTGGGCCGAGGAGCCGGCGTCCTTCGTCATCGAGGCGCAGGTCGACGGCGACCGCCACCGCCAGTTCGCCATCGAGGACGGCGGCTGTCGGAGCGTGTTCATCGAGATAGACGGCGAGGGCACGCTCCGGAAGTACGCCAACGACGGGAGCTGTGAGGACGGGCAGACGCCGTCGCCGCCGACGAACGGGTCGGCGTGAACCTTTAGCCCGGGGAGGACGAAGGAGTCCCGTGGCCGCCAGCGACCCATCGGAGCGCTCGTATCTGCGGTTTTTCCCGTACGGTTCGCCGTACGAGAACCAGCGGGAGGCGATGGACCGCATCCGCGGGGCGCTCGACGACGGGCGGGACATCCTCTTCGAGGGCGCCTGCGGGACTGGCAAGACGCTCGCGGCGCTCGCGCCGGCGCTCGACTACGCCCGCGAGACGGACAAGACGGTCGTGATAACGACGAACGTCCACCAGCAGATGCGCCAGTTCGTCCGCGACGCCCGCGAGATACACGCGGGCGAACCCCTCCGCGCCGTCGTGTTCCGCGGCAAGGGGTCGATGTGTCACATCGACGTGGACTACCAGGAGTGTCAGGTCCTCCGGGACAACACCTACGACCTGGCCGAAACCGAGGGCGAAATCGAACAGCTCGAACGCCGCGCCGAGGAGCTACTTGAGGCCGCAAACGAGGGCGACGACGACGCCGCCGAGGCCCGCGCCGCCGTGATGGAGGAACTCGAAGCCGCTCGCGAGGAGCGCGCGGAAAAGGCGGACGCCGCCACCTGTGACCACTACGAGCGGAACCTGTTGGGCGACACGGACGCGTTCTACGAGTGGCTGTACGACGGCGTCCGTACGCCCGAGGAAATCTACGAGTACGCCGGCCAGCGGGGGTACTGCGGCTACGAACTCCTGAAAGATGGGTTAGAGGACATCGACCTCGTCGTCTGCAACTACCATCACATCCTCGACCCCGGCATTCGAAAGCAGTTCTTCCGCTGGCTCGGCAAGGAGCCAGAGGACGTGGTGACGGTGTTCGACGAGGCGCACAACATCGAGGACGCCGCCCGCGAACACGCGTCGCGGGCGCTCACCGAGCGGACGCTGGACGGCGCGGTGGACGAGCTAGCCGAGAGCGACGACGCCCGCGCCGACGCCGCGCGAAACGTCGTGCGCGCGTTCCGGGCGGCGCTGGTGAACACGTACGAGGACGAGCTCGAACCCAGTGCGTACGCCGACATCGACGACTCGTGGACGGACGTCTCAGTACGAAACGACGACGGGCGCGATGACCTGACGCGGGCGTTCCTCGCGCGCTACGAGGGGCAGGGCATCCGCTCGGACGTGAAGCAGGCCGAGTCGCTCGGTGAGGAACTGGATGAGGAGTACGAGCGGGCGTACAAGCGCGGGGAGACGAGCACGCGCACGGAGTGCCAGACGCTCGCGGTGGCCGACTTCGTGGGGTCGTGGATAGAGGAGAGCGCGGAACTCGGGCGCTACCCCGTCGTCGGCGTGCGCCGCCACGAGGGCACCGACGACGTGTACGGCCGCGCCGAACTGTACGCCTGCATCCCGCGGGAGGTGACCGGCGACCTGTTCGACTCGGTCCACGCCACGGTGTTGATGAGCGCGACGCTGCGCCCCTTCGACGTGACCGAATCGGTGTTGGGGCTCACGGACCCGGAGACGATGGCCTTCGGCCTCTCCTTCCCGCCGGAGCGCCGCCGGACGTTCGCCGTCGACACGCCCCCGCTGTTCGCGAGCAAGCGCGACGACCCGGACGTACAGGAGCGCATCGCGGAGACGCTCCGGGACGCAGTCGAGTTCACGCCCGGGAACACGCTCGTCTTCTGTCCGAGTTACGCGGAGGCGAAGCGCTACCACGACCTGCTGGCGGGGTCCGGCACCAGATACCTCGACGAACCGGGCGTCGCGGCGGAGACGATGCGGGAGCGCTTCGTTGCCGAGGACGACGCGACGCTTTTCACCTCGCTGTGGGGGACGCTCGCGGAGGGGGTGAGCTTCGACGACGACGACGCGCGAACCGTCGTCGTCGTGGGCGTTCCCTATCCGCATCTCGACGAGCGCAGCGAGGCGATACAGGAGTCCTACGACGACATCTTCGACGCGAACGAGTCGGGATGGCGCTACGCCGTCGAGATTCCCACGGTCAGGAAGACGAGACAGGCGCTTGGACGCGTGTTGCGCTCGCCCGACGACTACGGCGTTCGGATACTGCTCGACAGGCGCTACACCGAGGCGAGCGTCCGCGAGATGGGCGATTACAGCGTCCACGCGACATTCCCCGAGGAGGAGCGCGCGGAGATGGTCGACGTGAGCCCCGCGAAACTACGCTACGCGATACACAACTTCTACACCGACATGGACGCGTGGGACGGCGACCCGCCGCGGCCCTGAGCGGAAGGCATTTGTGCCGTCTCGGGGATACACCGAGCAGATGAAATCCAGCGCCGCGGTCTGTCTGGTCCTCCTGCTCGCGCTCGCTGGCTGCACCGGGACGCCGGGCGCTGACGCTCTTGGGCCCGACCCCACGACCGATACGCCGCCCGCGGCGAGCGCCGTCGAACTCGACGGCATAAACGAGACGCTTCGGACACTCCACAACAGCCGGCTCAAAGCGTTGGGTGCGTACAACGCCACGGCGGCGCTGCGCGGGCCGAACCGAACGTCGACGGTTCGGGAGGTCGTGAACGGCTCGGCGCGACTCACCCACCGCGAGGGGACCGGCGCGACGGTGGCGCGCTACACCAACGCGACGGCGACGTACGCCCGCGTCGTCGAGGACGGCGAGACGGCCTACCACGTAACCGACCCGATTCGGCAGTTCGACCCGTCGCGTCGCCTCCCGCTCGGCGCGACGTACGAGCGGAACGGGAGCGCGACTGTCGATGGCACCGAGGTCACCCGCTACGAGGCCGTCAACGCGTCGAACGCGAGCGTACCGGTTAGAGGGGAGGTCGAGTCGTTCGAGGCGACGCTCGACGTGACGGACGGAAACCTCGTGAAGCGCGCCGTCTGGACGGCGACGACGGCGAACGGCACCGTGCGCTTCGAGTTGCGCTACGACGAACTCGGGACGGCGACGCTCGAACGCCCCACGTGGGTCACCGAGGCGGCGGCGAGCGGTCCCGACGTGCCGTCGGTCAGCTTCAGTTTCGAGCGCGACGGGTCGACGGTCATCGTCCGGCACGAGGGCGGGGACAGCATCGAGAAGGCGAACCTGCTCGCCCGCATCGACCACGACAGCGGCTATCGCACGACCCGGTGGCCCGAGGGGAGTATGACGACCGGCGACACCGTCCGCGTCAGCAACGTGCCCGACGGCAGGACAATCGAAATCGTGTGGTCCGCCGGCGGCGACCAGCGGACGCTCGCGACGTACGACACCTGAGCGGCGCGTCCGTCGTCCCGGCCGACGCCCCGAGCGGGGGACCGAAGCCGAAAGCCCTTGTGCGCCGACCCGAAAGCCGGGAGCGATGGAACGCCTCCGTGTGCTCGCGCTCGTCTGCTGTCTGGTCCTCGCGGGATGTAGCGCGCCCGGCATCGGCTCCCTGGGGTCGTCGAACGACGACCTGGGGAACGTGGCGGCGAACGACACGCTCGACGAGCGCCACGGGGGCGCCCTCGCGGCAGCCACCAATTTCAGCTACGACGCGAACCTCAGCACGCCAGAGAGCTCCGAACGCCTCGATGCGGCGATTCAGCGCGACCCGAGCGTCTCGCTGACCCGTATCGTGACGGGCCCCCTCGAAACGACGCAGTTCAGCAACGCGAGCGGGACGTACATCCGCGGCGAACAGAACGGGTCGGTCGCCTACAAGTACGACGCCGGGCGGAGCCGCGTGGACGGGTTCGCCACCGCGGCCATCCCGTTCAACGCGACGTACGAGCGAAACGGGAGCACGACTATCGACGGCGTCCCCGTCGCGCGCTTCGAGGCACGGAACGCGAGCGAGGACCTCACGCTCGGCGGCTACGCGCGACTCGGCGTCCAGAACTTCAGCGCGACGCTCGCCGTCACGGCGGACGGCCTCGTGAAGCGCGCGTCGTGGCGGGTCGACACCCCGGCCGGAACGTACGCGTACAACGGCACGTACAGCGCGCTCGGCGCCACGAGCGTCGAGACGCCCGAATGGGTGAGCGAAGTGAACACCAGCGACGCGCAGGAATAAGGGAGTCTCAGGCCGGCAGGGGAATGCGTGCCGTCGTCTCGCCGTAGATGCCGTCGCGGACCCGGAGTTCAGTCACGTCCCACGTGACGGGCCCCACACTCCGACCGACGAGTTTCGACGTCGGGTCGCGGTTCAACGGCCCGGCGTCGATGCCGCGCGCGAGCGTGACGTGGGGGACGTACGCCTCACCCTCCATGCCGGGCACGGGGTCGAATCGCTCGCAGAGCCGCCCGTGGAGCTGTTCGATGCCGGGGCTCTCGACGGCGAGATACAACACCGGCGCCGGACCCACGGGCGGGGTCCGGAAGGCGCCGAGCTCCGAGACGCGGGCCTCGAACGCGGGGGCTCCCGCGAGCGCCTCGCGGACGCGCTGCTCGGTGGCATTGAACGAATCCGGGTCACCGAGGCGCTTCAGGACGAGCGTGAACTCGTCGCGAACGTGTTCATAGGCGGCGAGCTCCGGCGCGAGGTCGTCCGCGAGGCGGCGCAGTGCGGGCGGGACAGGGACGTTGACGCTGAACGGCACGGGGGAACGTAGAGGACGGGGGCGCTTACTACAACCGGTCGAGGAGCCAGAGGACGATGAGCCCGAGGACGATGAGCCCCAGCACGGGCTGAAGCGGCCCCAAAAGCGACGCGAGGCTCTCGACGAGCTGGCCGACGATGGAGATGACGATCCATATCGCTACCAACACGAGGATGATTTTCAGCAGGTCTTCGACGTCGATGTCGCCGCGAGTCCCGAGCATATCGGCACTCTACCGTGGGAAGGGATAACGGTTCGGGCCGACGGAAGGGAAACCCATTTGTACGGCGACGCGCAATCCGCCCGTACCGATGTGCTCGGCCGTCGCGTCAGGGTCCGCCCCCGCCGCGAGCGCCGGCAGCGTTCGCTTTCTCCCGCGACGACGGGGGTCCCTCTGACCCCATTTCACACCCCCATTCCCCGGCGTCGTTTCGTCCCGCAACTGATAACCACTATCAACTGAGACACCACACATGGCAAACAAAGTCGCGCTCGCCTTCTCCGGAGGGCTCGACACCACAGTCTGCGTACCGCTGCTCGAAGAGGAGTACGGCTACGACGAGGTAATCGGCGTCACCGTCGACGTGGGGCAACCCGAAGCGGAGTTCGAGGAGGCCCGCGAGACGGCGGACGCGCTCGACCTCGAACACTACGTCGTCGACGCGCAGGACGCCTTCGCTGACCTCTGTTTCGACGCCGTCGAGGCCAACGCCGACTACCAGGGCTACCCCCTGGGGACCGCGCTCGCCCGCCCCGTCATCGCGAAGGAAATCCTGCGGGTCGCTGACGAGCAGGGCTGCGACGGCATCGCCCACGGCGCCACAGGAAAGGGGAACGACCAACTGCGCTTCGAGGTCATCTGGCGCGCCTCCGAGAAGGAGGTCATCGCGCCCATCCGCGAGAAGGGCCTCACCCGCGAGTGGGAGATGGAGTACGCCGAGGAGCGCGACCTCCCCGTCGAAGGCGGCAACGAGGGCGTCTGGTCCATCGACACGAACCTCTGGAGTCGCTCCATCGAGGGCGGCGACCTCGAAAAGCCGGAACACGTCCCCGGCGAGGAGATTTACGAGTGGACCGACGCGCCCACCGCGGAGACCGAGACGGTCGAAATCGCCTTCGAGGAGGGCCGCCCCGTCGCCGTCGATGGCGAGGAGATGGCGCCCGTCCCCCTCATCGAGCACCTCAACGAGCGCGCCGGCGCGTACGGCGTCGGCCGCACGGACATGATGGAGGACCGGATGCTCGGTCTCAAAGTGAGGGAAAACTACGAACACCCCGCCGCCACCGTGTTGCTCAACGCGCACAAGGCGCTCGAAGGCCTCGTGCTCACGAAGGAGGAGCGCCGCGTGAAGGAAGAAATCGACGCCGAGTGGTCCGAACAAGGATATAAGGGCCTCGTCGACTCGCCGCTCACCGATGCCCTCGAAGGGTTCATCGCTGAGACCCAAAACGAGGTGACGGGCACCGTCACCGTCCGCTTCGAGGGCGGACAGGCCCGCCCCGTCGGCCGCGAGAGCCCCCACGCCGTCTACTCCGAGGACGCCGCCTCCTTCAACACGAAGACGGTTCAGGGCATCACGCAGGGCGACGCCACCGGCGTCGCGAAGTACCACGGCTTCCAGGAGCGGTTGGCGAACCGCTCGAAGAAGCAGGACGAATAATGACCGACGGCGAGGAGGAAAACGGTCCGGCCGGCGAAAACGCGCCGGACGCGGACGAAGGTCCGGGCGGCGTAGACACGCCGGACGCGGACAACAAAACGGCCGTCCGCCGCGAGCGCTTCAGCGGCGGCCCCGCTCGGGAGTTTCTCTCCTCGATGGCCGCCGACCGGCGCATCTTCGCGGCGGACCTCGCCGTGGACCGGGCGCACGTCGTGATGCTGGCCGAGCGCGACATCGTCGAGTCGCCGGTGGCCGGCGAGATTCTGGCCGCGCTCGACGACGTCGAGGCGGCGGGCTACGACGCGCTCCCCGACGGCGAGGACGTCCACGAGGCCATCGAGACGGCCGTCATAGAGCGCGTCGGTCCGGACGGCGGGAAGATGCACACCGCCCGCTCGCGCAACGACGAGGTGGCGACGTGTCTCCGCTATCGGG
>ENA-ORCO01000473-ORCO01000473.1-marine-metagenome-genome-assembly--contig:-NODE-473-length-18905-cov-3.598417_pt1 | contig 18905 bp, 14 predicted proteins | sample MGYA00248633_ERZ508508 | MGnify/ENA primary metagenome ERZ508508 (study PRJEB26179, sample SAMN06268845) | marine metagenome | isolation source: A23 P1 aerobic enrichment on pine of planktonic cells taken...
AGTTCGTCGTCTGTCGTTGGCCCTCTCTGTAAGCTCTAATTGATTCTCCTCAGAGAGGTGTTCGAATCGGTGAATGACCTCACAGTCAACTCCCGGACAAACGACACGCCCCTGTAATTCGAGGGCGTCACCCGATACAATACTGCCACATTCCTCACACGTAACGGTGATGATGCGCATTAGAGGCGCACCTCCGAATCAGCCCCGACCAATACTTCGGTACGGCGCATATCGTGCTCGGATTGTAGATTAGATCTCTCACCGATAATACTATCCTCCAAGTGAAGGTTGCCTCCTATCTTTGTTCCTGAAAGTACCACGCTTGACTCGATACGTGACCCATCTATAGTCACCTCGTCCGAAAGAGAAGTATATGGTCCGACGTGGCTCCCTGATTTGACTACGGTATCAGATCCGATAGCGACTGGTCCTTGAATCTCCGCACCTTCTTCAACAACGCTTCCGTCATCCAGCTCAACCCGTCCTACAACCGAGGCACCAGACTCGATTGTGCCGTCACGATTCGGAGAGAACTCATCCAATATATTGTAGTTTGCTGCAATCAAATCCTCCGGTGTGCCTACATCGCGCCACCAACCGTCGATTCGGTGTGTCTGTAGACGGCGTCCATCGGTGAGTAAGCGGTCGATTGCATCGGAGAGCTCCAGCTCTCCTCGCCATGAGGGTTTAATCTGCTTGATTTCGTCGAAAATGTCTGGTGTGAGTAGAAAAATCCCGACACCGGCTAGGTTCGTTGGTGGGTCGGAGGGTTTTTCTTGAACACCCGTCACGTCACCCCTCTCGTCAGTCTCTATAATTCCATACCGAGATGGATTTTCAACCCGCTGAACGGCGAAAACGCCTCCATATTCTCCTCTGTCGAATTTGTTTACCATCTCAACTACACCGTCCGAAATCATATCGTCTCCTAAATATACGACGAAAGCATCGTCCCCGACGAAATCCTCGGCACATCCAACAGCATGAGCGAGACCGAGTGGCGGTCCCTGATATATATATGTGAACTCTACGCCGAATGTAGATCCATCGCCGAAGTAGTCTTTGATTTCCTCGTTTCCTTGCTCTCCTAATACAATCCCGATTTCGCCAATACCAGCTTCTCTCAAATCATCTACCGCGTATTCCATGACTGGCTTATTGGCGACTGGAATCATCTGCTTCTGTTTCGTATGAGTGATCGGCCGGAGACGTGATCCGGTACCTCCTGCGAGAATCAGACCTTTCATTCGGTAGTAGGTCGGACGGAGGCGAATAAAATAACTTGGGCCTTTCACTTCATCGCTGACTTTGGTTGCGTAAACCGCTAGAGCGTGACAAACACGCGTACTTCTGTGCTGAAATTCTACTTGCTTTGTTGTATAACCTTTCTGAAGAGGTTTTCATATTGATCCGTTATTGTCTCAATGCTATGGTTCTCCCGGACATAATCCCGGCATTTTGTATTTATCTCATCGCTTTCTTCCTTAAGTATCGTGGTTATTCCTTCTTTCATTGACTCTATGGTTCCATCACCAACAACCCCTAACCCGTTCCTTTCGATAATCTTGTCTGGGTCGATTCTGAAACTCGCGACCGGAGTTCCATGGGCCCATGCTTCCAAAAATGTGTTTGGGAACCCCTCTGAGATAGAGGTATTCACAAAAACATCCGCAGCGGCGTAATATTCTAAGACCTCTGAATGGGGGACAAAGCCTCGAAAGTCTACATTCTCCATTTCAGCAGTCTTCCTCTTGACTTCATCATACAAGTCGGCTTCTTCATCGCGTTTCCCGCCCGCCATCACGAATGTGACGGTCGGCATCTTTTCAGCTAGGTTGAGCAGAGCTTTCGGATCCTTCTCGCTGCGGATTGTGCCAACCCACAATGCTATGGGGTCGCTTTTTTGTTCGAAGACTGACTGTTCTGTCGAGACAGACTTAATCGGGTAGCCGTTTGGGATGTGTGCGACTTTTACATTGAACCTTTCTACCGCTTTGTTGTATTGAAACTCGTTTTGAGCAATGAGAGTATCAAACGACCCGAGTGCGAGATTCATCGCCTTCTTATAAACTTTCGACTGTGTAAGTTGACTATCAAATGTGACCGGTTCTTCGGTAAGCTCACTGTCGTGGGCGAAATTGTAAACGCATTTGGTACCGGTCAGACGACAAGCGATTAGTACCGGGATTATGTCGAACGAAAGCACGCGGCAGTAGCAAATGTCGGGAGTGATGTCACTCAATACCCTGTAGGTGTGATGTATCCAACTTGAGACTTGCCGAACTCTCCCACGTTCATCTGGTCTCTCACGGAGTCGAATGTCGAGACGATCAACAGACTGTGGCGACTTTCCTTCGCCATCATCTTCGATATAATATATATCGTGGCCTCGATTGGAGAGCTCCTTCCCTAAGTAATATTGCTGAACCTGTGCTCCCCCAATCACGCCATCCCTCCCGGATGTGAGTATATCAAATGCATTTCCGGTGATGAATGCGACGCGCACAGGCCACGTTACATTTAGCATCTAATAACGTATTCTATCCAATCGCGTCCAGTGTGGTGGTGGTTTGATAAGATAAAAGCCTGCGCAAGGAGTACGGCAAACTAATGTGCGGTATCGGCGGTAAGATTTCGTTCTCTGCGTCCCCGAGTCCCAACCTCGGCGAAGCAATGAATGCGTGCATGAGTCACCGTGGTCCGGATGACTGTAGTGTATACTCTACTGGTCCTGCAATGCTTGCTCACCGTCGCCTGAGCATCCTCGACCTCTCCGAAGCAGGCCGTCAACCGATGTCCAACGCTGACGAGAGCGTCCACATTGTGTTCAACGGTGAGATTTACAACTACCGAGAACTCAAGGGCTGCGTCTCCGATTACACCTTCACCTCTGAAACTGACACCGAGGTGCTTCTACATCTTTACGAGGAGGAAGGAATCGACTGTCTCAAGCGTCTTCGGGGGATGTTTGCTTTCGCAATCTGGGATGAAAACGACGAGGAGTTATTCCTCGCCCGTGACCGAATGGGACAGAAACCCCTGTTCTACCGGCACGATGAGGACGAGTTCTGGTTTGGCTCCACTATCAAGGCTATTCTCGCTGACGACGCAGTACCCACCAAACCGGACCTCGATGCTATTCGAGAGTTCCTTGTTTACCAGTACACGCCGACACCGTCGACTGGATTTAAAGGGATTTCACAACTCGAACCGGCGACCTATCTTCGGTTTTCGAAAGACGGTGTACAGAAGCGACAGTATTGGAATTTGTCCTTCGCTGACCAGTCGACGGCAAGCACCTCCCAGTTAGCTACGCAGGTACGAGATAAACTCAAGGAAGCGACTCGGCTCCGGATGCGAAGCGACGTGCCTGTCGGTGTCTTTCTCTCGGGAGGCATCGATTCGACAGTTGTGGCCGGACTGATGTCGGAGATCTCTGAAACACCGATTGAAACGTATTCAATCGGCTTCGATAGCGCCGACCACGATGAACGAGAATTTGCACGCATCGCAGCAAACTGCTTCAACACCAACCACCACGAATTCACGGTCACGCCGGACGCGATGGAAATACTTCCGGAACTTATCGACCACTACGAGATGCCATTCGCCGATTCGTCAGCTCTACCGACTTACTACGTCTCAAAGATGGCATCCCAAGACGTGACCGTCGCGTTAGGAGGCGATGCTGGTGACGAAAATTACGCTGGCTACCACCGGTATTCCCGTGACGCGCTGTTGAACTACCTTCGTAAGATTCCGACCCCACTGTTGCGTGCTGGTGTGGGTGGTCTGTCAAGAGCTCAAACAATCGCCGATTTTTCGTCGCTACACAAAGCCAAACGAGCGGCGGAGCTTGCTCAAGGCAACCCAGTCAGAATGTACGCTCGCTTCGTCACCCACACGAAGGGTGAACAGCTTAACGCAATTTGGAAGGGAGACCGAATTGATGACGAATACTGGTACGTCCGTTCTGCATACGATAGGTCTGATGGTCAAACCCGTTTGGACCGGATTCTTGATGTCGACCTACATACGTATCTCCCGAACGACCTCTTGGTCAAAGTCGATAGGGCGAGCATGGCTCACTCGCTCGAAGTCCGTTCACCATTTCTCGACCACAAGGTGATTGAACATGCTGCCACGATTCCATCGAAGTATAAGCTTCGGCGTGGTACGAAGAAGTGGATACTCAAACGGGCGTTCGAGGATATGTTGCCGACAGAAATTCTGGAACGACGAAAGCAGGGATTCGGTATCCCCGTAGACCAGTGGTTTCGAGGGCAATTGCGAGACGTGGCTTCGGAGAACATCGACCGACTCGGCTCGAGGGAACCGTTTCATGGCCCAAGTCTCAGGAGTGTGTTAGAATCCCACATATCTGGCGAGGAAGACCGTGGCTCTCATCTCTGGGACTACATGATGCTTGAGCAGTGGTACGAGCGATTTATCGATGACTGATTTGCCGAACCAGTCGGTCTGTTTCGTCTCGCTTTCCGCCTACGGGTATTTCAATCCCGGTCGAATCGTGACGGGCGGCGGTGCCGAACGGCAGTTGTATCTCTTGGGCCAACAACTGCGTGAAGACTTCGACGTACAGTTCGTCGTCGGCGATTACGGCCAGCCGCGCACCGAACGGCGCAACGGCGTGAAGCTTCATCGGTCGTATCGACAGGATCCCGACGCCTCCGTCCCGGCCCGCATCGGGCAGGTCTGGAAACTGTTCGACGCGATGCGTCGTGCGGATGCAGAATTGTACGTCTATCGCGGGTTTCCACACAAGGCGGCCGTCGTCGGGCACCTCGCCGAACTGCTGGGGTCGTCGTTCGTGTATCACGTCTCCAGCGACGCCAACGTCGACGGGAACGTGGACGGATTGCCCACGCCCGTCGTCGCCATGTTCGGGAGGGCGTTGCGGCGTGCTGGAGCGGTCGTCGCCCAATCGGAGTATCAACGCCGACGGCTTCAGGAACGCTTCGATATCGACGCCGTCGTCGTTCCGAACGGCTATCCGACGGCGTCGAACGTCGAACCGCACGACGACCGGCGACACGTCCTCTGGGTCGGGAACGTCGACGAATCGAAGAAGCGGCCACATCGCTATCTCGATTTGGCCGAACAACTCCCGGGGGAACGGTTCCTCCTTGCCGGACCCGACGGCGGCGATGAAGCGTACTGCGACCGGATTCGAAGCCGTGCCGACGGCATCGACAACGCCACGCACCTCGGCGAAATCCATCCCGACGACATCGACCGCTACTTCCGGGATGCCAAACTCCTCGCCAACACGTCGCCGTTGGAGGGGTTCCCGAACACGTTCTTGGAGGCATGGCGCTACGAGACGCCGGTCGTCGGCCTCGATGTCGACCCCGGTCGGTTCGTCGATGTCCCGGAAAGCGAGTGCTTCGCCGACGGCGACTTCGAGCGATTGGTGGAACTCGTCGACCGCCTCGCGTCCGACCCCGAACGGCGGGCGTCGCTCGGTGAGTCCCTCCGGAGACAGTTCGAAGCCGAATACAGCATGAAGTCAACCGCAGAGCAGTACCGCGATGTTCTTTCGGGGGCTATCCAGTGAGCCAGACGCTACCGACAGACGCTCACTGCTGTCGGTACAGCAACTCGAAGTCCTCGACCATGGCCTCGATGCTGAACGCCGAAGCCCGCTTCCGTGCGTTCTCACCGAGTTGCCGTGCGAGTCGACGGTTCTCCAAGAGCCGGCCGATTGCCGCCGCCAATCGGTCGGGGTTCCGGACGGGGACGTAAAGCCCTTCCTCACCGTCCCGTATCAACTCCGAACAGCCGCCGACCGGTGTCGTCACTATGGGCAGACCCGCACACATCGCTTCCAGTAACGCACCCGGCAATCCTTCGTGGTGCGAAGGGAATGCAAAGATATCCATCGAGGCAAGCAGTCGTGGCACGTCGTCGCGCTGTCCGGCGAACACGACGGACTCACGGACGCGTTTCGAGGCCGCATACGCTTCGAGGTCCGTCCGCTCCGGTCCGTCACCGACGAACAGCAACTGTGCCTCGGGGTGGTCCGACCGCACTTTGACCCACGCATCGAGGAGATCGTAGCCACCTTTGTTCTCGACGAGTCGACCGACCGTTCCGACCACCGGCTCCTCGCCCAATCCGAGGGTCCCGCGTAGGTCTTCGGACGCCGTCACGTCGGCGTACCGCGCCACGTCTCGCCCGGTGTGAATCGTGGTGATACTGCTCGGCTTCCCGCCGAGGCTCTCTGCCCACTCCGTCCCGTCCGCCGAATTCGAGACGATTCTGTCTGAGAGGGGAAGGGTCGCTCTATCCACGACCGTCCGCAGAACCGACCGAGAGTCGGGAACTCCTCTGACTCCCGTCACCACCGTCGTCTCGGGGCTGAACACGCCCGCGAGCCGCGCCACAGTATTGTCGAAAAACAGGAACGACTGCAACACGTCGGGGCGTCCCCGGCGAAGCGCCCGGACGAACCGCAACGGTGCCCGGAGGTCGGATTTCGACGACGCCCCGAGAGAGCGAACCGGCACGTCGTCGGGCACCTCTTCGGCCAGCGGTCCGGGGTCGGCGAGCGTCCAAATCGTCGGCGCGAAGCGCTCGCGGTCCAGTCCGGACACGAGGTCGACCAGCGTCTTCTCGGTCCCGCCGACCGCAAGCGTCCCGATGAGGTACCACACCTCGATTCGGTCGTCTCCGTCGCGCACGTCCGTCACACGGCGGCGGACTCGAATATGCCTACCGGATGGTCGCCGACGTAACCGGCCGGCCGTGGAGCGAAAGCGGTATGCGCCCCGCGTGACCCACCGTAGATATGTGCGGTATCGCGGGCGTCTTCGACACCGGCGGCCCCCCGGCAGTCGAGACGCTCGAAGCGATGAACGACTGTATCTCCCATCGCGGCCCCGACGCCGCCGGCACCTACGTCGATGGGTCGGTCGGGTTCGCTCATCGCCGTCTCGCTATCATCGACCCCGACGCTGGCGCCCAACCGCTGTTCAACGAGGACGGAAGCGTCGCCGTCGCGTTCAACGGCGAGATCTACAACCACCGCTCCCTCCGAGAGTCGCTGTCGGGACACACCTTCAGAACGGACACCGACACCGAGGTGCTCGTCCACCTCTACGAGGAACACGGCCCCTCCTTCGTCGAGCACTTGGAGGGAATGTTCGCCTTCGCGCTGTGGGATGGCGACGCCGAGCGCCTCCTCTTGGCGCGGGACCCGATGGGAATCAAACCGCTCGTCTACGCCGACGACGGCGACCGAATCGCCTTCGCCTCTGAGCTGTCGGCGCTGTTCGAATCGGGCGTCGAGTTGGGCGGCCTCGACGAACGCGCCATCCGTGAGTATCTCGCCTTCGGGTTCGTCCCTGCCCAGCGAACCGCCTTTCAGAACGCCTCGAAACTCGACCCCGGAACCGTGGCAGTCGTCACCGACGACGGGATTGAGAAACGCCGCTTCTACGACCCGAATATCGAACCCGTCTCGGCAGGCGTCGACGCAGCGGCGACCGAACTCCGAAACCGCGTCGAGACAGCCATCGAGCGCCGTCTGATGAGTGACGTGCCCCTCGGCGCCTTCCTGTCGGGCGGCATCGACTCCACCATCGTCGTCGGCACGATGGCCGAGTTGCTGGACGACCCGGTTCGAACGTTCACCGTCGGCTTCGGCGAAGAGCGCTTCGACGAGTCGTGGGCGGCCCGCGAAGTCGCCGACTACCACAACACGGACCACTACGAGTACACCGTCACGCCCGACGATGTCCGGGAGGCGGTTCCGACGGTTCTCGACGGCATGGGCGAACCCTTTGCCGACCCCTCCTTGGTTCCGACCCACGTTGTCGCCCGCGAGACGAGTCGAGAGGTCACCGTCGCGCTCTCAGGGGACGGCGCCGACGAACTGTTCGCCGGCTACAACCGCTATCGCGGCGAGTACTACTCGACGTACTACCGTCAACTTCCCGAGGTGATTCGGGACGGCCTCCTTCGGCCGCTGGCCGATTCCCTGCCCGCCGATCGCGGGTTGAGGTTCGGTGAAGCCGCCCGGAAGGCCCAGAAGTTCACAGGCGTCAGCGAAGCGGACGTGGGGTCGCGACACTACCAGTGGGTCGCCGAACGTGGCGTCGCGGTCGACGCCTCCGATGAAGACACACCCGACGCGATTGGCCGTCGCCGACTCGCGGCCGAACACGAACGGTTCGGCGACAGACTCCCGGACGACCGTGACGACGCTCTCGCACGAATGATGGCTGTCGATACATGGTTCGGCCTCCCGAATCAAATCCTCCAGAAGGTCGACCGGGCGAGCATGCGAAACTCCTTGGAGGTCCGTGTTCCGTTCCTCGATACCGATGTCGTCGAGTACGCGATGGGTCTGCCGACGAGTCACAAGATAACTGCGACGGACCGCAAGCGCGTCCTCAAGCGGGCCTTCGACGATTTGATTCCCGACCGCATCCAGTCGCGGAAGAAACACGGTTTCGATATGCCCATCGGCGAGTGGTTCAAAGACGAACTCCACGACGATTTCGTTGCGGCCGTATCCACGCTTCCAAATGACATCGTCGACCCGGATTCGGTACTGACAGCCCACGATGCACACGTCCGAAAGAAGCGTGACTACGACCGATTCCTCTGGCGAGTGTACGTGTACGCGACGTGGCGGCAACGCATCGACGGACCGGACGGCCCCCTCGATTCTTCGGTGGTTGAGTGACCCATGACGGGGACTGAACTACTGGAGCTGCCCGCTGGATTCACGCCGGCGCTCCTCGTCACCGCGCTCGTTGTGGCGTTCGTCGCCTCGTTGGTCTTGCTCCGACAGTTCTCGTTGAAACTCACGGTCGCCGTCGTGGCGGTGAAAGTCGGCATCCCGCTGTTGTACTTCGGGACGCTGTACAACGCTCGGTGGACGCTGAATGACGACATCACCTACACGAAAGGCGGCTTCGAACTCGTCGACTCGAGTTTCACGCTCGTGTCCGTCCTTCTGACGAGCGACGGGCAAGCGACCCTACATACGCTCGCTCGCGGACAGCATATCCTCTATCACTGGTGGAACATGCTGGCCATGAAACTGTTCGCGACGACGTACTACGCCCCCGTCTTCTTGAACGTCCTTGTGAGTGTGGTTGCGGCGTTTCTCCTCGTCGAAATCCTTCGCCTGTACTCGTTCTCCGAGCGGTATCGAACGTGGGCGGGCGTCTTCTTCCTGCTTCACTGGGATGTGTTGGCGTGGTCGTCGCTGCTCAACCTCAAGGACACTCTCGTGTTATTCCTGACCATCTTCGCCCTCTATGGGGTGGCCAGAATCGCAAAGTCGGGGCTAGAACCGAACGCCCACGCCTTCGTCGGGACTCTCACGGTACTGGCATCTTCGACCGCGTTTTGGTGGATTCGCTTCTACGTCCCCTTCTTCATCATCGCGGCGGGCGTCGCGTGGCTGTTCGTCCACCTTGATGGCCCGACGAAGTACGTCATCCCCGTTGTCGGTGCCATACCCGCGGCAGTCGTCTTCCAAGAGGGCGTTTCGGCGTTCGGCTACCTGCGTCCCGGCCAATTCGCCTACGGTTTTGTCCGATTCCTGCTTACCCCACGGCCATGGGGTGTCGCTGAGTCCTACAGTTTCCTCGTTATCCCGGCGATGCTGCACTGGATAACGCTCGTCCCGGCCGCAGTCGGTGCACTATGGCTCTGCCGCGATTCGAAAATCGCCCGTCTGTTCGTCATTTACGCCGGCATCGTTCTCTGTTTCTACGGTCTCGTTCCCGAACTGCAAGGCCCGAGACACCGCTATCAGATTAGTTTCATCTTCGCGTGGGCGCAGTTCCACTTCCTGTGGACTGCCGCCCAGTACGTTGACGTTCGGGCCACGCTGTCCGCCGAGAAGTCGACGCCTCGTTCAACGGGCCAATCCTCAGACTGAGTCTCAGTCGACCAGCTGCTCTAGGGATTCGGTTGTCGCCTCGACAGTCTCGCGCCAGTCGAACCCCTTAATGCCGGTCCGGGGCGGCTGGTCGGTTCCCAAAAGCACCCTATCGAGCGCCGCCGCGAACCCCGAGACATCGCCGACCTCGACCGTCTCACCGACGCCGTCGACGGCGGCGGCGACCTGCGGCAGGTCACTCGTCACCACCGGCACGTCGCAGGCCAGGGCCTCCAGTACGGTCCGGGGTAGGCCTTCGGCCCGACTCGGCAACAGGAGGGCGTCGGCGGCCCGATAGACGGCGGGCATCTCGTCGTATTCGAGTTGCCCGACCAGCGACACCGCATCTCTGACCCCCGACGCCTCAGCCTGCTCCCGAACCGCTGTGTCAAGTGGTCCATCGCCGACAACGCTCAACCGCGCCCCGGGTCGCCGCTCGCTGAGTTCCGCCAGCGCCGACACCGCATCGCGTGGCCGCTTTCCTTCGACCAATCGTCCGACAAACAGGATCGCAGGGTCGCCCGAGATAGCATCGTGGTGCGGTCCCTCGGGTGTGAACCGCTGGGTGTCGATGCCGTTCGATACGACGTCGATAGGGGCGTCAACGCCGCGGTCTCGCAGTCGTTGTCGGTCGGCGTCGGTGTAGCAGAACACCACGTCGGCGCTGTTGAACGTCCACCGGCCGAGCGTCTTCAGGTAGGCGTCGAAGACCCACTCCGGGGCTGTCTGAGAATACAGCCCGTGATTCGTGACCGCAAGCGGGGTCTCGACGAATTTCCGGGCGACAGCCGCGAGGTTTGTCGACGCGTACAGATGCGAGTGGGCGTGAATCACGTCGTAGCCGTCGGCCGACTGGAGAAACCGCACCACCCCCGGCGCGACGGCGTTGCCGAGCGGTTGCGCAATCGAGGGCCGCCGGACGACCGTGTAGCCGTCTCGTTGCTCTTGGCGTGGGCCGTCGCCAATAGTGAGGACGGTCACGTCGTGGCCCATCGCTGCTTGGTCGCGGCTCATGGCGTGGACATGATAGGGGCCGCCGCCGGTCACGTCCGGGTACACCTTCTGGGCGATTCGAAGAATGCGCATTATTCCGAAACCCTCAGTAAATCTCTCAACACCATCCACACCTGACGAACGACGATTTTCGAATCGAACCAAAACGACCGCCGTCGGATGTACTCTATGTCGTAGCGCAACTTCTCTTCGGGTTCGGTACTCGACACACCGTTAATTTGTGCTAACCCGGTCAATCCGGGCTTGACAAACCAGCGTTTCCGCCAATCCTCAGCAATCGACTCCAACTCGCGCTCTTCGTCAACCCACGCTGCCCGCGGCCCGACGACGCTCATGTCACCTTTGAAAATCGACCACAACTGCGGAATCTCGTCGAGGTGCGTCCGCCGAATCACCGCCCCGACTCGCGTGATATGTGGATTCGATTCGTCGTCGACGGGGTCGGAATCTTCGGCATCCTCGACCATACTTCGGAACTTGTACACGCGGAACGTATCGCCCAACGCGGCCGTCCGCTCCTGACTGTACAGTATCGAACCGCCATCGTCCAGTTTAATCGCAACCGCGATGACGGCCATCACGGGTGCCAAGACGACCAATCCGATGCCGGAAAACGCAACGTCGAAGAGCCGTTTGGTGATGTGGTCGAGTGGGTCCCACGGCGCCAAGTCCACGTCGACCAACTCCCCGGAGGCCGTCCCGTCCAACAGCACCACGTCGGCGTGGTCGCGGTGGGCCTTCGCGTCGACGCCACACTCGAAACACGTATCCAGCGCGCCGAAGAACTCCGCGCGGTCGGTGTGAGTAAACGCCAGCGCTACGGTGTCGATGTCGTAGTCGACGATGATGGTATCGAGTTGTGAGAGGCCGCCGAGACACGGGAGTTCGTCGAGTGCGTCGCCGCTGCCGCCATCCGTACTCGCCGGGACTTCACGTCGCTCTTCGGCGCCGAAGTACGCCGACGGCGGCGAAACATAGCCGACCACGTCGCTTTCGACCGCATCGAGGATGTCGCCCATCGTTTCGGGGTTATCACCGACGATGAGCGTCCGACCGTCTGCGCCGCGGGGACGGCGTCGAATCGCGACGAACCACGTCGGTACAGTGACGAACAGCAACGCCGAGACGACCAGCAGCGTCGCCCGCGGCAGGCGATACGTGTAGTCGAAGTAGCCGATGGCGGCCAGGGCAATACACGCCAACAGGAGGCGACGTGACGCTAATTCGGCGGTGTCGAGAATTCGCCGTGGCCGCGGCTTGTACAACGGGAGGAGTGCGGCGCCGACGACGATGGCCGTCGTCGTGGCCTCGAAGGCGAACTCCGACCCGCGGGCCGGGTCAAAGGGGAGGTGTCCGACGAGGGGAAGCAAGCCGAACCCGGCTTGAACCACCGAAAGGTTCGCGATGGCGACGGCCACGACCGCGAAACCGATGGCCCCGAGGATACTCGCGACCCGGTACCGCCACCCGCTTGTCATCACGTCGTCGTCTGATTCGGAGGCGAATAAACGCTCCGACTACTCTGACGCGTGAAACAGGAATGCCGAGTGAGCGACTCTTTTGAGGAATATCTACCGTATCAACGCAGGGAAACCGCCACACAAAAGACACTCTCCCGTGGGATTGTGGATAGTCGTCGCACGAGCGGCGATACCACGCCGAGAATCATCATGTCCTTCGCCCGCTCAACGCTACGATTGTTCGGCGTCCGTGTGGGGAGCGTCGTCATCGGCTTTCTGGCTCTCGTTGTCTTCGCACGCGAAATCGGCGTGGCTGCACTGGGGTCGTACTTCCTCTTTCAAGCGCTGTTGATCGGCTTGTCACTCGTCACCGACATCGGTCTCCGAAGCGCCGTAGAAAAACGACTCAGCGAAGGCCAATCCGCCGACGAAGTACTCGGAACGGGCGTCGCCCTCAAAGCTGTGTTTCTCTCTGGTGGACTACTCGCGGTGGTTGCCCTTCGGGACCCGATTGCCGCCTTCGTCGGTGCGGATCTTGCGGGACTGCTCGTAGTGGCGGCCGTTTTCAGAGACGCCGGCCGACTACTCACGTTCACCCTCCGCGGCGAACTTCGCGTTGATGCCGCCGCAACCGCGGAACTGGCCCGAAAAATCACCTTCGGCGTGGTCGGTATCGCACTTGCAGTCGCCGGATACGGTGTCTATGCCCCGGTATATGGCGTCATTGCTGGCTACGCCGCCATGACTGTCGTCGGGGGTATCCGCGTCCGAACGCGACCTGGGAGGCCCACTATCGGGATGGCGCGGTCGCTGCTGTCGTTCAGTCGATATAAGTTCATCTCGAACGCCGGTAGTGTGGGGTACTCCTGGATCGATGTCGTCGTCATCGGACTCTTTCTCTCGCCAGCGGCCGTTGGCGCCTACGAGGTTGCCTGGAAAGTGGCCGCCATCGTCGTCGTATTCAGTGATTCACTAGCGACAACGGCATTCCCGCAGTTGAGCGAAGATGCCGGTCACGGCGATACCGAGCGCATTGAGGTGGCGTTTACCCGCCTCGTGACGCCATCGATGGCGTTCGTCATTCCGGCGTTTTTCGGGACGCTCGTCCTCGCTGAAGACATCCTCGGCGTTCTCTTCGGCGCCGAGTACACCGTCGCCAGTCTTGCTCTGGTCATCCTGTTGGCCGACAGCCTCTCCTCAGGTGTCTATCAGCTGGTCGCTCGAATGCTCGATGCCCTTGACGCACCACACTTGGATGCCCGCGGTGTCGTCCTACAAATCGCGTTGAACGTCGCGCTCAATCTTCTGTTCGTCCCGCGGTATGGCCTGGTCGGCGCGGCCATCGCGACGGCGCTGGCGGCCTTCGCCGGTGAGACACTGTCGCTGTTCTACCTCTCACGGCTCGTCACCGTCCGCTTCGAGTGGCGCCTCATTGCTTGGTGTGTGGTGTCGGCTGCAGGTATGGCGGCCATCCTCTGGGCGGTTCGGCAAGCCGTCGTCGTCGAAACGCCGCTGGTGTTACTCAGCCTCGTTGCGTTGGGCGTCGGGTCATACCTCGCGTTCGCGCTTTCGGTGCCGTCGCTTCGGCAACGGGCTTTCGATAGACTCACCGCCATCCGTACTGCCGGCGCCTGAAGACCACGTCTCTGGGATTATGGCGCGAGGAGCGTCGTTAGCCGATTAATCGAATTCGCTGCGTCATTCCCTGTTTTTGACGATTCGCTCGGTAATCGGCATCTCCAAGAGCGTCAACAGTCCATACAGCTCCGTTCGGTTGTTCGCCCCCGACATGTGTTCATCGTAACATTCCCAAACGCCGTCCCAGTCCAGAAACGGGAGTTTACGTATTTTCCCTTCGTTCCGTCTAAGGGCGTCTTCGACGAACGACTGTGAGCGGATTACCTCGGCATGGTTGGGCCACGGGCCGTTCGTCACGTACGGTTTCGGTGGATCCTCGGTAGGGAGGTAACGGTCTTTGAACCGGACTGCGTGTTCACCCACGACGTGGGCGACCTGCGGATACGTGACTGGCAATCCCGTGTTCGCGTACGGAACCTCAGCGAGGTCCGAATCCAACCGCTCCATCGCTGCCGCGATGATGTTGCGTCGCGTGAAGAACCGCATCGGCATCGAGAGACACAGTTCAACGAGTCGATTATCGACGTATGGCGACCATGCCGGGCAATGCTGGCGAAGGCTCTGAAGGAGAAAAAGCACGCTCCCGTTCGTCCGTGGAGTGAGTGCTCCACCGATGAACAAATCGCGGGGCGAGGGATAGGTGATGCCGTGGTGTTCGATGCCGCCCTCGGTCGGATAGATTTCACGCCGCAGTACCGACTCGGCGTCGCTCGACGAGTGCAGGTACGTCGGCGGGTCAGTCATCCAGAACTCGATGTAGTCGTCGATACTGTCCATCGACTTGAGCCACGGGAGCATAACCGTCCCGATGGGACCAACACGAAGCTGGCGCTGGGGGAAACTGTAGCCTTTGAAGTTCGAATCGGCGAAACTCGCCGTCAGCATCTCGTCGACCTCCGAACGAATCTCGGGCATGAATCCCTCGGCGTGGGCTTGCTCAAACGTGCCAACGAAGTTCGACAGTTTGGGATTTCGAGACAGTGCTCGCTCAGTGTATTCCGGGTCACGTTCGAGGTATTCGAAGTCGACCCCGGCGGCTTCGGCGGCTTCCGCGGCGATGTGGGCTTCGCGACTCCACCAGTCGGCCATATGGTAGGCCGTCAGGTTCTCCCGATATTGTGACTCAACGGCAGCGAGGACGAGTCGTGAATCGATCCCTCCACTCAACAACAGCCCGTACTGCTTGTCTGCTTGGAGTCGCTCGTTGACGGCCGCGTGGAACCGACGTGAAAACGCCTCAACGAAGGCCGAAAACGGGCGGTCCTGTGGTTCGTATCGCGGCGCCCAATACCGGTCGACCGTCCGGTCAAGTGTATCCAACTCGATTGTCGTGACACTTCCCGGTGGAAAGAGTGAGGTCCCCACAAGCGGCGTCTCAACGCCAAAGGTTCGGTTGTGACAGGAAAAATACTCGGTGATGTATTCCGTATCGAACGCAGGCGTCACGTCGGGATGACGTGACAGCGACTGAATCGCCGTCGAGAAGACGAACGTTTCTCCGTCTGGTTGCGTGTAATATGCGTCTCGGAGTCCGATTCGGTCCGTAAACAGCGAGACGCTCCCAGCGCCTCGGTCGTACACGAGCCCGAAGAAATCACCGTTCAGTCGGGTGACGAACTCCATCCCATAGCGATCATACAACCGTGCACAGTGGTCAGCGGTTGTGTCGGTGTGCTTTCGGGGTTTGTAGCCGTCGTGTGTCTCGACGCCGGCTATCGACCCCCAGACCCACAGAAGCGAGTCGTCACCAACCGATATTGGTTGTGTGGTTGGGACTTCGGACGTGAATGAACCAAAGATGCTGACTTCATCACTCTCGAAATTCGTCGTTTTCTCCTCGCCGGTCCATTGCAGGTCGGCGGCTACTGCTTCGAGATGGTGATCTCCCGACCCGATGATCCCACAAACCCCGGCCATAAGTGGTACTCCCAACGGTGTGAATTAACGCTTTGGTTCGGTCCATGCCGGTTTGAGAAAATTTGCTTCAACACCAGCCACAAACGGCCTGTTCAGTTCTCGAGATTCTTTGGGCCAGATGTAGCCCTGATTACAGGGCACCATCCAACTGTTGTCGCGCGCGGGAGTCGGCCAAGAGGCCCTCTTCAAGCTGCAGTAGGACTTCGTCTGGTCGCGCATTCGCTTCGATGAGTACTGGTCCCGTTTCAGTCACGATGACATCCCATCCGACCAGTGGGGCCTGCCTGTGCACCTCTGCGGCCTGACAGACGAGCTCACGAACTGACTCCCAGTACGGAACCGCTATGCCGGCGACTCGGCTGTTCGTCTCTGGATGTCGCTTGAGCCGCGACCGTGTGTTCCCCTCGACGACGACTAACTCCTGTATCGTCCCGGTAGTCTCGTTAATCGGCGCGATGTAGCCGCCCTGCGACCAGTTATCAGTCGGTTTCGAGGCTGACGATCCGAATCGGTGAACCGGCCGAAGGATTTCGGCCTCACCCGTTTCGGGGTTGATGATGCTGTGGACTCGAAGCGTGTTCGTAGCCTCCGGGAAGATAGCAGCCGCGTACTCGTGTTGCAGAATGAATTCAAACACTAGATATTCGTCTAACCTGGCTATTGTCTCAGAAATAGTCTGCCCGGTTGATTTTGTCCCGTTCAGACGGACTTCGAGGCCATCGTCAGTCGAACGAACGACGTGAATTCCGACACCCTTCCCACCTCTGGTCGGCTTGAAAACCACTCCTTCGCTCTGTTCGAGCACCTCGTCTAATCCAAGCTGTGAATCGATTGTCGGCACGAACGTTCCGTTTTCTATAACGCCGTAGAGGGTTGGTAACGCCTCAACATGCGGCTGCGTCATCTGCTGGAAGACGTACTTATCGTGCACCTGGAGAATATGATCTTGGTTGATGTCGGTCACGGGGTCGTTCGAACAAATGTAGTGGTCGGGAGCGGTTGTGTCCAGCCCAATAAAAAGATACGAATCGGCGCTCATTCCCAAGCGTGCTGCGTTCCAACGCGTTCGGAGCGGGTACCCCTCACCACGATCGTCCGATAAGATTTCATCGATGTTTTGACAGCGGTCGTTGACAGCGTTGCCAAGGAACTTCGCGAGGGCACCGACCGTCCGAATCGTTCCGTATTCAGCGTGGAACGCCACCCCTTTTTTCACCAGTGCTATCGCGGATATCATCGATATGAGACGAGTTATTCTCGGGTCGTCGCCCACTCGATGAGGTCGAGTTCTAGCACGGTCCATTCATCGATATCGGGGAGGCTGAAGTCGTGTTTTTTCGGATTCGTTCCGACTCGTTCGTACCCGAACTTCTCGATGTACCACTCGATCGTTTCCGGCCGGTCGGTTTCGGTTCGGACGGTTTCGATGCCTCGGTCATGCATCTCTTCGAGACGAGCGGTCTGAAGCCGATAGCCGATTCCCTTTCCCCGGTACTCGGGGGTGACAGCCAGACTCGCCGTCTCGCCGAGCGTCTCGCTGTGGACGATGTAGCTTCCGACCCCGACGATGGTGTCGTTGGCTTCGGCGACGAAGGAGTTCTCGACGCGAATCGTGCTCCGTTCGGCGTCGTCGTTGTCGGTCTCCGGCGCCATATCCCACTGGTCAAGGATTGCCATCGCCGCGGAGACATCGCCGTCAGTCATCTTCCGAATCCGTACCGTCGTTTCTGATGTGTCAGTCATGGTTCGTTTGTGTCTCTTCGAGAAGCGATACCAACCCGTAGACGCTTTCGATTGTCGGCACCGAGCAGTCAGTGAGGTCGGCCAACTCGATGACGCTGCCAAGCAGTGCGTCAGTCTCGAGTGGATTGCCTCGCTCAATGTCCTGTAGCATCGAGGTCTTGTGCGCACCGACGGCTTCAGCGCCGTCGATACGGTCCTCGATGGATCGACGGAACTCCACGCCGAGTTCTTCGGCAACCGGTTTCGCTTCCGTCATCATCCGACGTGCGAGCGCTCGCGTTTGGGGGTTACGGCAAATCGACTCTAGTGTTGCTCCCGTGAGCGCGCTGATGGGGTTGAACGCGAGGTTGCCGAGTTCCTTGAGCCACAACTCCGACCGAACATCGTCGAGCACTCGGGAGCGAAGTCCCGCCTGCTCGAACAAATCCGCGATACCGTTTACACGGTCGGTTTCCGCTCCATCGAGTTCGCCCACTGGAAACCACTCCCCCTCGTCATGTCGGACGATACCCGGTTGGCTGACCGTCCCAGCAACGAACGGTACACAGCCGACTACTTGATCGATATCGATGTGTTCCGTCACCGTTCCATCCGGATCAAGGGTGGCCATTCGATGTCCTTCGAACTCACCGCCGAATTCGTAAAAATACCACCACGGGATTCCGTTCTGGACCGGGAGAACCGTGGTTCTAGGACCCGATATCCTAGAGACCGTTGGGGCGATCGCCGCAAGGTCGTATGCCTTCACCCCCACAACAAGGATGTCTGGGGTGTGGTGTTGCTCTCGGTGCGTCGCTGCGACCGTGATATCGTCGATAATTGACTGCTCGCCGTCGCGGTGGACGAGTGTGAGGCCACGCTCAGTGAGAGCAGTCAGCTGTTCGCCTTGGTCTATCAGGGTCACATCGGCGCCGGCAAGCGCCATCTTTCCCCCGATTAGCCCGCCGACGGCCCCCGCGCCGATGACGGTGATCGCGGTCGAGTCTGGTTTCCCCCACACGTTCGAACCCTGCTTGGGTGGTACTCTCACAGTACTGGGTGTTGACTGTTTCGCCTCGGCTAGCGACGCTGAGATTCGCTCGAAAAGCGGGGCATCGGCTACTCGTTGTCAGCGCCCAGTTTGTCGCCATTCCCTCCGGAGCTGAACAGTCCATCGACGACAGTCTCGATTAACGCCGCATCGACGACAGTCGGATCGATGGACTCACTGCCGT
>ENA-ORCO01000476-ORCO01000476.1-marine-metagenome-genome-assembly--contig:-NODE-476-length-18843-cov-3.548066_pt1 | contig 18843 bp, 17 predicted proteins | sample MGYA00248633_ERZ508508 | MGnify/ENA primary metagenome ERZ508508 (study PRJEB26179, sample SAMN06268845) | marine metagenome | isolation source: A23 P1 aerobic enrichment on pine of planktonic cells taken...
GACCCCGCGTTGTGCAGCTTTAATTGCGGCTGCATATCCACCGGGACCAGCACCTACAACAAGCAGTTCTGTCTCCTGTTGCTCTTCAGCCATGAACGAAGGGTATTCGAGGAAGGGTATAAACGATTGGGTCGACGGAACGATAGTCCTCAGGGCGCTACGTCACGAATCGCTTCCGTAATTGTTTCTTCGTCAGGGATAACGAACTGTTCCTCCGGTGGACTGTACGAAACGGGAACGTCCGCACGTGTCACACGCTTAACTGGCGCATCGAGGTACCAGAACGCCTTATCCGAGATACGGGACGCTATCTCCCCGGCTGTCCCGCAGGTTCGGTTCGTCGCATCGACGACAACAGCCCGACCAGTCTTCTCCACGCTCTCAAGTATCGCCTCCTCATCGAGCGGTAGCAGGGTCCGTGGGTCCACGACTTCGATGCTCACCTCCGGTGCGAGGGTTTCAGCGACAGACAGAACGTCGGGGACGGTCTCTCCGATAGCGACGACCGTGACATCTTCACCTTCGCGTTTGATGTCGGCCTCCCCGAGCGGTATCGTATAGTGCTCGTCCGGAACCTCTGCTCTATTGCCGATTACGGGTGCGGGCCAGAACACCATCACAGGATCGTCCTCGGCAACGGCACTCCGGAACAGGCCGAGTTGGTCATATGGCGTACTTGGGACGACAGTCTTGATACCGAGATTGAGCAACGACGGATATGGATTATCGGAGTGCTGGGCCGCGCTTCCCCCGGGAGTCCCGGCTTGTGGTACCGTAATCGTGAGCGGAATCGACACCTGCCCGTAAGTCATGTGTCGGAGCTTCTGGGCGTTGTTAACCAACTGGTCCATGGCCATGTACGCCATCGTGTTGATCTGGTATTCGATGATGGGTCGCTTACCGTCCATAGCTGCTCCGATAGCAAGCCCATGGAACCCTTGCTCCGATATCGGTGCGTCCCACACTCGCTCTTTGCCGAACTCGTCGACGAGGTCGCGAGTCGTTCCCATCAGCGCATGTTGGATGTCTTCGCCGATGATGAACGTATCATCGTAATCTTCCAGTGATTCGTGGTACGACTGAATAATGGTCGAGATGTAACTTTGGTTGCTCATATTAGTACTTCTCTGCGGGGAAGTTGGGGTACGACTGTTCGGAGTAGGTGTATTCGGGTGCTCGGTCGCCGCTTGGATACTCGCTTTCGAGTGCGAATTCGGCGGCGTCTTCGAGGCGCGCTTTGACATCCGCGTCAATCTGATCGAGGGTTTCTTCGGTGAAAACATCCTCCTTGATGAGTGCTTTCCGGAACGTGTCTATCGGGTCTCGCTCGCGTCTCCATTCCTCTATTTCTTCCTCCGCTCGATACGGCCGGTCCCTAAGCAAGTCCTTCTCGCCAGAGAAGTGGCCCTTGTACCGGTATGTCTTACACTCTACTAGCCGAGGGCGACTAGTTTCTCGTGTCGTCTTGACGGCTTCTTGGATGGTTTCATACACCTCAAGGACGTTTTGACCGTTAATCGTCTTTCCGTCCATGTCGTAGCTATCCGCTCGCTCCGAAATTTGTTCGCCAGCGACAGCGTCTTCTTGACTGGTGCTGACTCCGTACTGGTTGTTTTCGCATAAGAACACAACCGGTAAATCCCATATGGATGCCATGTTCATCGTTTCATGAACGACACCTTGGTTCGAGGCACCGTCACCGAAAAACGAGACCGAAACTCGGTCGTCGCCGTCCATCTTCGAGCTGAAGGCCGCCCCCGCTGCGTGGGGGACGCTGGCTCCGACAATTGCGTTACATCCGAAGATTCCAAGCGAGAAATCCACCATGTGCATTGACCCCCCCCGACCGCGGTTTAGTCCAGTCTCCTTGCCGACCAATTCCGCCATCATCCGGTCTATGTCGGCGCCTTTGGCGAGTACGTGGCCGTGACCTCTATGCGTACTCGCGATGACGTCATCCTCGCCGAGGGCCAACGACGCTCCAACTGCGACCGCCTCTTGACCGAGATAGAGATGAATCGGTCCTGGAATCTCTCCTGCGTCGCTCAAATCATCGGCCGTATACTCAAATTCGCGAATTTCGCGCATCATTCTGTACATCCGCCGTAGTAACTCCGAATCGTAGTTCGATAACCCTGCCTGCTGGGTTTGTACCTGCTCGGGGTAATCTTGGCTCATCTGAGTTGCGTGTTTCGTCTCGGTTGTTTTATAGCTTTTGTGCCTTGTTCCCACTTGTTTGGTGGCGGTCGCTTACGGGTGGAGGGTCCTATCCGGATAAGGAAACTACTGTTGCTCCCACCACGACGATAACTGCGGCGGCAATGAGGCGTCTGTTGATTTGCTCAAGCCGCTGTGGCAAGAAAAGCGCGGACAGTAGGAGTACAAATAGTGGAATCGTCTGTAAAATCGGCACAACGATGACAACGGGTGCTATTTCTAGAGCCGCAAAATAGGAGATTAATCCCAGCGACGCCGCGACACCAGCGGCGATGTACCATCGAAAAATGGGTTGCTGAATCGGCACTCGAAAAGAAGATTTGAACCGAACGTATGTGCCGAATCCAATCGTTGCAGCCAACACTTTCACCGCCACGCCGGGAAGCACCGGCGTTCCTTCGGACAGTCCCAGCGAGGCGAACACCGGTTCGATTCCGGTTGCCGCTGCGGCCGCGAGTGGAATCAACAGTGAGATGCCGACTTCTCGAAGCGATGTCTCTGAATTCGATGCCGTCGCTGTCTCCCAAGAGATGAATGCCACCCCACCGACAATCAGGACGATACCGAGGAGGTGCGGCACCGTCAACGTCTCTTCTAAGAAAATGATTGCGAGAGCTGAAGCGAAAAAGACGCTTGAGGATATAATTGGTGTCGTACGACTCGCTCCGATGACCTGTATACTCTTGAACAAAAGTACTCGCGCTATCAGCGACCCGAACAGCCCTGCTGCGGCAAACGAGAGGAACGAAACCGGTGTAAATAGGTCCAAGTACGGACGTGGATAGATGATTACGACGATTGGCACTAAGATGAAGACATTACAAATCAGCGAAGTCATCATAACGCCGGTGACATCCCCTTTCTCCGTCCCGAGGCGCACACAGGTGTTCTGGACTGCGAACAGCATGGCAGCAACAACTGCGAGGACGACACCGAGAGATGCAGCAGTAACTGGGATCTCCATGTACCTCCACTCAACTTACGTTGTGATTAAAAGTTCCCCTGCTTTTCAAGTTGAGGCTATTGGAACAGGCGCCACCGAAATCAAGAGGGATTCGCTTATACTGGGTCACAATCAGTGAGACCGGCCGTTGTCCCGCGGTCCTGTTCGGTAACAGCTCTCGCTACGTACGGGCGTACACGACTGTCACCGGAATCTCAGCATTGAGTAACACGGATTGGGTTACACTTCCCAACAGCACTTTCCCTACTGTCGTCCGCTTCTGCCCACACATAATGATTCGGTCCGCCTTGATCTCATCCGCGACATCAAGGATGGCTTTCGCGGGATCTCCGTGTACTCGTCGTTGCTTGACGCTTACCCCGGCATCAGTGAGATAGGCACTCGACTGTTCGACACTTGATGGGAAGTTTGTCTCGTCGTACCAGTCTTCGGAACGCACAGAACCGCCTTCCGTTGAGACTTCGAACTCCTCTTCGACGTTCAGAATAGTTACGTGCACTTCTTCAGGTGCGTTTGGTAACGATACAACGGCTTCTGCCGCCGCTATCGCACGGTCGTCATCGGAATCGACAGGCAGCAATACTTGAAACATATTCGTACCGATGCGTTAGGATGAGAAAAAGGTGTCTCCTGTAGCGGCAGTTCGTGAAAATCGGTTAATCAGGCGTTCTTTTAAATGCCGAAACCAGTAATTTTATAACTCCTAAACAATACCACTCCTGTGAAGGTGTAACACTCTATGACACGAGACTCTTCAGAGACTAGCGGGAGCGAATTATCAGACCGACTGAGTAGGCGTCGGTACATCCAAGCAGCGGCTGCAGGTGGGGCACTAACCCTTGCCGGCTGTTCGGGTAACGGTGAATCGAATGGAAATGGAAACGGCAACGGAGGTTCTGACGGTAACGGCGACTCTGATGGCAACGGCGGCTCTGGTGGCGGTGCCACCGAACTGGTGGTGAGTATGCACCAACAGGGAACGAACGCGTTCGCTCAAGGTCAAGCTACCGCGGCAGTCGTCAACGATGCAACCGATGAGATTCGACTGGACGTTCGTCCGAGTGGCAGCGTCCGTGAGAACATCGGCCGGTTCGCCCGTGGCGAAACTGACCTCGCGTTCGTCGGTAACTGGGAACTTGCCAATCTTGAGGCGGGGAACGAGCCGTATGCCGACATTGGTGTCAGTCTTGACCAAGTGGTCACGTACAACTATTCTACATGGATGCTAATTACCAACGACGAGAGTGTTCAAACTATTGGGGACTTAGACGGTCGTAGTATCGGAGCGGGCCCAGAGGGTGCAGCGGTGAATCAAATCACCCGGCGTATCTGTGATATGTATGGTGTTGATGCCGACTTCCCCGATGTCGCTTTCGGTGACAAGCAGGGAGCGTTCAGTGAAGGGATCATCGACGCGGCTGCAATAACCCTCACTAACTTCGAAGTCATAGTCCCATGGGTCGAACAGATTATGGCGAGTGAAGACACGTACGTCGTCGAGTGGCCCGACGGCGGTGATATGATTGTCGAAGATGAACTTATTAGTTCGGTCACCTGGGAACAGGAACAGATCCCCGACTTCGACAGGGTGCCGGATGGCGATCACATCGGCTGGGATATCGGATTCTTCTTGGCGTCAACTACGGAGGTCTCTGACAGCTCGATCTCGACGATGTTGAGCACGATGAATAATAATTTAGACGCACTGATAGAGGCCAACAGCGCCTTTAGCTTCCATGAAAATATGGATTACTGGACTCGGGCCTTTTACGACGGAGGAGACATCCATCCCGGAGCACAGTCTTTCTACGAGGATCAGGGCCTGCTGTAACGGCGGTCATTTCACAACAGAATCGCTTTCGGCGATAGTTTTATGACTTCCTGAACAGACGACAGAATCAGACCCCATGATAACCCGTTCAATAATTGACGATGAGATTGATTTTGACTCTTTGGCTACTGCAGGTATTTACTTCTTCAGTATCTACCTAGTCTTCCTGCTCCTTTGGTACGCTGCTACGCTTGGAATGAACCGAGTCCGTTTTCTTAACCTCTTCCTCGGTCCGGGTCTCGCTGTTTTCTACCTCCACCAGTTCGTGGATAGGGATGATTGGTCTTCGTTTTCGCAAGCAACTGACGACCGATTTTCGGCGCTGTTAGCCCGAATGAGACCACTTCGAAAGATCGCTGTCTATGCGTATCCGTTGATCGCGGTCCTGTCTCTTGCGTTTTCGGTGTATGTCGAGTATCACTTCGACCGGATTCGTGTCGATGTACCGCTCGCAGGGATGACTTCCGCAGATTTGTACGTCGGTATCCTCATCATGCTGATTATCCTCCACGCTACCAAGGTTGCCTTTGGATGGATCATTTCTCTCTTCACCGTGTTGACCGTCTTGTACGGCTTTGCCGGCCCATGGATGCCCGGGATCTTCAGTCACTCGGGGATGGACGTCAATCAAATCGTCTTCAATAATACGATGGCTCTTAACGGGGTTTATGGATTTATTCCGCGGGTCGGTGCAACGTGGGTCGCCATTTTCATAGTCTTTGCTGGCATGGCTAAATCACTTGGTCTCCTAGATTATGTCATGAGCGTCGGAACGGAGATTGGATCCAAAGTCACGACGGGAATAACGCACGTTGCGGTCGTTTCGAGTTTCATTATTGGTTCGATGACCGGTGCCGCGGCAGCCAATACGGCGACGACCGGGACGTTTACTATTCCATTGATGAAAGACCAGGGCCTCAAAGACGAGTACGCCGCCGCAATTGAAAGCGTTGCATCATCAGGGTCTCAAGTCCTCCCGCCCGTGATGGGGATTGCTGCGTTCCTGATGGCTGAAATTATCGGCATCTCCTACTTCGAAGTTATACGTGGTGCTGCTCTCCCAGCGCTACTGTTTTTCATTTCTATTGCGATTATCATCCACTTGCTGATACTGAAAAACAACTGGACCATCGATACATCGGACGAACCAATCGATTACTCAGTGTTCTCGACGGGGTACTACTTTATTGTCCCGCTGGGTGTGTTGCTGTTTACGCTCGTTGTTCTCCGAATGACGCCACTGGGTGCGGGTTTGTACACGATTCTCTCGCTCGTCGCGATTAATTTCCTTTGGACCGTCTATCAAGAAAATATCACTGTTGACACGTTCAAAGAATTGGGCGCTTCGTATCTCGAGGGGGTCAAGGAAGGCGCCCTTGAAATGGTTCCGCTGCTCGGAGTCCTCGGTGCGCTCGGAATCGTCGTCCAGATGGTCACACAGACCGGGCTTTCGGGAAAGATTAGCGCCCAGATGCTTGGCCTTGCAGGTGGCATTTTTGTGCTTCTACTATTGCTTGCGATGCTTACGAGTCTCTTGTTCGGCCTCGGAATGCCGACACCGGCAGCGTACATTCTTGTCGTTTTCCTCGTCGCACCAGCACTTCTTGAGTTCGGCGTCCAGCAGCTCACCGGACACCTGTTCGTGTTCTACTTCGCGATGCTCTCGGCAATCACACCACCTGTTGCCCTCTGTTGCGCCATCGGCTCACGCATAGCGAATTGTAGCTTTATAGGTACCTGCAAGCAGGCGCTCCGAATCGGTGCGCCAGCGTTCGTACTCCCGTTTGCCTTTGTTGCCAACGACTCGCTCATCTTCTGGAGTTTCCCAAGTACGGTGTTGGTATTCCTTGGCGTTCTGTTTGGGTTCGTGATACTCGGAATGGGGCTAAGTGGACACAACGGTGCAAGGTCTATCGGTATCCCCTTGAGAGGATTATACCTCGGACTCGGATTGGCCATCCTCGTCGGCCCACCGACGGTTATGGTTGCTGCCGGAGGGGTCTCTCTCCTCTTTCTGATTGGCGATGTGTTCGGCCTAGCGAAAGTCCGGTCAACACTGAGCAACCAGTAACCGCACGCCTCTTTTAAAAAATACAGTATCTGGTAGTCTATGGGTCCTGTGTGTTTGGTTGGTGTTGAGGAGCTATTGGGATGTACTCACTCGAAATTTATATGTTGCTATGACCTAACGTGATTTGTATGGGTCAAGAGCTCACAGACGAGCAGCAGATGCTTGTCGATATCGCGCATGATATCACTGAAGACTTCGGTGATTCGTATTTCCGGGAGAAGCGGTTGGCCGACGAGGAGCCAACCGAGTACATTGAGGCTATTGCCGAGGCCGGATTCTTCGGCATCCCGATTCCCATTGAACACGGTGGCGAGGGAATGGGAATGGAAGAACTGGTGTATGCAATCGAGGCACTTTCCGAGGCCGGTGGATGGCTGCTTGGTAGCCGGTTTACGCTGAATACGGTTTTCGGCGGCATCGTGCTTTCAAGATATGGAACCGATGAGCAGAAAGAAGAGCATCTCTCGGCCTTGGCTAAGGGTAAAAAGAGCTGGGCGCTCGGCGTCACCGAACAAAAAGCCGGCTCGAATATGCTTAACACGCAGACGTTTGCCGAACGAGATGGTGACGAGTTCGTCATCAATGGCGAAAAGGTGTTCAATTCCGGACTAGACCACGCTGACGGATACACTTTCCTCGCACGAACAAAAAAGCCGGAAGAAGCGGACAACCGAACTGACGGTCTCACCGTGTTCTTGGTGGACCCGGAAGCCGACGGAATCGAATACGATCCGGTGGGCCTTGACATCTACTGGCCAGCAGGCGAACGAACGTTCACCGTGCACATTGACGACCTCCGTGTACACGAATCACAGGTTATTGGAGAGGTTCATGGTGGCTTCAAGCCGATATTCGACGTACTCAACCCAGAGCGGATTAGCGTTGCTGCCGAACATATCGGTCGGGGTCGGTGGGTTCTAAATCAGGCGGTCGAACGGGCGAAAGAGCGGGAAGTCTGGGGGGAACCGATCGGTTCCCATCAGGCTATCCAGCATCCACTAGCGGAGTCACACGCCAATTTAGAGACTGCCCGGACCATGACGACACGAGCGGCACGAGCCTACGACGAAGGGTATGATAACGTCGGCGAGCTTTCCAATATCGCCCATTTCAAGGCTGGAGAGGCAGGCTTCGAAGCGGCCGATAACGCGCTCGAAACGTTTGGTGGAGCTAGCGCAACGGAGGATTACGGTATCGCCGCTATCTGGAGCTACGCCCGCCATCAGCGAATCGCCCCCATTACAGACCAAATGAAACTGAACTATATCGCTAATAACGTCCTTGAACTACCTAGGTCATACGGTATCTGATGTCTCTATACCGTCCTATGCTGTCGCGGTGAAAATGAATATCCGAACGTCAGGATGGTGTAATCGATTGGATTAGAGGCCGAGAATCCTCCGGGTGTCGTCGGGGGTTGCTACGGGCCGATTGAGTTCATCCGCGATCCTCACGGCCCGCTGGACGAGCTGAGCGTTACTTTCTGCAAGTTCTCCCTTGTCGTAGAATACGTTGTCCTCCATTCCGACCCGGACGTGGCCACCCATTGACATGGCCATTGTGGTCAACGGTAGCTGGTGTCGACCGACTGCCAGACACTGCCATTCGGAGGCATCTGGAAGGTTATCAACTGCGTTTACGAGGTTCCGCGGCCGGGCAGGAATCCCGTTCTGCATGCCGAACACGAGCGTACACCAGTATGGCTCTTTGAGTAAATTCTCTTCAACCAGATACTGCATCTCAGGGAGGTGCCCCGTGTTAAAAATTTCCAGTTCGGGCTTGACCCCGTTTTCGAGCATTTCGCGGGCGTACGTTTCGTTCTGTTCTCTCGTGTTGAGTGCTGAGGTGTCGTACCCGAAATTGAGTGGTCCGAGGTCAATCGTCGCCATGTCTGGTTGTGGTTCAACTTCAAGGGCGGGCCGTAGGCGATGGTCACCGAGTTCGAACCCACCGGTGGTGAAATTGACGAGAATATCGTCGCAGTGGTTGTCTATCGCGTCTCGTATTTCTTGGAACTTCGAAACCGAGGTAGTCGGATTCCCGTCCTCGTCTCTCGCGTGAATGTGAGCTATCGACGCTCCTGCCTCCTCACAAGCAGCGAGGTCGGTCGCGATCTCTTCAGGTTGCTCGGGGAGGTTCGGGTTGGCTTCCTTACCTTGGGCACCCCCCGTCAATGCGACGCTGAGTATCACTGGTTTCTCGAAGTAGTCTTGATAACCGTTGTACGGCATACTCAATAGTGTGGACATACATCTGCATCAACATTTTCATACGATAGTTGTCATATTGAGGTGGGAATTATTCGGTGAGATAGGGTAGAGTCGTTCGCAATCGGCCCATTATGGGACTGTCTCTAAAAATAATGACTTTCGGTGAAGGCAGTCCTCTGGGTTCGTTCGGTTACTCAGGTGAATTTTTGATGAGCTGTCCAGCATCTCGTGCCTTCTTAAGATCGTCGGACAGCCGCTCCGGTCTCCACATTTTTTCGGTGGCGTTAATTATCTCAATGTCAACATCATCAATGGCGTCAATCTTCTGTACTTCTCGCTCAGCGTCCCTCATTATTTGTCCCATGTAAAGACACATAGGCGAGGTTGGGAGCAAACGGATTGAGACTGATCGGTCTTCCACCTGTATCTCTTCGACTAATCCGAGCTCAACGATACTGACTGGGCTTGCGGTGTTGCAGCTGCAGGGATCAAGTACCTCCTCAAGTTGCTGAACGACGTGGTCCTGCGTCGCTTGACTCTCAACCGACATCTCAGTCGTCACCCGCTGCTGGCTCGGGTTCGACATCTATCCCTGCACACGACCACGGCTCCGGCCGACCCTCTTCTTCGAGACGCTCTGCCCACTTGTCGTTCTGGACGTGCTCTCGAAGTTCGTCGGCGTCCCAGTCGTAAAGATCAATGAGGTTCTCGCCGAGAATTCCACGTTTCATCTCGTCGGTTAGCTCTGGATAGCCATATTCTTCCTGCATGTCTTCCGGGAACTGGTACTCCCAGAAGGCCTCAATGTATTGCTGGGCATGGACAAGCGGTACCCCTGTCGCCCAGATGATTTTACTCGGATCACCATGAAGGACCAGTTCCCCGAGAACTTCGGCGAATCGTCGCGGCTGGAGGGCGAGGATTCCCAGCGAGAGCTCCAGATTGAGCCAGATATTATCGAAGTTGGCTGTCATCGGCTTAATTTCGTGAATGTAGTGGATATCGGGATGGAGTAACTCGAACTGGATGTCCGGATACATCGCGGCGATTTCCGCGACATCGTTCGGGTCAACGTTGTGGATGCCAACGGGTCCGAGAGGGAGCACTTTATGCGAGCCGATATGCTTGATACCTAATTCGTGTGCCTTCTCTACTATGGGAAGTAGGTCGTCATCAAGCCGTAACTCGCGCACTCGTCCATCATTGCGGTAGTATGTAGGATACGTTTTGAAGCCATCAACACCGTACTCCTCGACCTGCCGTTCCATTTCATCTATTGCGTCTTTCCCTAGTGGGTCTACGTCACCCAAGAGTTTCACACGCTTGGGATTGTTTTCTTTCAGCTTGAGGCCGGTCTCCAGCGAGGAATACCCGTCGTGAAAAAGGTCATAAATCGGCGTCGAATGGTAGACTCCGAAGTCAACATCGCTCTCTAGGAACGTCGCCTCTTCAATCTCGTCGGCGGTCCAGTTCCTGCACCACTGTTCTCTTGAATGTGCAAGTTCTGGCTCCAGGGCTTGCCCCTTTTGGAGCTCTACGATATTTTCCATCAATCGTTCGGCTTCTTCGTTTCGTAGGTTCTCGTCGGAGTTGTTCAGGGAATGGAGTACCCCGTCACCTATGAGCATATCTTTGTACATACTCAACGCACCATGATAACACATAACGTGATGTGGGATAAATCTACCGGTAAAAATTGTAAACTGATGGCTAAACCGGTGTTAAATCGGTTATTCGGACCGTCTGAGAGCAGTGTGCGACCTCGGTGCTGCTGATTTTCAGCAGTCGAAAACGTTGTTATACGCTGTGCTCTCTGCGTGTATCCTCACTAATGCCTGGAATATATCGGGAGGCGGGGAAAATTATATGCGGACGTAAATCTATTGCGCACACGCAATGGTTTTCGATACAAATCCTTCGGAGGTCTCGGAGTCCGAAGGCGAAGAATCGGGAGAGACGGAGCAGCAACGGGATGAAATTCATTCGAGGCGAATCGACGGTCCTGATTCGTTCCTCAATGAGCCAACAGAACTCACCGAAGGTGTCTATCTTCTTGAGGAATGTACTATCAACCCTCATCTCCGCGAACTAAAAGCCGCTCAGAACCCACAGTGGTTCAAGCGCGGTCACGAGTTCCACACGCCGATTAATACGTATCTACTGGTCGGTGAGGACGAAGCCCTGTTGTTCGACACGTCGTCTCCGAATGTCAGAGACGCCATTACCGACGGGGTTCGAGAGATTCTTGAGAAGGAAGATGTGGAATTGTCGTATCTCGTGTTATCCCACGACGAGGCTGCTCATGTGGGGAACGCATACCCGATTAGTAGGGAAGCGGCCATGGTGCACCCAGATTACCAAGAAGACGCCGACGATACCTACGAACTACAAGAAGAACTCCATTCGACGCTGATTGCCCGGAAGCCGTCTCGAGTTGCTCCTGAATTCCACTACTTCGATGACGCGGAGTTAGTTGAACCTGGGCATACGATTGACTTGGGTGGCGGTCGAGTTGTCGAATTCATAGAACCTGTCTGGCAGGACGGGGCACCGACACTGTGGATGTATGACCAAAAGGATAAGGGCCTCTACTGTGTCGACTCCTATGGATTCCCCCATTGTAGTGGTGACTGCGGCAAGTGGGCTGATGAACTCGAACACCGTGTTTCCCAAGACCAAATGATGGAGTACAACGGGCGGGCTTTCCGGTATATTCCGAACTGTAATCCGTGGAAAATAATCGACCAACACAATCATCTCTACGACAACTACGATATCGAACATATCTTCCCCGCTCACGGACAGCCGATTCGAGAGGAAATCGACCGATACCGGGGGCTGATGGATTCAATGGTTGAGCGCATCTCTCGAGACGGCTCGCTGGGTACCGAATACGTTAGCGCGGAAGAACTCACCGACATATCGTTCTAAACCAATGGTCCGACAAATCACAGACAGTCTGTATTGGATTCATGAGTGCACCGAAGCACCGGATGCAGATCACCACATCCACACCTCGCTCTACATCATCGAACACGAGGGGAGCTACATTTTGCTTGACGATGGTCCGTTCCTCCACGCCGAGGGACTAAAAGAACAGGTTGAGGACATTACGGGTCCCGAAGGTCCGGATGCAAATTTCATTTTCAAACCCCACACTCCCCATTCCGGGAACGCAGGTCATTTCAAGGAGACGTGGGAGAACATGGAGGTGGTCTTCCCCATCGGAGGCGCGAAAGTATCGGGAATCCCGACGCCGGTTACCGGCTTCGACGAACTGGTCGGGCCGATATCCATCGAGGGGCGGAAAATGAGTCTCACCGAAGTACCGGTAATCGACGTTCAGACGACCACTTGGGTGTTCGACGAGGTCGACAACGTGTGGTTCACACTGGAAGGGTTTGGATACTTCCATGAAGGAAACCAGTGTAATCTGGTATCAAACGAATACGGAGAAGGTCTCGAATACAACTATATCGACGACTACTACGCGGATGACTTCGTGGCGTGGGCGAAGTACGTGGATGCCGAGCGTACCGTCTCGCGAATCATGGGCTTGCTGGACAAATACGAACCAGAAGTTATCGCACCTGCACACGGCGCCCCGATAATCGGCGACGACATTGACCACTACATGCGTCAGTTCGCCGAATCGATGGAGGTCAAAGACGAGAGTTTCGAATTACCGCCGTACGGTGAGTATTAAACAGAGGTGTGGAATTGGTCCTACCGAATAGAGAATAAGTGGGTTTCACAGTTCGTAGATCAATGTAATCTCTGGCGCAATGAGCGTCTAAATTACTAATGACCATCGAGGAACTCACAGAACCATCAGCAGAAACATACTTTTCGAAGTATCTGAAATTCGACCTGGTACATGCGTCCATGAGTGTAGCACACTCAGTCGTCGTACGATATGCTGCATAAAAACACAGACATCTCGGTATATACGAAATTAGAGAATTGCTGTTTGGATGTAAGCTCACGGAGCTGCCCATAAATTTATCATTCCATACGAAAAAGGGTCGAGCGTGATGTCGAACCAAGATAACGACGATAGGCTTTCTAATCCGTCCATACTCAAGTCTCGGTTCAACGAGACGGAGGACGGAAAACGATTCTTGGGTATCCACAGACGCGGTCCACATAAAGTGGAAAACGAGTACGTTGTTGGAGACGACAGGGAAACCCTCTATCTAACTACTCGGCGATACGACGAGGAAGGGGAGGTGATTGAGGAGACGTCACAAGAGTGGGGACTCACGGAGGATTCGAAACACGTTGCAGAGTCTGGTGAACCAATCAAGGTGTTCTGTCAGTCCGACCATTTTTCGGGTGAGTTTTTTGGCTTAGCTGGTGGTGGCGTAGAGTAATCTCAGCGCCGCCGATTCTGTAAGGAGTTCACCGTCTGTAGTTTGCCAACGCATCGAATCGCTTGGTATTTTCTTTTACACTTCAGTTACCAGCCATGAGCGTCGTACACGCCTCTGACAACCGCGATTCGAGTGTCCTCATTATCGGTTATGTTCACATGAACGACCCCTGCCGACCTAGAGACACGTTCCACAGTAGCTTCCGCAAACAGTGTTCCGGTCCCTGCATTCAGATAGTCGACACGCATATCGATTGTTGGCGGAGGTTGGTTTATTTTGGACATCATCGCTGCGCCCCCGACCGTATCCGCGAGTGAATACGTCACGCCGCCATGAGCGATTACCTTATCCGAGTGTCCAGAAAGTTCCTTGCGTAAATCTAACTTTCCCTCCGCGTATCCATCGTTTGCTTCTGTAATTTCGATCCCCAAGAGCTGGACTAATGGTGCAGAATTGATGAATTCTTCTGTACTCATTCTCGTGTCAGAGGGTTATTTACAGCGGTGTATATGCTTTGCTGTCGCTTCAGCCGTGCAAAGGGTACTGTTCACGGTAGGGCCTTTGCGGACCTCTGCCAGTATAAGTCCTGAAGGTGATGCCGCAATTTTCATTGCATATGCAAGAAATCCGCCGCCTCATCAAAAGCAACGTGTCCTCCGACGCTGTGAGCACTGGAGAGCGAGGGGACATTTGAATTGAGGATGCAGGTCGTCCCCGACTGAATATGACCGGATGATGGCTGTCAGATACCGTCTCTATCGTCAACGGTCTTAATGTCGACCCACCATTCACAAGGATTCACATCCGAATTTTTGGCCACTGACGAGACTGAAATCTGGGTGAATAATATGCATTACTGGCTGATTGCTGCGGTTGACCTCGAGACTACTGCCAGCTATCCGGCATCTGTTCTACAACCAAGCTTTGAGCGATCTCATTCTTTACTGAAGGCGTAAATCGGTTCAAAATAGCTAAACCCGCTAGCTTTAACATGTCCTCCAGTATGGGGGTGATATTGAACCGGCTATGAACGTGAATCGCCAGGGTTCTTTGTCTAGCAAATAGACATGTGGATTCGAAACCCGCAGGACTGGGTTGTAGTTTTGCCACGAATTCCAAACAGCAAATTTGAACAATATGCTATGGGGGTAAATTTTTATATGTGTTCGTATAATCGGCTTCCATGGATATCGTCTCCGGTGGAAACATCCGTAAGCTATGGAAAGACCGAGTGGCCACCTCTGGCGATGACTCGTTTTTAATATACGAGTCGGCTGAAGGTGACGAAGAAGTATATTCGTACAAAAAATTTAATGAAAAGATAGATACGACAGCGAGAGCACTCCACGACGAACTGGGGGTTCGGAAAGGAGACCATGTAGCGATTCATCTCCCGAACTGCTCGCAGTACGTTCAGGTCTGGTTTGCCTTGATGAAGCTCGGTGCCATAGCGGTTCATTCCAATACACAGCACACACCTAGAGAGATCGAATACACGCTGGATATCGCGGATGCGGAGTTACTGATTACCGAACCCGATTTTGAGGACGACATTGCGGCGGGGATCGAAGAAACTGATATCGACGAAATCGTGTGGGCTCGTCCAGAGAAAATCGAAAAAGAGCGGGATTTGCTGCTCTCCTCACTGGTTGAGAACGCCGAACCGGACCTCCCTGATACAGAGATTGATACCGAAGACCACGCCGAAATCCTATTCACATCAGGGACGACGAGTATGCCGAAACCGGCCCTTCACACTCACGCTACCCTAATGACTGGCGGCGAGCGTATCGCCAAACATCTGGCCCTGCAACCCTCCGACCGTAACCTATCTGCACTACCACTGTATCACGGTAGTCCACAAATTCTAGCAATTTTCTCATCACTAACCGCTGGCGCTACAGCTATTCTGTATGAGGAATTCAAAGCCTCAAAGTTCATGGATCAGGTGCGTAAACACCGAGCAACAGTAACCACTTGCATTGGGACACAGGTTCGTGCACTGATGGCTACTCCTGAATCGGGAACCGACGGGGATAACGACCTGCGACACGCCTTTACCGCGTTTAATGTCCCTGAGGAAATGAAGAACGAATTCGAAGATCGGTTTGATGTCTCCTTGCTCAACAGCTACGGGTGTACCGAGGCGCTCATTCTTCTGACGCTCGCTCCTGTGTACAATGAGCGTCGATGGCCGTCCATAGGCCGCCCTGTGTTAGGGAGAGACCTTCACATCTTGGACGATGAGGGGAACAAAGTCGATATCGGGGAACGGGGTGAAATAGCTGTCAACGCAAAACGTGGCCGGACCGTCCTGAAAAAATACTACAATATGCCGGAAAAGACTGAGGAGGCTTTCAACGAAGATGGACTGTTCCTCACGGGAGATTTCGGTCGGTTTGATGACGATGGGTTCCTATATTTCGTAGATAGGAAAAAGAATATCATTGAAACCCGTGGTGAGAACGTTAGTGAAGCTGAAGTCGAAGAAGTTCTCGGAGAACATCCCAACATCGATGAAGCTGTCGCCTTGGGTATACCCCACGAAATCTACGGCGAAGCTGTGAAAGTATATATAAAATTGTTCGACGATCTCACCGAAGAAGAGGTTTTCGAGTACGCGCAAGAGAATTTAGCGAATTTCAAGGTCCCCGAAGAAATCGAGTTCGTCGATGAATTTCCCCGAACCAGTATCGGAAAAATCGAAAAGAGCGCACTTCGAGAGGAAGAATAGCTAAACCAGAGACTCAAACACTCCCTGAAGCGCCGGAGAGAACTGTCAGAGTCGATTCTTTGCCTCGAAACCGTTGTTCTCTTATTTACACTCACTCGTGAGGTACGACAACCGCTGTCCCGTCGGCACACCGCCCTTCGTCAGATTCTGTCCACACTTCGAATTCGATACGACCATGCTCTTCGTCAATTGCAGTGATTTCCGCATTGGCGGTTAATTTTTCATCGGGCACGGCCCGACCTACGTTACTCCACTCAAGCTCGGCTAACCGTCCGTCAGCAGGCAACCAGTTGAGAAGTAGTTGTTGGATCGAGGCTCCATGGAAGTGTGCCTGAACGAGAACGTCTGGGTGACCTTCGACGTCTTTTGCGTACTCTGGGTCGTAGTGGATTCGATGTGGATTCCACGCCATCGCACTGAAGCGGAACAGTTGGGGTCGACTCGGCTCTTTCTCCAGCGTCAGTCGATCCCCCACCGATACGCTGTCGATATCGTTCATTGTCTGTCCCCCACAATCACGGTTTCATCACAACTCAACACCCTGGTCTCAGCATCGGTGAAATACTCCGACTGTAACTCCAAAAACGTGAGTTGCCCCATCGACGCGCTCTCACGCTGATATATGTCGACAAACGTTTCGTGGATCGTGACTCTGGATCCTGCTGTCGCGTACGTCTCAATGGTTAATTTCTGTCCACCACCCATGAGAATCGAATCCGATGGTAACTCTATCGGATACAGATGAGGGTCGAGTCCATCTTCTCGAAGATTGTCATCAGGACATCCTGTGGACCGTTCAATAATCGCAGGAAGAAAATTCGGCGGGATAACCAGGTCGTCGTACTCTTGGCTTCGGGCCGCTTCGACATCGTGAAAAATCGGATTGTCGTCCTCAACGGCACGTGCGTATCGGCGAACATCACGCCGGGTAACTAAACCGTATTCGTATACGTCGGTAGTCCCGAGATCCTCCTCGTAGTCCTCGGGTGTAATTTTGGAACTCATTCGGATCTGGCTCTTCGCAAATTCTTGGCATACGATTTCCTGTCTTGCAGGTCCCGGCTATCCGCACTTGTACAGCGGGTAGCGCTTACCGGAACGGAGCGCTCTACCTTTCCAACTGGTTCAATAATTGCAACCATGATTACTGAGTTTTGTTACCCTCCGAGTCGGATATTCAAATCCAATCCATGATAAATTTCACGGCTATGCTCAAATTCATCTCGTGTGAGTACATCGGTTGAATATGGTTGCCAATCTGTCATACCTGGCCTCAATAGATCACGCTGTCTGCTGGTGTCATCACGAGTATCTGCATCAATGGCAAGTATTTTGCCATATGATAACAATCTCTGTGATATGTTTGACCAAAAAGACCTTGACTCGATCCGTGAGTCTCGTCAGGAGTGGGAATCCGAGACGCTGGAGCCGTTTCTAGAGAAAGGCGAGCGCAAGGAGCGATTCGCAACGGTTTCGAACCACGAGGTCGACCGGCTGTACACGCCGGAGGATGTGTCCCACATCGACTACGACGAGGACCTCGGCTATCCCGGGGAACCACCGTACACGCGTGGTCCGTACCCGACGATGTACCGCGGTCGGACGTGGACGATGCGGCAGTTTGCGGGGTTCGGCACGGCCGAAGAGACCAACGAACGGTTCCACTACCTAATTAATGAAGGCCAGACGGGACTGTCGACGGCCTTCGACATGCCGAGTCTGATGGGTATCGACTCCGACCACCCCATGAGCGAGGGCGAGGTTGGAAAGGAGGGCGTCGCTGTCGATACCCTCCGAGACATGGAAATTCTCTTCGACGGCATCGACATCAGCAAAATTTCGACGAGTTTCACCATCAACCCCAGCGCTGCCGTTATCTATGCGATGTACATCGCGTTGGCCGACCAGCAGGGTGTTCCCCGTGAGGAGGTCCGCGGAACCCTTCAAAACGACATGCTCAAGGAGTTCATCGCACAGAAGGAGTGGGTCATCCCACCTGAACCCTCGTTGGATGTCGTCACCGACACCGTCGAGTTCGCCGTTGAGGAGACGCCGAAGTTCCACCCGATCTCGGTGTCAGGGTATCACATCCGCGAGGCGGGATCGACCGCTGTACAGGAGGCAGCGTTCACGCTGGCGGACGGCTTCGCCTACGTTGAGGACTGTCTCGACCGCGGCCTCGAAATCGACGAGTTCGCGCCGCTACTGTCCTTCTTCTTCAACTCCCACAACTCCATCTTCGAGGAAGTCGCGAAGTTCCGCGCCGCACGACGCATTTACTCTCGCGTGATGGAGGAATGGTACGGCGCCGAGGCCGACGAGTCGAAACGTCTGAAGTTCCACACCCAGACGGCGGGTCAATCGCTGACAGCCCAACAGCCGCTGAACAATATCGTCCGAGTTACGATTCAAGCCCTAGCAGCAGTCATGGGCGGTTCCCAAT
>ENA-ORCO01000478-ORCO01000478.1-marine-metagenome-genome-assembly--contig:-NODE-478-length-18720-cov-3.040176_pt1 | contig 18720 bp, 18 predicted proteins | sample MGYA00248633_ERZ508508 | MGnify/ENA primary metagenome ERZ508508 (study PRJEB26179, sample SAMN06268845) | marine metagenome | isolation source: A23 P1 aerobic enrichment on pine of planktonic cells taken...
CGCTCGAAGTCCCTGACCCCGCGGGCGGTGCGCTCGCACTCGACGCGATACGGGAGACGGGCGGTCGGGCGGTCGGGGCGTCGGACGACGACGCGCTCGAATCGGCGGTCGAACTCGCGGGCGAGGGCGTCGAGGTCAGCGCGACCGGCGGCGTCGGCGCCGCCGCGGCCCGCGACCTCGCCGCGAACGGCCAACTCGGCGCGGAGGACACCGTCGTCCTCGTCAACCCGGTCGCCGGTAACAAGGAAAACGACGTGCTCCGGAGCCACCTGATGCGGAAAGGCGTCTGACGACTCTCCGGTCGCCAGTCGGGTCTGATAGCGTTCGAGTACCGGACGGATTCGACGGCCGTGCCGGCCACGGAAAAACGGTCGTATCCGGGAGTCAGTAGAACTCTCGCACGAGGTCCATCGCGCCCTCGGGGGCGCCGTCGGGGATCTCGGCCATGTTCTCGTCGACGCCCTCGCGCACTTCCCAGGGGATCGAGTTCTCGTCCTGGTAGAGCACGCCCATGTACTCCTTGTCGCCTTCGAGGATCTTCGTCTTGGCGTCCTCGCGGTTGTGCGGGTCGTGGTCGGTCTCGGCGAGGTCGACGATGGAGTCGCGGAAGTAGTCGTAGGTGTCGACGTCGTTGAACGTGACGCAGGGCGAGTAGACGTTGACGAAGCCGAAACCGTCGTGTTCGATGGCCTGCTTGACGATCTCGGTGTGTCGCTGGGAGTCCGAGGAAAAGGACTGCGCGATGAACGTCGCCCCGGAGGCGAGCGCGAGCGCGAGCGGGTTGACCGGGGGCATCTGGGGGCCCTCGGGGGTGGTGGCGGTCTCGAAGTCCTCGCGCGAGGTGGGCGAGGCCTGGCCCTTGGTGAGGCCGTAGATGCGGTTGTCCATGACGACGTAGGACATGTCGACGTTGCGCCGGACGGCGTGGACGAAGTGACCGGCGCCGATGGAGTAGCCGTCGCCGTCGCCGCCGGCGACCATCACTTCGAGGTCGGGGTTGGCGAGTTTGACGCCGATGCCCAGCGGGAGCGCCCGGCCGTGGACGCCGTGGAGCGCGTAGCTGTGCATGTAGGTCCCGATCTTGCCGGAACAGCCGATACCGGCGACCACGAACGTGTTGTCGGGGTCGTTGCCGGTCTCGGCGAGGGCCTTCATCATGCCGTTCATCGTGCCGAAGTCGCCACAGCCAGGGCACCAGGTCGGTTGCTTGTCGGACTTGAAGTCGGTGAATCTGACGTCTGAGCTCATTCTGCTTCGACCTCCTGTGTACCGCTTTCCTCACCGCGGAGCGCCGCGGTGATCTCGCCGGCGAGTTCGTCCGCCTTGTAGCGGACGCCGTCGTACTTGTTGACGCGCTGGACGCGCTGGAGGACGTCGTGTTCGACGACGTCCGCGAACTGCCCCGTGGCGTTACACTCGACGACGATGACGTCGTCGGCTGCCTCGACCTCCTCGGTGAGGTCGGGGCGCGGGAACAGGTAGGGCACCGAGATGAAGCGGACGTCGACGCCCTCGTCGGCGAGGATGTCGAGCGCCTCGCGGATGGCGCCCTCGTTGGAGCCCCACGAGAGGACGAGCGTGTCCGCGTCGGGCTCGCCGAACTCGCGGTAGTCCCAGTCTTCCTGCTCGCGGGCGGTTTCGACCTTGCGCTGGCGCTTCTCGACCTGTTCTTCGCGGACGCTCGTGTCTTCGGTCCGTCGGCCGAGCGCGTCGTGTTCGAGGCCGGTGGTCATGTGCGCGCCGTCGGTCGTGCCGGGGAACGTCCGCGGACTGACGCCGTCGGCGGTCGGGAAGTGAGGCTGGAACTGCTCTTTCTCGTTGAGCCAGGCGTCGATGTCGTCCTCGTCGACGACCTTGCCGCGCTCGATCTCGACCTCGTCCATGTCGAAGGTGTCGGGCGTGAACGTCTGCTCGGTGACCGCGAGCGCGAGGTCTGCGACCAGGTAGACGGGGGTCTGGTACTTCTCGGCGTAGTTGAACGCCTCGACGGTCTTCCAGAAACACTCGGAGATAGAGGTGGGCGCGACGACGAACCGAGGAATCTCGCCGTGGCCGCCGTAGAGGACCATGTTGAGGTCGCCCTGTTCCTGCTTGGTCGGCATCCCGGTCGAGGGACCGGACCGCATCACGTCGCAGATGACCATCGGCGTCTCGGTGGTGGCGACGAGACCGAAGGTTTCGGTCATGAGGTCGATGCCGGGGCCCGAGGTGGCCGTCATCGACCGCGCGCCGGCGCGGGCGGCGCCGAGCGCGAGGTTGATCGCGGCGAGTTCGTCCTCGGCCTGGACGACCTTGCCGCCGTAGCGCTCGATGCGACCGGTGAGATACTCCATGACGTCGGTCGCCGGGGTGATGGGATAGCCAGCGTAGAAGCGACAGCCGGCGGCGATGGCGCCCATGCCGATGGCCTCGTCGCCGTTGAGAAGCACGTAGTCCTCGTCGGTCGTCTCCATGTCGTAGTCGAACTCGCCGTACTCCTCCTGGACGTAGTGCTGGCCCTTCCGGGCGGCTTCCTTGTTGTTCTCGACGATGGCCTCGCCCTTGTCGCCGAAGCGCTTTTCGAGGCTCTCGTCGAGGTTCTCGATGGGGAAGCCGGTGACCTCACACGCCGCGCCCAGCGCGACGACGTTGAGCATGATGGCCCCACCAGCGTCCTCGGCGAGCCGTTTCAGCGGTACTTCGAGCGCCGTCGCGTCGCCGGGAACTTCAACGTCCTGCATCGTCGAGCGCTCGCCGTCGTAGATGATGACGGAGTCCTCGTGGAGCTCGTCCTCGTTCTCGTGGATCGTGCGCTCAGTGAGTGCGATCAGGATGTCCAGGCGGTCAACGACACTCTCGACCCGGTCGACTGACGTCCGTACCTTGTAGGCAGTGTACCCGCCGCGGATGCGGGAGGCGAAGTCCTTGGAGGTGAAGACGTGTCGACCAGCCCGGGAGAGTGCCTGCGCGAAAATCTTGCCGGTGGAGTCGATTCCATCGCCGGCTTCACCGCCGATGGCCCAGTTCAGGTCCTCTGGCATTATATCGCACGGGTAGCCAGCGTGGTAGGAAAAGCCTTCCGTAACCGCCCGCGTGCGGGCAACTCGTTTCCGAGTGAATACCGGTAGAATTCGTATGCAAACGACCGATGTTTCCTGTATCCCGGACCGCGCCGGCTGTCCTTTCAGCATGCCAGAACGTGTGGCGACCGTAACCCCCTTGGCCGGTCACGGCAACTCCCGAGTATGGACGAACGCGTGCTCGACGTGGTGGGCGTCCGAGACGTCGGACCAGACACCGTGGCGATTGACTTCGAGACACCGGACGCATTCGACGCACAGCCGGGTCAGTTCGTCAAACTGACACTGACCGTTGACGGGGAGGACATCTCGCGGTTCTACACCATCTCCTCGCCGACGGTGGAAGAGGCGTTCGAGATCACCGTCGGCATCGACCCCGACGGCGAGTTGGCCCCCCAACTCGGCGCGCTCGAAGCGGGCGACGGCGTCCGTATCGCTGGGCCGTTCGGTTCGGATTACTACGAGGGCGAAAGCCGCGTTGTCGTCCTCGCCGGCGGTCCTGGTGTCGGCCCGGCGGTCGGTATCGCCGAGCGTGCGCTGGACGACGGCAACGAGGCTGCTGTCGTGTATCAGGACGATGCGCCGGTCCACGAGGACCGACTGGACGCGCTTCGGGATGCTGGAGCGCTTATTTCAGTCATCGACAGCGACGAATCGCTCGTCGAGCCAGTGGCCGAGGCCGTCGAGGACGGCGGCCAGGTGTTCATCTACGGCTTCGCGGATTTCCTCGATGCCGCCACGGAAGCGCTCGAAACCGCCGGTGTCAGCACCGACGACGCGAAGGTCGAGAACTTCGGGTAGGGCGGCCGACCGCCGCTGGAGCGGCGTCTCGCCGACAGGTCGTGACTCCGGTAACAGACTGTTGATGGTTGTGTTAGCGCTCGTCGCCAGCGTCCGCCGCCCGGACGGTCATCACCGGAACCGGCGAGGTACGGACGAGTTTCTCCGCAACGCTGCCGAGGAGGTAGCGGTCGATGCCGGTGCGACCGTGGGTTCCGATGACGACGAGGTCGGCATCGGCGTCTTCGATGGCGTCGAGGATAGCTCGATAGGGAATGCCGTGAGAGACGGCTGTCTCGACGGCCTCGACGCCCATCCCTGAAAGCCGGTCGGCCGCATTCTCAACGGCATCCGTCGCGACGGACTCCAGTTCGTCGACGATAACGGTGGACCCGACATCGATGCCCAGTGACCGCGTGTCCACGACCGAGACGAGATGGACTGTCGCGTCGGTCTCGCTGGCGAGCGCGCCCGTCGGCTCGATGGCTGCCTCCGCGCCGCTACTGCCGTCGGTCGGTAGCAGAATGTCGTCGAACGAGACGGTCCCCGGCTCGGCGTCGGCTTTGACAGAGAGGACAGGCACATCGGCGAGGCGGACGACCTTTTCCGTGACGCTGCCGAGCAGGAACCGCCGGACGCCAGTGCGGCCGTGAGTCCCCATGACGATGAGGTCGATATCGGTCTCGTCGGCGTAGTCGAGAACCTCGTCGTGGACGACCCCCTCGCGGACGGCGGGGGTGACGGACAGGCCAGCGGTGTCGACGTGGTCGGCCTGCGACTCGATGAAGGCTTCTGCCGGAGAGTCGTCGTCGTAGTCCCAGTCGTCCGTGGGACCGTGCTCGTCTACGACCGAGAGGACGTGGATGGCTGCGTCGTGAGTGCTGGCAAGCGTCGCGGCGACCTCGAACGCGCGCTCGGAGCCGGGGCTTCCGTCGGTCGGAACGAGGATACTGTCGAACATCGGGTGTCGCTATTTACCGCCGACGGTGATAAATTATCGTGGCTGAGACAGAAACAGAATGGGAGAGCACCACTCCGGCGTCGTGAGAGTAGAACAAAGCCTATAACAGTCGGATGCGAACTCCTCCCATGCGCGAGGCAAGTCGGACGACGCGCCAGCGCATCGCTGACCAACTACGCGACGAGGCGATGGCCGCCGGGACAATCGCGAACACGTTCGAAATACAGACGAGCGACGCGCTCACACACGTAGAACACATCGCGAAGTCCCTGGACTCGACCGACGAAGAGCTTCTCGTTGCCCCACCGGAGTGTGAGGAGTGTGGCTTCACGGACTTCGACGACCTGACAAACCGACCGAGCCGGTGTCCGGAGTGTAAATGCGAGGCCGTCTCGGAGCCGGCGTACCGAATAAGCTGAGGCCGGGCGATAGCGGGTCCCGTCCGCCTAGTTCCCTGAGAAGCCGATGCGACCGCGCGAGGAGCGGTCGTGGTCGCCCGAAGGCCCCTGGTTTTCGAACTCGTAACGCTCGTCGGTAAGATAGACGACGCCGTCCTCGGTGGTGATCGAGACTTCCTCCAGAACCGCTCCCTCGCAGGGGCCGTAGTTGCACAGCCCCGAATCTGATTCGAACGTCGCCCCGTGTTTCTCACACACTAGTTCCCCGTTACGAACTGTCGCCCCACTGCCCTTGTCGAGCCGGACGTCCGTCCAGTGGGGACAGTAGTTCTCGAACGCGACGACGGCGTCGGACAACTCGACGATAATCGCTTCCTTCGTGTCGAAGCCGTCGCGAACAGTGAACAGAAAGGTGCCGTCGTCAGGCACTTCATCCAGCGCGACGATACGGCTGTCCTCATCCATGCTACGCAGTTGTACGGGAATCAGGCGTTTCAAACCGGCGTTTTCAGCGTGGCCTCGTTCGAATCGGGGGTGGCCGATCAGTAGTGCCGCTCCTCGATTCGCTCGTCGAACAGTCGCTGAAGGAGTTTTGTCATCGGTCCGGTGCCAACGGAGATGCCATCGACGGTCGCAATGGGGCGGATCTCCCAGGTCGAGTTGGTGAGAAACGCCTCGTCGGCGTCACGCAGGGCATCGAGCGAGTAGTGGCCGGTCTCGACGGGGAACTCCTCGCCGCGAGCGATGTCCATCACCGCGTCGCGGGTGACTCCCGGCAGTAGGTCGAGGTCCGTACTCGGCGTCCGGAGGCCGTTGTCCGTGACGAAAAAGAGGTTGCTCGTCGCTCCCTCGGCCAGATTGCCGTCCATGTCCCGGATGAGACACTCGTCGGCGGGCTCGCCGCCCGCGGCGGCCTTTCGGAGTTCGAGGCGGCCGAGAATCCCGTTGAGGTAGTTGTGGGTCTTCGCGTCCGCCGGGACGGCCTCGCCCGGAATCCGCCGGGTCCGGACCGTCTGGACCGACGCTGGCTCGTCCCAGACGCGCTCGCCGTCCAGCCCGCCCCTCGGGAGCCTCTTGCAGATGACGACGACCGTCGGGTCGACGTCGGCTCCGGGGGTGAGCTTCCCGGGCTGGACGCCCCGCGTGACCGACAGCCGGACGTACGCCTCGTCGAGGTCGTTGGCCGCGAGCGTCTCGTCGACGCGCTCCCGGAGGTCATCGGGCACGGCGTCGGCAAACCCCAGCGTCTCGGCCGTCCGCTGGAGGCGCTCGCGGTGGGCGTCCCACCGGAACGGCTCGCCGCCGTAGGCCCGGAGCGTTTCGAACGCCGCGTCGCCGTACATGAACCCGCGGTCGCGCACTGACACCGTCGCCTCGTCTTCGGGGACGAGCGCCCCGTCTACGTGGTATTGCATAGCAGGCAGAAGTTCTCGATCATGGTCTTGCCGTGGTCGGTCAGGATGCTCTCGGGATGGAACTGGACGCCGATGTGCGGGCGGTCGCTGTGGCGCACGCCCATGACGACCCGGGACTCGTCCGTGCCCTCGGCGGTGGCAGGTTCGGGCGATCCTGCCGTCGCAGCGGCGTTCTTGGAGCCGTCGTCGCTGACGGTGTACGCCGTCTCGGTCAGCACGTCGGGGAGGTCCTCGCGGTCGACCGCGAGCGAGTGGTACCGACCCACCTCGACGGGGTCCGGCAGGTCCTCGAACACGCCGGTGCCGTCGTGGGTAACCGACGACGATTTGCCGTGGACGACTGCCTCGGCGTGACCGACGGGCGCGCCGTTGGCCGCACACAGCGCCTGATGACCGAGACAGACGCCCAGCGTCGGGTAGTCCAGCTCCTCGAAGATCGGCATCGAGACGCCGGCGTCCTCGGGCGTCCCCGGCCCCGGCGAGACGACGATGCCGTCGGGGTCCATCTTTTCGACGCCCTCAACGTCGATGGCGTCGTTGCGCCGGACGATCACGTCGTCCTCGGTCCCGCCGAGCCGGAGCACCACCTCGCCGACGTACTGGACGAGGTTGTACGCGAAGGAGTCGTAGTTGTCGACGACCAGCACGGTCGGAGCCAGCGAGTCTGTCGCCGGGCCACCCCCGGCGTTGTTGCCGATATCGCCGCTGCCCCCGCTGCCACGACGGCCGCTCATTGCTGCTCCTCCATCGCCAGGTCGACACGCTTCCCGAGCGCCTCGTCGACGGCGTTGACCAGCGCGCGGCCCTTGTCCAGCGTCTCCTGGTACTCGCTGTCCGGGTCCGAATCGTGAACGATGCCCGCGCCGACACGGAGGTGGTACTCCTCGGCGTACCGGACCAGGGTCCTGATGACGATGTTCAGCGTCGCGCGGCCGTCGAAGCCGAACAGGCCGATAGAGCCGGTGTAGGGTCCCCGCCGGGTCGCCTCCACCTCGTCGATGATCTCCATCGTCCGGGGTTTGGGCGCGCCGGTGATGGTCCCGCCGGGGAACACCGCGGCGATGGCGTCTTCCAGGGTCGCGCCGTCGCGGAGCCGTCCCTCGACGACCGAGACGAGGTGCATCACCTCGGAGTAGCGGTCGACGCGCCGGTAATCAGACACCTCGACGCTGCCGAACTCGCTGACTTTCCCGAGGTCGTTGCGCTCCAGATCGACGAGCATCGCGTGTTCGGCCCGCTCCTTCTCGTCGTCGAGCAGGTCCGCCTCCAGTCGGTCGTCGGACTCGGGCGTCTCGCCCCGCGGGCGGGTGCCGGCGATGGGTTCGGTCTCGATCCGGTCGCCCTCGCGGTGCAGGAGGAGTTCCGGGCTGGCGCTGACGAGGTCGACGCCGGGGAACTCGAGCAGAGCGGAGTACGGCGCTGGATTCACCGTTCGAAGCGCGTCGAAGGCCTCGACCGGATGGACCGCCGCAGGTGCGTGGAGGCGCTGCGAGACGTTCGCCTGGAACGTGTCGCCGTCGCGGATGTACTGCTTCACTGTTCGGACCCGCTCGGCGAAGTCTTCGCGCGTGCAGTCGCTCTCGAAGGTCGCTTCGTCGGTCTCGACCCGCGGTTCCTCGACGTCGGGGTCGCCCTGCACCGCCGCCCGGGCCAGGTCCAGGGCGTGTTGCTTGCCGAACTCGTAGGCCAGTTCGGGCGTCTCGAAGTCGCCGACCCGTGGACAGGCCGTCACGCGCAGCGTCACCGACTCACCGCGGGGTTCCTCCCAGGCGGCGAAGCGGTCGTAGCGGGCCACCTGCAGGTTCGGGAGCGCGCGGTCGGCGTCGGCGCTATCGGGCAGTGACTCCAGTTCCCGCGCCACGTCGTAGGAGAGCCACCCGACGGCTCCGCAAGGATACGGCACGTCACAGTCACCCCGGACCAGTTGCTCTCCGTCGAGGAACTCGGTCAGCGCGGCGAGAGTTCCGCCCTCTCTCGGATCGACCTCGCGAAAGTCCGCCGGGGCCGTCCCGAAGTAGCCCCAGCCCGACTGGCCGCCGGTGGTCGCCAGATACACGCCGCCAGTCTCGTCGCGCGCCCGGCGGTACGCGAGAAACGGGTCCTCGACGGTCACCGTGACCTCGACGGGGACGCGGGCCGCCGGGGGCGCGTCGGCTACGAGGTCCGTGAACGCAGTCCGGTCGGTCTCGACCGATGGCATTACAGAACGAAAGCACTGCGGCGACTAATTCCCTTGCGGTTCGGCGAGTCCGCGGCACCGCCGTCCGGCACTGGAAAAGACGGGGGTCAGTGGTCCTGGGCCCGCTCGATCCAGCCCGAAACGCGGCTCTCGGAAAGGTCGGTGTCCGCGGCGATGTCGGCCGCATCCGCGGCGGCCAGTTCGCCCACGGTCACGATACCGATATCGGCGAGCCGGTCGGCGTAGGCGGGACCGATGCCCTTGATATCCGTAACGGGGGCGGTGCTCTCTTCGTCATCGGTTTCGGCCGGTTCCTCGTCGGTCTCGGCCGATTCCGCAGCAGTCGAGACATCCGAATCGCTGTCCTCGTCGTCGACCGCTGTTTCTGGTTCGGCCTCCGTGGTAGAATCATCGGTCGCAGATGCCGATTCGTCGTCAGTCGTAGTCGGCGACGCCGCAGTCTCCAGGTCGTCCGCCTGAGTGGATGTATCACTCCCATCCCCCGATTCGGTACCGGCCCCGTCCGCGGTGTCGGACGTGTGGGCCTCAGTAGTCGTCGCGGTGTTCGTCCCCTTGACAGCGTCTTCGTCTTCAGTAGAGGGCTCTCGCTCGACGGTCACGTCCACGTCGCGATTGGTTCCCGACGTGGATGACCCAGTCCCATCAAGCCCGAGAGCGGATTTCAATTTCTGAAGCAGACCCATACGTGAACGTATTTATCCACAACACAAATCTCTTGCTGGTGGCAGTTTCGCTACAGGTGCTCGCGCAATTGCCTGTTCATCCGGTCTATGGGCGCCTCTTCGCCGGTCCAGCGTTCAAACGCTTCAACCCCCTGATACAGGAGCATCCACGCGCCGTCGACCGTCGTCGCGCCCGCGGCCGCCGCGTCCTGTAGCAGACGGGTCTCGACCGGCGTGTACACCGCATCGAGCACCGCGAGATCGCTGTGTAGCGCGTCAGCGGGGACTGGCGTTTCGTCTTCTTCCATACCCACGCTGGTGCAGTTGACGAGGATAGCAGCGTCCGCAAGCAGATCAGGGAGTGAGTCGAGCCCGTGGCCGGTCGCGTCCGGGACCTCATCTGCGAGCCCGACGGCTTTCGATTCGGTGCGGTTCGCGATCCGGACTGACAGCCCCTCGTCGGCGAGGCCGAACGCGACCGCTCGCCCCGCGCCGCCGGCACCGACGACGACCGCCGTGCCGGCCAGCGACACGTCGTGGTGTTCCAGCGCTCGGACTGCGCCGACAGCGTCGGTGTTGTAGCCCGTCGGCGTCCCACCCGCGAAATCGACGGTGTTGACCGCGCCGATGCGCTCGGCGAGCGGCGTGGGATCGACGGCGTCGAGCACGTCCTGCTTGAACGGGATGGTAACGTTGAGGCCGTCAACCCCGAGCGTCTCTGCCGCTTCGATGGCTTCGGCACCGGCGGCAGCCGCCGGTTCGAACGTGACATAACGCGCGTCGAGCCCCAGTGCCTCGTAGCCCGCCTCGTGCATCGGCGGCGACAGCGAGTGCTCGACCGGGTTTCCGATGAGTCCGTAAACGTCCATATCAACGCCAGCGCGCCCCGGTCGTATGAACGCCACGCTCTCGCGCGGGCACCCGGTCGACGGTTTCGCAAGCTTTTCAGCCGGACCCAGCCACGTCTCTGATAGTGAGTCGTTTTCGCCATCCACTGATGCAGGTCGCAGTCGCGCTCGCCCTGACTGTCGGCTGGATTTATTTGTTTCTTTCCAGTACCGCGGTGGGAAACGTGACCACCGTCGCCGTCAGCGGGATCGCCGTCCTCGGAGCGTCGTTCCTCCTGGCGTGGGGTGCTGAAACGGCCGAGAAAGACGTACCGAGAGCGTTCGCTATCGCCGTGCTCGCTGTTCTCGCAGTCGCCCCCGAGTACGCCGTCGACGCGCTGTACGCCTGGAACGCCGGGGCGGGTGGCGCGACGACGGAAGCCTGTAGCCAGTTCACGGCGGCGGAAATCGAGTCCGCGGCAGGAGGGCTAGCTCGCGCCTGCCACGACGCCAACCTGGCGATTGCGAACATGACCGGCGCGAACCGCATCCTCATCGGCATCGGCTGGGCCGGTATCGCCGTGTTCACCGTCTGGCGAGCCGCGAAAACGCAGGACCCCGCAGTACAGAAACGCGACGGGTTCCTGAAAGACGCCGTCCAGCTGGACACCGACATCGCAACTGAAATCTCCTTCCTCTTCCTGGCGACGCTGTGGGCGTTTCTCGTTCCCTTCGGCGGCGGTATCGGTATCTTCGATACGCTGTTCCTGGTCGGCCTCTACGTCGCGTACATCGGCCTCGTCCTCAAGTCCGACATCGAACACAGCGAGCACACCGTCGGCGTCCCGAAGTACTTCCAGGAGTGGTCGCTGCCGTGGCGGCCGCTGGTCGTGCTGGTGCTGTTTGGTTATTCCGGCGCGATTATTTTCACGGCCGTCGAGCCGTTCGCGCATGGCCTCGAAGAGATCGGCGTCGCGAACGGTATCCCCGAGTTCTTCATGATCCAGTGGGTCGCCCCGCTGGCCAGCGAATCGCCCGAACTCATCGTCGTCGCCGTGCTGGTCAACAAGGCCCGGTCGACCGCCGGGTTCAACGCCCTCATCTCCTCGAAGCTCAATCAGTGGACCCTGCTCATCGGGACCATCGCAGTGGTGTACTCCATCGCGCTCGGCGGGTACGGCGTCCTGCCGTTCGACGCCAGACAGGGCGCGGAGATCTGGATTACGGCGGCCCAGTCCTTCTTCGCGCTCGCCATTCTGGTCAACTTCGAGATCAGTATCCGCGAAGCGGTCGGGCTGTTCGCGCTGTTCATCTCGCAGGTAATTCTGGAGTTCGCCATCATCAGGGACCTCGTCGCCCTGCCGATATCGAGTCACGACCTCCTGCTGGCGTACACGGGATTGTACATCGCCCTTGGGGCTGGACTGTTCGTCCGACGCCACGAGGCGCTGAAACACCTGTTCGGGCTGGCCGGTGACGCCGTCCGGACCGCAATGGGTCGTGAACCGACCCACCCGGAGAACGCCGACTGATGCTTGGAATCGTTGTCTCGCACGCTGACGCGGCATCGACCCACATCGGCGAGCACCTGCGCTCCCTGCGGGACTGGGAAACAAGCGTCGACGAGACGCGATCTGATGCCGAGGGCGGCGGTACGGTGTACCGAACTGACAGCGTGGAGCTCCGCGAGTTCGAGGCGTTACATCTGGATATCGAAGCCGCCGCCGAGGCCTTCGACGAACCGGACCTGCTGGTGTTCGCGTCGAAACACGCCGGCGAGACCGACGAACTCCTGACGGCTCACCACACCGGGAACTTCGGCGTCGCGGAGTTCGGCGGCGAAGACGGCCAGTTCGCGCGCGCCTGTCCCGGCGCACACAAGGCCGTAGTTTCGGCGCTCCAGCGCCACGCCCCGCCGGAATACGAGGTCGGCATGGAGTGTACCCACCACGGCCCGACGGAGGTCGGTGTGCCATCGATGTTCGTCGAGGTCGGCAGCGGAGAGCCACAGTGGGAGGACCCTGACGCCGCCGAGGCCGCCGCCAGAGCCATACTGGACCTCGCCGACGAACCAGCCGACAAGCCGCGGGAGAACGGGACGCGCCGCCACCTCCTCGGCGTCGGCGGCGGCCACTACGCTCCGCGATTCGAGCGGGTCGTCCGCGAGACGGACTGGGCGGTGGGTCACATCGCCGCCAACTGGTCGTTAGACGCCCTGGAAGAGTGGGCCGACAGCGACGAGGAGCGCGACGCCGTTCTCGAACGCGCTTTCCGAGCCAGCGCGGCTGACTACGCCCTCATGGAGGGCGACCGGCCGGACCTCCAGGCGGCCATCGAGTCGCTGGGCCACCGCGTCGTCAGCGAGACGTTCGTTCAGGAGACGACCGGTGTCGACCTGGGCCTCGTCGAGGCGCTGGAAGACGCTGTCAGGTCGGTCGACGACGGTCTCAGGTTTGGGGAGCTTGCACCCGGGTACGACGGCGAGTGGACGGTGCTCGACCTTCCGGATGAATTGATATCCGACGTGCGCGGCGTCGATAGCGAGGCACTGCGTGAGACTATCGAACGCCAGTCCATCGCGTACGCGACCGAACAAAACGGAACTGTCCTCACCGGGCCGATTGTCTGTCCGGCGACGACAGGCTTAGAAGCGATCATCGACCCACTCGTCGAAATTCTCGAACGCCGCTTCGACAGCGTCGAGCGAAACGCGGACGAACTCCTCGCCCGCGAGACGGCGTTCGACCCGGACCTCGCGCGAACTGCTGGCATCCCGGAAGGACCGAAGTTCGGGAAACTCGCCTCGGGCGAGTCAGTCGAGATCGACGGGGAAGAGATCGACCCGGAGCGGTTCCAGCGCGAGCGTATACGTCGATATACGCTGTGAACACTGGCGTGTCAGCCGCCGAAACTGGGGCTCAACACGTCAGACGAGCGTCAGACACAGGGGGAAAACTAATAACTATTCGTCTGCAAGGACGCTTTAAATTATGGATTCGATAATTGACGACGCTATCGACGAGGCAGAACAAGACGGGGAGGACGCGGCTGGCGGAACTGTCGACGAAACGACATCGACGCCGTCCCAGGACATGTCCACGTCCGGGACGATGTCCGACGAGGAACTGGCAAGCGTCGTCAAGGACCTGGAAACGAAGATCACGGTCGTCGGCTGTGGCGGCGCCGGCGGGAACACGGTCACCCGGATGATGGAGGAGGGCATCCACGGGGCCAAACTCGTCGCCGCAAACACCGACGCGCAACACCTTGCTGACGAAGTGTCTGCCGACACGAAGATTCTCATCGGCCGCAAGCGCACCGGCGGCCGCGGGGCCGGCTCGGTCCCGAAAATCGGTGAGGAGGCTGCCCAGGAGGACATCGAGGACATCCAGCAGTCCATCGACGGCTCGGACATGGTGTTCGTCACCGCGGGTCTGGGCGGCGGAACCGGGACCGGCGCGGCCCCGGTCGTCGCACAGGCCGCACAGGAAGCCGGCGCACTCACCATCTCTATCGTGACGATCCCGTTCACCGCTGAGGGTGAGCGCCGCCGTGCAAACGCCGACGCCGGCCTCGAACGGCTCCGTTCGGTTTCGGATACGGTCATCGTCGTGCCGAACGACCGGTTGCTGGACTACGCCCCCAGCATGCCGCTGCAGGACGCCTTCAAGATCTGCGACCGCGTGCTGATGCGCTCGGTCAAGGGCATGACCGAACTGATCACCAAGCCCGGCCTCGTCAACGTCGACTTCGCCGACGTTCGCACCATCATGGAGAACGGCGGCGTCGCCATGATCGGCCTCGGCGAGTCCGACTCCGAGAACAAGGCCCAGGACTCCATCCGCTCGGCCCTGCGGTCGCCGCTGCTCGACGTGGAGTTCGACGGCGCGAACTCCGCGCTCGTGAACGTCGTCGGCGGCCCCGACATGTCCATCGAGGAGGCCGAGGGCGTCGTCGAGGAGATCTACGACCGCATCGACCCCGACGCCCGCATCATCTGGGGCACCTCGATCGACGAGGAACTCGACGGCATGATGCGGACGATGATCGTCGTCACGGGCGTCGAGTCGCCGCAGATCTACGGCCGCAACGAGGAGGCCCAGGCCGCCGCCGAGGACCGCCTCGAAGACATCGACTACGTCGAATAACCGACCTTTTGCTGCGCTCGGCGCCTTGGGCGCCTCGCTTGCAAAAGCTCGACCCCCGCCAGAAATCTTCGATTTCTGGCTGGTCAGCCAGAACGCGAAGCGTTCTGGCGACAAAAGCCTGCGAGCATCCCTTCGGTCGGCTCTTGGCCCGCTCGCTCACTTCGTTCGCTCGCGGTGACTACGGATTCCGACCGCATTCTTCAGCTCAGTATGGGCGGAAACCTCTGAGTGGTGGGCCTGCGGATCGATCGTTGGTACCGCGAGCGACCGAAGGGAGCGAGCGGGCCGAGGAACCCCCCGAAGGGGGGTGACGACGGCTTTTGGTCGAGCTTTTGCCAGCGAGTGAGCGAAGCGAACGAGCGCAGCAAAAGGTCGCTGTAGTGCGAAGGGTCGTGGTACCTCGACTCTCGGAAAGGTTATCCCTCATCTCACCCTCCATCTGTTTGTAATGGCAGAAGGCAAGGTTGATTTCTTCAACGACACAGGCGGCTACGGTTTCATCTCGACCGACGACGGCGACCTCGACGACGACGAAGACGTGTTCTTCCACATGGAGGACGTCGGCGGCGAAGACCTCACCGAAGGTACTGAGGTTGAGTTCGACATCGAACAGGCCCCGAAGGGCCCGCGCGCGACGAACGTCGTTCGCAAGTAACACCGAGACGCAACCGTCGCTCACAGCGACGGGCGACGATCCCGACTTTTCAGCCCGTTACGCGTCAGAGTTGACGCTCCCTGTCCCTCGTATCCCCGATCAGCAACAGTGGCTCTCGTCCGGGTTCCACACGCACGCATCCCCCATCGCGAGGTCGTTCTCGTCGATGTACGAGGAGAGGCAGGCGTAGTTGCAGAAGTACGCGGGCGAGCCGCAGTCCGCCTCACAGTCGCGGACGCAGATCGGGTCGTGCTCGAAGATGCGCGATCCGCAGTACGCACACGGCTGGTCGCGGTCTGGTGTGGTGACGGCGGTCGTAGACATATCTCCCCGTACGTCGACGTCCGACGAAAGCGTTTCGCGGCCGTGCGCTGGCCCGCGAACCCGACGTCTATCTCCCGTCCGGGAACGCGGTCATACCCTCTCATAATGACTACTCTCGTCTCTTACCGGTGATCACCGCGAACGGGGGTGGTGATCACCGGTACACAGTGAGAGTAGTCATTATGAGTCGCTAATACGGAACGAATCTCGCATCCCTCCCGGTCGATTGCCTTTGCTCGTAGGGGTACTGGTGGTCGAAGCGGACCCATCTCTCCGGGAGGTGGGGTCCCCATCACTAAGTACTGCGCCTCCGAATTACCCCTCGCTATGAAGCAGATGCGATTTCGCGACGAGACGGGGGAGATCCGGACGGGGGAGTTCAATAACGGGAGCGTCGTCACAGACGGCGGGGAACGCGACCCGGAGACGATCGATGTGCTCCCCCCAGTCGAACCCAGTAAAGTACTCGGCGTCGCGCACAACTACCGAAGCCACTTCGCTGACTCGGACGACCAGATCCCCGACCGACCCACGCTCTGGTGGAAAGGGGGACACACCGTCGTGGCCAGCCACGGCGATACGATTGAACTGCCAGCCGTTGATAACGTGATTTACGAAGCAGAGATCGGCGTGGTCATCGGAACGCGGTGCCGCAACGTCTCCCGGAGTAACGCGCAGGACGTGATTGCCGGGTTCACCTGCGTCAACGACCTCTCGAACCGCGACGACCAGGAGATAGAACAGAACTGGGTCCGCGGGAAGGCCTTCGACGGCGCGGCCCCCATGGGGCCGGTCGTGGCGACCCCCGACGAGGTGCCTGACGACGCCCGGGTGAGCCTCCGCGTCAACGGCGAGACGAAACAGGATTCCTCGCGCGAGCACCTGATCTTCCCCGTGCCGGAGCTGATCGAGGAGATCACGACCTACCTGACCCTCGAACCCGGCGACGTAATCGCCACCGGAACCCCGGAGGGCGTCGGACCGCTCTCGGACGGCGACGACGTCGAGGTCGACATCGAGGGCGTCGGCACGCTCGAACACTCGGTCCGGATCCCCTGAGCCGCGGGCGCCGTTCGTTCCCCGTCCAGCGCTCTCGATGGCTGCAGGTCGACAGGCATAAATTTAGGAGCGCCTAAACCGTGGGCGATGCGACTCAGCCGGCGGGACGCGCTCGCGGCGCTCGCGGCCGCTGGTGCCGCGGGATCGAGCGCCGTGCTCGCCGGGCGCTCCCCGCCCGTCGCCGCCGGCGACGACGACACCTCCGGGGACGACGTCGACGGAGGGGTCGCCCGTGACGACGAGTTCGGAGCGGAGACCGACGTGGACGAGGCGGTCGTTGACGCCCTGACCGCCGCGGCGGAAGTACTCTACCCCTCGGCCGTCGAGGGGCACCGCGAGTTCGTCCGAGTCTACGCGATCGGCCGGGTCGCGGACGACGCCTACCGCGAGGGCCTCGCTCGGGCGGTCGCGGACCTCGACGACACGGCCCGGGACTGGTACGGCGAGGGCTACGCCGCCCTCGACGCCGGCGACCGCGACGAACTCCTGACCCAGTTAGGCGTCGCCACCGCCGAACCGGCCCCCGACGGCCCCATCTTCGCCCGTCTCAGGTACTACGTCGTCGACGAACTGCTGTTCGCGCTGTACGCCTCCCCGACTGGGGGCCGCCTCGTCGGCATCGAGAACCCGGCGGGCTACCCCGGCGGCGTCGAAAGCTACCGGCGGGCGCGAACGCCGTCGGCCGACGACAGCGACGCTCCCGGCTCCGCCCCCGTCGATCCGGCGGACGTCTGGGTCGACGCCGGCGACGACGAGGGTGACGCCGGCAGCGAAGACGGAGCCGACGGCGACGGGACCGAAGGGGGCCTCGAATGAGCGAGACGACCGGCCCCGCGGACCCCCGCGACCGCTCGCCCTCGGACCGGGTCGACCTCTGCGTGGTGGGGTCGGGCCCCGCGGGAGCGATCCTCGCCCACCGGGTCGCCGCCGCCGGCCACTCGGTCGTCGTCCTGGAGGCCGGTCCGCGGTTCGACGACGGCGACGACGGGACCCCGCCGGCCGAGCGCCGCGACCGGGCGGAGCGCAACCTCCGGTCCGGCGGGGAGAGCGTCTGGGGCATGGGCGGCGAGCGCGACGCCTACACCTCGTCCGGGCGGGGCTACCCCCTGAACGCCGCACGCGTCAAGGGCGTCGGCGGGTCGACGCTCCACTGGCAGGGGATGGTGATGCGGCTCCACGAGCGGGACTTCGAACTGGCCTCGCGGCACGGCCTCGGCGTCGACTGGCCCGTCGACTACGACGACCTCCGGCCGTACTACGCCGAGGCCGAGCGGGCACTCGGCGTCGCCGGCGCGGCGGACAACCCCTACGCGCCGCCTCGGGAGGAGCCCCACCCGCTCCCCCCGTTCTCCCCGTCCTACAGCGACTCGCTGTTCGCCGACGCCTGCGAACGGCTGGGGATCGACATGCATTCGGTCCCGAACGCGCGCAACTCCGAACCCTACGACGGCCGGTCGGCCTGCGTCGGCTACGGCACCTGCCAGCCGGTCTGTCCCTCGGGCGCGAAGTACACCGCCGAGTCGCACGTCCGGAAGGCCGAGGCCGCGGGCGCCCGGGTGATCGACCGCGCGCCGGCCCAGCGCCTCGACCACGACGCGGCCGGCGACCGGGTGACGGCGGCGGTCTACGCCACCCCCGACGGCGACCGGCACCGCCAGCGCGCGCGGCAGTTCGTCGTCGCCTGCGGCGGCGTCGAGACCCCCAGGCTCCTGCTGCTGTCGCGCTCTGAGACGTACCCCGACGGCCTGGCCAACTCCTCGGGGGTCCTCGGCCGCTTCTTCATGGACCACCTCTTCGCGGGCGTCGGCGGCCGGATCGACGAGCCGACCCGGCAGAACCACGTCGGCTTCAACACCAGCGAGTGCCACCAGTTCTACGACGACGCGGACCCGGTCGAGGGGCTCAAACTGGAGTTTCTCAACTACGCCGGCCCGTCGCCGGTCGTCGAGGCCGTCGACGCCGACAGGTGGGGCGACGACCTGCTCGCGGACCTCCGGTCGTCCTACGGGAACCACGTCGCCGTCGGCGCACTGGTCGAACAGCTCCCCCGCCGGGAGAACCGTGTCACGATCGACGGCTCTCGGACCGACGACCGCGGCAACCCGGTGCCAGCGATCGAGTGGTCGATCGACGACCGGACGAGGGCGGCGATCGAACGCGCCAACCGGATCCAGCGCCGGATCCTCGACGAACTCGGGGCGACCGTCGACTGGACCGTCGGCCCCGACGAAG
>ENA-ORCO01000481-ORCO01000481.1-marine-metagenome-genome-assembly--contig:-NODE-481-length-18677-cov-3.685645_pt1 | contig 18677 bp, 10 predicted proteins | sample MGYA00248633_ERZ508508 | MGnify/ENA primary metagenome ERZ508508 (study PRJEB26179, sample SAMN06268845) | marine metagenome | isolation source: A23 P1 aerobic enrichment on pine of planktonic cells taken...
CCCGAATCCTCTCAAATCGCCAGACTGGAAACGGATAAAGTAAATCGATAGAGGTGAGTGTAACAAGGTGAAGATGAGGAAATGAGAGTGACAAGACATCTTTGTTAATGGAGGTTACAGATGGCCTGAGCCGGTTTTGGCCCCTGATCAACCAGCCTTTAAGTACTTAATCAAGAGGTGAATTGGCATACTGAGTGTCGTTTAAACAAATCGATAGAGGTGCGTTCTACTAGCTAGCTAGTTACTAGAGCTAGAAAGAAAAGAAAGGAAAACCACAATTCTTCACTAATCGTGGCATAGATCAAGTCTTAACCTGTTCGAGGATTCTGTCACCCACCTCTCCTTCTTGATCAGAACAAATCGATAGGGGTGAGAGGGTGTCGGGGGGTTCTCTTATCTCTGCCGAGGCGAAGTGCGTCAACAAATCGTCGGGGGTTTCGGAAGTTCACGGTGTAAACGCCTTCTATGCCGGTTCTGAGTATTATACCTATAGATTAGAAATCGATAGGGGGAATCTTTTAGTATCCTGATAGAGAGGTGTTCGGTATGCCTACGGAACCTGGTCCCGAGAATGACTCCGATTCCACGGGTTCTATTAAAGATCTCATTCTCGAGCAGGAGGAGGCCGCGAGTCTTATCAAAAACCGGTCGCTCCTTGAGCCGAACGAAATCGTCGATGAGGAACGGATTGTGGGTCGTGACACTCAGCTCACCGACATTACTCAGCACCTCCGTGTCGCGATTAGTAACGAACGACCACCGAACCTTCTCCTCTATGGACCCTCTGGAACTGGGAAATCCCTTATTATCAACGCTGTCTGTCAAAATATCGCCGAGCTCTGTGAAAGTCGCGATATTCGATTCGGCGTCATTCAGATGAACTGCCAGAACGTGGGAACCCTCGGCGCTGCCGTCTATGAACTTGCGCGAAAAGTGGCGAACGACATCGGAATTACTGTTGATGTCCCAGAGCACGGGGTTCCAAATAAGAAAAAGTGGCGTGAACTCTACCGCCTCATCAACGAACACTATGACACCGTTGTGTTCATCCTCGATGAACTTGACATGCTCGTCGGTCGTCGCGATAAGGATGAACCAGCCTTTTCTCGTCTTCTTTACCAGCTCTCTCGTGCTGGAAGCTCCGACGATATCACCGCTCAAGTCTCCGTAACCGCGATTACAAACGACACAAAAATGATGGACAGTGTCGGAAGCCGCGCTCTCAGTTCGTTTACCCCCGAGGACGTTCACTTCAGTGACTATGACGCTAACCAGCTTCGAGAAATCTTGCGTGCTCGGGAAGATGCCTTCCACGAAGATGTACTCGCCGACGACGTCATCCCGCTTGCAGCAGCGTTCGCTGCCCAAACCAATGGGGATGCACGGAAAGCAATCGACCTGATGCGAACAGCTGGGTCGATTGCAGAAAAAACAGGTGCCGACGAGGTTCTTGAGGACCACGTTCGAGAGGCGCAAGACAAGGTCGAGAAGAACCGTGTGTTAGAGGTAACTCGTGGGATTAGTACGCAGAAGAAGCTGTGTCTTTTTGCGACCGCAGCTGTCGCGTCTGAAACGGGTACTGGTGCAGCGAAAAGCCCGCATGGTTACCGTGTGTATCAGTACCTGACGGGCACCTTGGATTCGGAGCAATACCACCAAGAGACGTACGTGAACAAGATGAAGGAACTCACGACGTATTCGTTGGTCGAGACAGAACGGAAGAGCCAGGGCCCCCATTCGGGCAGCTATCTTGAGTTCACGTTTGGTGAGAATCCGGAGACTATCATCGAGACGCTTCGAGAAGATTCACGGTTAGCCGACGTCCATGATCATGAGCTTCGTACCGTTGTGAACGCACAACTTGATTAATGACTGCCTCTCTCCGGTGAGAGGCGGGTTCTCTCACCGTTAGAAGTGGGGGGTTTTCGAACATGTCGATAGGGGTGTGTCTCTATAGTGTGGTATTCAGCGACACAACAAATCGATAGGGGTGACTGTTTCGGCCGGTTTGATGAATTCGTGTTCCCTGACCAAGTACGGCCGGATGTCGAATCCAACTTGAAAAGTGCGTAAAGTAGCCCGGCATTGCCATGATGGCCAGAGAGAAGGCAGTCATGTAGACTGCGCCAGTGATTTCGAAATCGGTTCCAATTGTTATGACCCAAGTAATCAGAATAGGGTTGAGGTTGTTGACTTCTCCCGGTTATCGAGGAATTGGTCACACCATGCCGGAAGGGAATCCATCGGTCCATTTTCAGTTACTGTCCCATCCTCTGCAATCCGGGTAAACACACCGTCGCGTCCCCACGCACATACTACTGGCTCCTGGTCCTGATCGGGTCGGGTCACGATTCGCTGTTGGAATCGCGACGGCTCCTGACTTGTATCTTGCAGTACTGTGAGGAGCTGTCCTAGGAGTGGATGACCTGGCGCAAGATGCTGAACCGATGGGAACTCATCAGCACACACAGCTGAGAACGTCACCGCCACTTCATCAGCAGCAGTCGCAATAGCCTGTGCAATGGTCTGTTCCCCATTCCCGACTGGAACCTCAATCGATGCGTCACCTACCGAGAGGCGGTATGTACTGTCTGCAAAGTCGAAGCCCCCGTTATTGTACTCGAAGTCAATCTCGTGAACTGGGGTGAATTCGACACCGGCCTCGGCAAGAGCGTCGTTATCGACCAACACTGACTGGAGGCTCGGCGTCTCGAACGGCGGTTGATACTCGTATTCCTCCTCGCCAACATCGACGAGATCCGGGTGACTGTAGGACTGCCACGCATCAAGTTTTGCTTCGTCGACGACGTCCTGAGCGACGAGGTCGTCGACGTCCTCGAGTGACTCTCCAACATCGACGCGATCGCCCTGGTCGCGTTCTTCGAGTTCTTCAGAGAACTCGCGGTCTGCTGATTCGACCGCAGACTGGCCGTCAGCGCTGTCGGCGTTCAACGTCGCATCCCGAATCTGCTGGCTGACACCGGAGAGTATGGGTTGCATCTCACCAACGACGTTTTCGAAGAGGCCAATCCGGTCGTCAAGGCGATCGTATATGTCCGTCTCAACCGTATCCTCGTAGCTGTAGTTGAGAATACGAATCTCGTCGAATCGTTGGCCGATACGGTCAATCCGACCGATACGCTGTTCTACCCGCATCGGGTTCCACGGCAGGTCGTAGTTGATGAGCGCCCCACACTCCTGGAGGTTTAGCCCCTCACTCGCGGAGTCGGTACAGACGAGAATGTCGACCTGTCCATCGTCACGTGAGAATTCACGCTTCACGCGCTCTTTCCCGACGTGCTTCCACGTTTGAGAGTCGGGGTCGTACAGCTCGCCGCCACGACCGGAATACGTCGCGATTGTCGCTCCAAGAAGCCCCGCGAGACTGTCCCGGATGAAGTCCATTGTGTCCGCGTACTGCGTGAAGACAATCACCCGGTTGTGGCCAGCCCGGTCCAGCTCGTCGAGGTCGTTGTACAGCTGCTGAATCTTCGGGTCTGTATCAACCAAGTCTAAGTCGTTGACGAACGCTTCCAGGGCCTCGATTTCTTCCTCGATAAGCCGTTTCCCCTCTTCAGTCACGCTCGGGATGAGTTCAGAGAGATCCAGGTCGTCGCTACTAGCGTCGAGTTCATCCAGAACGTCCCCGTCGTCGAGGTCAGCGTTTTGTAGCGTTTCGAGGACAACCTGCTCCGCATCACCATAGTCCCGGTCACGAGCACGCTCCCGCCCGGCAAGCACGGTTCGTTGGGCCCGAAGAGTCTCAAGCCGGTGTTTCAGGCTCTGACTGATCGCATAGACACTCGACGTGAGTCGCTGCCGGTAGGTGGTCATCACGAACCCGATGGCGCGTGTTTGGGCTTCGTCAGTCTGTTGGGCTCGCTTGTAGAATTCGCGTGTGTACTCGTCGATCTGGTCGTAGACCGCCCGTGTCTCCTCGGTGAGTTCGATTTTCCGTTGTTCGGGATTCCGGTTCGGAACGGTCGTATCGAGGAGACCGACCGCCTCGTACTTCCGAAGTGTATCCCGTGTATTCCGATGGATGAGCGCGTCAACCGGTGTGGACTCCGCGAGAACATCGCGAATGACTCGCCAACCGCCCGGGGAGAGTTCGTCCAGTGCATCCTGTCGGTCGCTGCGGGACGCCATCAACCATTCGTCGGCGTCGTCGGGGTAGAGGAGTCGTTTGAGTTTCGTATCCTCGCTCGCCTCGAAGCGGTCGATGTCATAATCCGCCATCGCGTCGTCGACATGGTCGAGATAGCCGTCGTAGGCGTCTCCATAGGCTCGTGCGAGCCGGCATGCGGTTAGCACACGCTCTTTAGCGATGGCACGGTCCTGTCTGTCCTCATTAATCTCGAGTTCGTCTGCGAGCTGCTGGAAGACTTTTGAGGAGAATGGTCGGTCCGTCGGGAGCCGGTCTTGGTGTTCCAGTCCATCGAGCGTAGCTTGCGTGTCCCAGGAAGCTTCCGCGTCGTCAGCCTCCGATTTAGAGTCCTCGAGAACCTCGTCAAGAGCCTGCGACAGTCCGCCTCGAGTTTCGAAGAATTCCATGAAGGTGTCGCGGTTATCCCACCCACCCGGAAGGTCCAGCAGCTGCATCAGGTCGTAGAGTTCGCCAGCGTGCAATTGCATCGGGGTGGCCGTCAGGAGGTAGTAGGCGTGTGTATAATCGCGAAGCTGTTCGAGAAGAGCGTAGAAATTACTGCCATGCCGGGCGTTGTGCGCCTCGTCGACGATGACGGCGTCCCAAACGCCCATCCGGTCTTCCGTCTCGTGGTCGCGTCCGCGACAGCTTGCCGGGATGACGTTCCGAGACCTGTCGGATACCCGGTCTAAGGGAGCGACCTGATCCCACCGGTCGTCGAGACGAGCCGTGTGCCAGGACATAATGACGACCGTCGGCCCATCCAGCGGCGACGATGCAGCGGCGTCAGTCGACTGCTGTTCGTAGAGGAACCGCCAGATGGGGCTGTCCGCCCATTCGCGCTCTCCGGTGAGGTCGAGGTCCGTTGCCGATGGTGGATAGTGGTCGCGCCCGCGGACGTCCCGGAATACGTGATCGCCCGCTGTATTCCGGTCGAATCGGACGGCGTTGATGTTGAATTTCTCCCAGAGCTCTTCCTGCCACTGCCGCTGCAGACTCGCCGGAACCAGCAACAATCCGGTTTCAAGCTCGCCGGTGAGCCCAAGCCGTGAGAGGGTCAGACCGGCTTCAATCGTCTTCCCGAGCCCCACCTCGTCACACAGGAGGAAGCTCTGTGGATACGTATTGACGAGTGTATCCGAGACGACTCGTTGATGTGGCCACGGCGTAATTGTACTTGCTTCCTCGGCGAGTGCGAGTCCACCCGGCGAGAGCGGTCCATCCTGAATGATGTTCGCTTTGTCGCGCTCCGTCGGCGGTGCTGTCCCGTTCGCGATCTGAATCGCTTCTTGGAGGTCGCTCTCGGTGTCGGGAGCTTTCCAGTCGATGATGTCTTCTTCTATCGCCTTGGGGAGGTCATACACTTCGACGAAGGGATGTTCATCACTCCACAGGCGCTCGAAGGTCTCCTCGTCGCCGGCGACGTAGTCCGCCTGCTCAGGAACCCACGAACGGTGGACTTTGAACCGCTCGTAGTTGCGAGCCCAGCCGCCGACAGTCTCATTGACGCTGCCCTCGAACGAAATCGTGTTGCCATCGCTATCGTGGAAGAGTCCGACTTTCGGATGGAAAATCTCCCAATCGTGAGAGGGAGAGCGAGGATAGGCGACTTTGATGTGGATTCGGCCTTCGCGGAGGAGACGCGCCAGAATGCGGAGGTTCGCATCCAAGCGTTCATCGTCCAAGTCCTCAAGATTCTCTTCGAGGCGGTCGGTGAGCGTCTCAAGGACTGGCCGATCTGACTCGTAGAGTTCGGTGCCGACGATGAGTCGCATTTCGCCGTCATTCTCGACGAGGGCGTGAATGCCGTTGGCAGCAGCCGCGAGTGCCGTACTGGAGAAGTAGCCCGCAATCCGGTCGTATTGCTGACTGCGTTCCAATGCGGGCTCGTAGAAGTCCTTGACGAGATGGGCGCGTCCCTGCTCGGGTTTGCTCTCGTAGATGGACTGCCACTCGCGGTCACGTAGATTAGTCATACTAGAGGGGTTTCGAGTTAGGCGTGGTCACCGAGTTCGGTCTGTTCGGGCCTGCCTTTTGAGACGTCAGTGAAATCGGTCGGGGTGAACTCGAGGCCGAGAGCGTCGTGGGTCCGACCAATGGCGAGGTCGCGAGCAGCCTCCCATTCCGAACTGTTCTGAGGAAGAACTTGGAGGAGAGCTTTCAGCGTCGCTTTGAACCCCGCGTCGGTGTCGAAGTTGCGTTCTTTGAGCCAATCGATCGTGATGTCCTCGCCCTGTTTCTCGTAAACGTGCATCGCTGCGTGAACCGCGTCGAGGGCAATAGTGTAGGACAGCGCTTCGGGGTCCACCGGCGTCCGGTTGGATCTCTCTTCGGGGGGCAGTGTGATATCTTGGACGCGGTCCTCGTGAGTCTTCAGCTGAATGTCACCGCGTTTCTTCCCCCAAATTTTCGTAGAGCGTTTGATTTCGTCGATATCGACGCCCACGCCGAGGCCCAGTTGGTGGCCGTCATCGTAGTGGAAGGTGTCGGATTCGTGAACCAGCCAAGAGAGGATATACCACTCAGTAATGTCGTCCAAGTCTCCGAGTCCTTCACCCTCAAGATACTCCTCAACGAGGACTCGCGTTACAGCTTCGCGTGCTTCTTCTAAGGCTCGACGGGGAGGAATTTCGTTGTCCTGGTCGTCAACCACAGGGTACGCATCTGCGTAGACCTGCAGTGTCGGTCCGAAAGCGGAAATAATGACGTCTGTTTTCGTCAGAGAGAGGCCAGCATCTAGCAAATCTCTCGCAGCCTCTTTCGCTACTTCACGAGTCTCAGCACGAACATCGCTCCACAGGGTGGGGGCCTTTTCAGATTCCGTCTTGCTTTCGTGCGGCTTTCTCCCTGTGAGCAGCAGGGTACTGTCAGCTGAACCTCCACCACGGGTGTCGGTCCGCTGGGGCATCTCGCTGGTGATTGGATGGGTAGATGTGATTGTGAAGCCAGACCGAATCAGCGACTTTGTGAGCGTATCCCACGCACTAGATTCCTTGTGGGTGAACATGACGGTCATTACTCCGCCGGGCTCAAGAACACGGTAGAGTTCTTGGAAAATCTCTGCCATCTTGTTCTCGTAGTCCTCGGCAGCTAATTCGGACTTAGATTTGGAGTCCGAAGCGACCTCCTCGTATTCGGCTACATTAGCGACAGCCTCCTGGCTTTTATCAGTAAGGTCGCCAGAGAAGACGTCTGGATAGATATCTTGGAGATATTCTTTGAGCCAAACATAGCTCATATCCGACATTTCAGAATAGATGATGCTATCGTAGTAAGGAGGGTCAATTACGATGGCCTGAATGGAGTCTGAATCAAACGATAGATTAGCAGCATCTCTTTGTGAGACTTGGACATCTTCCGCATCCTCATTACGGAGATAATCAGCTATCTCTTCGTAAGAATCTCGAACTCTATCAACAGTATCCAGATAGCTCTGGTTCCCAGCCGACGGGTTGTTTTCGACAAACGACCACTGGAGTGTGAAGTGTTTACCACCGAGGGCATTTCCGAGGAGGCCATTACTGATGTCTAATGGCGCAAAGCGAACATTTCGATCTACAGTCTTACCGGCCACTAACGCCAATACTGCCAGTATTCCCTCTGCTTTTTGCTTACTGTACTGTTCAAAGATTTCATCTTGGCACTGCTTGAAAGCTTGGAGGTACTCATATTGAGTGACCAGCTGTCTTGGTGTGAACGCATCCCTCCACTTTGTGACCCCATATGGTCCTGCACGGTCTTCGTCACCGATATAGCGCGGTACATCCAGAAGCGAGCTAAGCTCGAAATCAGATTCAATTCGATCGGCAGCCTTTGATTGGGCCTCGTAATCCTCTGGAATAGGCGCTCGCCAAGCGGTCCCTCCACTCGATTTCTCATATTTCACGCCGTAGATTTCATACTCAAATTCGTAATTGCGGATCCGGTCTTGAATGGTGTCGGATTCCATTACAATACCGCAGTTGAGACATTCGGCTCCACTCCGAGTATGAGGGCCCTCCTGGGGGTTGTATTCTGACTTTTCAACGTCATCGGGCAATCTAACAACCTCGTACTCAATTTCGGTGCCGTCATTGGATACAGAGGGACGTGCTGCCACACCCTTTGATGAGGATTGCTTCTGAAGCCACCACTTCTTCGTTATCGGGATATCGCAGCCACATTCTGGACAATCGACTGCGTAAGTACACGCATAGTGAGAAGGAGTCTGGCGTTCACCATCACTCGGGAAATATGGCTCAAGTTCCTCGCTAGCCAGATCATTGATTCGGTCGGCCCACTGGTTGAGTTCACTCTGGAGTGAACCAACGCTTGGCGCATACTCAAGAAGAACCTTGAGCATCACAGTCGGGACGGGATTAAGTTCGTTTGCTGCTGTCGGCAGGCCGTAGCGAAGAGATTCAAACGGAATAACGCCCCCGCCAGCAGTCGGATCTAAGATCGTGGGTAGCTCTCCATCCCAATGTTCTCGAAGTAACTCGTGCATCTCCGCTTTCTCATCTGTAGTCGGTGTCCGAGTGTACGGTCGAGGATACCCGTAGTGGTCCTCTAAGTTTCCATCTCGGTCATCCTCAGTACGCTTCTTTTCTGCCACGTATTCTTCAATATCAACATCGATGTCGTCACGGGGCTTAATCTGCATCCAATCAAGCAGCGTGTTTGCGTCCACCTCTGGAGGGAGTACAGACGAAAGAATAGCGAGTCTAGAAGCGGGGGTCGGGCGGCGAGCAAACCACGGGTGAAGGTACCGATGAGGTGGCATAAAGTATGGATTAGCCTCTTTCAGATTCTCGATACCAACCGCCTTCAGGGGAAGGTTCCCCTCAATTGCGACACGCTTCAGCTCCGAATCACTGTCCTGACTTTCGGGATTTTGGCTCATCGTTAAATCACTCAATATGGTCCGTCAGCAACACTCGAAGGGCCTTTTCGCCGTTCGGACTCGACGGAGACCGACACTTTGCGTACCAGTAGTAACACTCCTCATCGCTCATCCGTGCAACGCCTCGAGCCAGCGATCGCATCCGGTCGATACGCTGGATCGGCTTCACGCCACGGAAGGCAACAGCAAGCCGGACGCCTGCCGTCTCGGGTAGGAACACGAATCCAGCCCCCCCGGAGAGAACTTCTGATGAATCCCCTGGCGTGCCTTCAATCGCCTCCCGGACGACGTCCTGAAGCGCACGGACGCGGGTCGGGTCAAGCCGTGCGACCTTTGCGCCGGCCCACTCATCCCACGTCCAGCCATCGAGCTTGGATAGGAGGTCGTCCCCAGCAATGTCCGAGACGAGATCCTCGACTGGTGTGATACTCAGCGAACGACCATCCCGCTCCAGGCGATCACGGCGGGCTTCAGCCTGTTCGCGAGGGAGTAGTTCATGGAGCGTCCACTCTCCGCCGCCGTCTGTCTCTCGTCGGACGAGTGTGAACGTCGGGCGGCCACCGAACATACTCGTCCCGTAGCGAACCAGCCGATCCTCCTCTGTCCCCTCGGCGGGTGAAGTCTCAAATTCCGAACCGCGACTCGCCATCAGACCGTCACCTCCGAGCTCGCCTGAATCGGGCCACGCCCTTCGACCCGGACGTCGATGTTGCCCGCATCAAGGTCGTTATCGAGGGCAGCGAGGAGGTCGACACGCTCGTCAGTGATTGGTTCGGGTTCGTCAAACTGGAATCGGAACTGGATTGTTTCTCGGTCGTCGCCGAATGAGCCTGGCTGGTCGATGACATTCCGGAATCGGTTCGGTGACCCCGTAAATTCAGCGCTGTACGTCCCGTCGTCAGTCCGCGTTTCGTATTCCATTCGGACCGTTACGGAGTCTTCACGGGCTTTGAATCCAGGCCGCTGGGTAACGAATTTGGCCGCCTGGAAGGGTTCATCCCCGCCGACTTGGATAGTCACCTCTTCAAGCAGCGGCGTTCGGTCAGTCCCGGCCTTCGATTCCGCATCGCGACGGACTTCCGAGAACGCCCGTGAAGCGGACATCATCTTCTTGCTTGCCTCCCATGACTCGTCGGGCTGGCACTCCTGACATCGGCCGCGTTCGTCCAGCAGCTGCTCGCTAGCGACTTCTTTGCCGCAGGAACTACAGGTCGTATCGGACTGGTGTTCCTCACAGTAGTAGGGTTCGTTGCCTTCTGGGTTTTCAACCTCTGTACCGCACTGAGCACAGGTGGCAATAGTCCGTTCGGGCCGTTCGATCTCGTCCAGATGGTCGTCGACGAGCGCGTCGATATCTCGGTAAATGATGAACGGACCCCCCTCGTTGTCTTCACTTGGTAGTCTGACGTCACTATCCCGAATCGATGTCTCGACATCGGGAGAGTCCGCGAACGGTTCAGGGTGCGGCCATGTTTCTGGCTCTGATGTCCCTACCCAGTACACAGTCCCGGATTCGCCATCCCAATAGGCGTATCCGTGGTCACTTACAAGCGAGGAGACAGTCTCTCGAATCGGTTTGGTGCTGAAGAGGTAGTCCAATCCGGGCTTCTTCGCGTATTGGTTGACCAGCGCTTCGGTGGACATAGCGTCTTGGGTCTGCTGCCAGAGTTTCTGTTGGACGTGCGCGGAGCCACGAGCGCCGGCGTCACGTTTCACAATCTTATCCTCGAGCGTTGTTTGGACGGCATCGACCAGTGTTGTCCCGCCGTTGGATTCGGTCGCACCGATTGTGATGTGGGTGAGCCCGTCCCGGTCCGGGTAGTAGAGGTGCCGGTAGACGTTCCGCACGAGTTCTCCGAGCATCAGCTGTGCTTCGTCGCTTCGCTCTCGGAGTTCCTCGATTTGTTCCGAGGAGAGGTCGGCTTTCTGCTCTGGGCTATCAAGCAGGGCCTCAATTGCCTCGAGACGCCGAGCTTCACTGATTGCTGCATCCATTCGGTCAGCGTCAGGCGCGAGGAACAGAGCGTAGTTTTTGTAGATACGTGTCTCTGTCTCTCCGTCGTGTTTTTCTGCTCCCTGTTCGTAGAGCTGAGTTACTCGGGCTGGTGGTGTCTGACCACCGTCCTCAACAGCAGCGGTGTCTGGATGCATCACTGCGAGTTTCGGCGTATCCGGTGAATCCGGTAAGTCAGCCGGTGATTCGGGGAATTTCACCGGCTGGAAGCCGCCATCTCCAATCTCCTTCGAGGTGAGACGGTTCTCGAACCGCGAGTGAGCGGTCGCTTCTGGAGTGGACTCGATGCGCTGGTCGATGATGCGAATCAGGTTTGGTTCTTGCTTGAACCGGAGGCGTTCTTCCTCGTAGAGGAAGTAACACGCGACGTCCATATCGTCGCCTCGGAGCGCGGATAGTGCGGCATCGTAGTCGTCGAAGTTCAGGTCCGGGTGGCCGATGGCGAGGTTCAAATCGGCGTGAGTTAGGCCAGCGGCCTGTTCACCATATGCGAGACTGTGCCAGAGAACTGTCGTTGTCAGATGGGTGCCGAGCGGCGGGAGGCCGTTTTCGGTCCATTTGCGGTCTTCAAGCTGGGCGTGCGCGGTACCATCGTCGTCGTAAATGTCGGCGGTCACTGCGGGACCGAGATCGACGAAGTCGAATAGGCGCTCGCGAAGAATCGTCTGAATACCCCCACCAGGGTCGTCGTCGGCGACTGTGAGGTCGTAAATCCGGATCCAGTGGCGGTCGTAACTGTCGGGTTGGTGGTTCCAGAGGTAGTAGACGGCTCGTGCAAGTAGGCGGAGGGCGTCGCGAGTTCGTTGGAATCGGGGAATCGTATCGATTTTGTCTGTGAGAGCGTCGATTAAGGAGGGATGGAAGGGGTATTCGCGTGCGAGGACATCCACGTAGCCAGCGTCGGTGGCTTCCTGTGGATATTGGCGGTCTTCCTGGTCATAGAATTGGAAGTATGAGTCAGCGGCATCGTGGGCGGCACTGTCCGGGACTTCCGAGAAAAGTCGGTGCTGAAGGACCTGCCCGATCTCGTTTTCGTCGGTCGGCGTGACCGTCTTGTGCTGCCGACGACCGATTTCGTTGACCTCTTCAATATGATCACGGACGCCATCACGAACCCGGTCAGCCTGCTCACCAAACGCCGTATCCGCGATAGAGTAGACGACCGTGACGTGTTCTGATTCGGCAGCTGCTTCGAGGAGCGCCATCACGAACGAAAGCGTCTGATCGGCGAGTGTCTTGTCTCCGACAGGGGTGCCTGCGGCCTTGTTCATGTAGTCGGCGATTTCGTCGATCAGGATGAGAGCCGGCTGGTCGTACTGAGCGAAGAGTTTCGAGAGCGTCCCCTCACCGGGGGCGTCCCGGTCTTGGTCGTAGTCCTTGAGGTACTCGTAGCCATCGAGCCCGTAGAGTTGGTACGCGAGTTCACCCCACATCGTCCGGGTATTCGGGGCATCCGGATCGTCGTCGGCGTGTCGGGCATCCTTGCTATCGGCTTTCGTACCGATGAAGACCCCCGTTGCGATGTCGAGGCCATCAGATACCGCATTCTGGTAGTCGGCCGCAAGTTCCCCATCACCGTCCAGCAGGTAGTTCGAGAGGTCGTCAATATCGGCAGGGTTCTCAGCGAGATGGTACGAAGCGATGAGGTCGTGGGTTTTCCCACCACCGAATCGTGTGTCGAGACAGAGAATGCTCGAAGTATATGAACCAGGGTCGTACTTTGTCGTCGCCAAGAAACGCCCCGTGAGGTTGGAGAGCAGCGTGCGGAGACCCTCCGTGGGATAGGTCATATCGTAGAACGAGCCGGGGTCTCGATAGACTGGTGCTGCCTTCTCAGAGTTGTGGACGACAGTCGAGAGTTTCGCAGCGAACTGTTCCTCCTGGAGCGAGCCGTCTAAGACATCGTCTCGTGGCTGACAGCTCTCGAAAAGAGAGGGGTAGTTGCTACTCATCGATTTCCTCCGTGGATGATGAATCAGTTGCTGGTTTGGACACGATTACGAACTCATTCTCCGTACTGTTCTCGATAATCGCCTTGGCGATTCCCTTCGATTCGGCGACATCGACCTTGATGGCGTCCCCAACCTTTGCATCGAATTGGTCGAGTTCAGCCCCCGACAAATTCACCCGGCCCGATTGACCGGTGTTCTGTCCAATTGTCTTCTGAGTCATCTGATGTCTACATCACATAAGGGCGGCATTATAACCTTTACTTAGCCTAAACTAATTGTCATAGGGAAAGTTATTGGTTTTTAAAAGCGGGGTGATAATTACATAGTATTGATATATCTATATTGTAAGATGTATTCGAAGAAGCCGTAAAGTCCCTAATTAGTACTAAACCCGATGGTAATGATACGATATACGAAATCTTGCTCTGTTGAAATTATTTACTTCAGCCAAAATCCACTCTGTAAAATAACGCCGATGAGAAAGATGTGCCTGGTGTGGATCTAAGGACAGGGTCAAGGAAATATACAGTAACACCTGTAGACTCTGCGATGAAGAGATTGAACCTGGAGGAGAACCCCGGATATCCAATGATGTCCATGAACAATGCCAAGACGAAGTCTTAGAAATGTTCTGAATCAATTCTACCGACTACAGCGTAGCAAGACCTTTAAATACTGGAATTCCACTCCTACGTTAGAAGACGAAATGCCCGAGCGGAAGAACCAGCACTACGTACCCCAGCACTTCCTGAAGGAGTGGGCCACGGACAACGTAGTTAACGTCCTACCTCTCTCTGAGGGCGAAATCTTCCCCAACAGCATCAGGAATGTCTGTTCATGCGACTACTTCTACGGGAATCCTCCAAGGGTCGAAACCGAACTCGGCAAATTAGAAGGACATCATCACAGCCCTATCAAAAAGCTGCGTAACGGGGCCGACATTGGAGAACTCTCTGTCCAGGAGAACAAACTGCTTCTCTCATTCATTACGACTCAGCGCTCGAGGACCGAAGCCGAGCGAGAAGATATCCGGAGTGCGGAAGAGTTCATGCGTGACGCGGTCAAAAACGATATGGAACACGACCGCTACGAAGGCAGTGTCATCTGGGACTCTGACCTCACCGAGGAAGAAATGCAGGACTCGATGGTTGACGCCTCCCTTCTCGGAACACATCACTACATCATCACCCATGGAATCTTCGGCTACACAGGGATCCAGGATCTCGAAGCTGTAATGCTGTGCAACGTCACCGGAAGAGAGTTTATCATCTCCGACACACCGATGGTCCTTGACAATCCTCGCTACAAACCACGGTACGGAGCAGTACCGGCAGGGATCGGCAACAGAGGGCTTCAAATCTACTGCCCCATCGACCAGAACAGGATACTACTCCTCTACGACCCACAGATCTACAGGTTCAAAAGTAACTCCCGGAGACAGGTCCTAATCAAAGATTCAGATGTCGTCGACCAGATCAATCTAATCCAGTTCCACAACGCAGAGAACGCCGTAATATCCAGCTCCAGCAGCGAGGACTACATTCAAGGCCTACACGGCAGGATTGACGAAGTACGTCGGAGAGAAGAAATCACGATACCTCTGGAAACAGAATCCATGGAAACCGTAGAGGTAGAAAAGACTCCGGCCTACCAAGCACCAAAAATCTCTCCTGACATACCTGGCTGTACCACCATGACCCATCTCCGGTACGACAAAAGACGTCCCAGTTGCCAGGCACCGAAAGGCCAGAACCTGGCCCGCCGGATTTTCAACGAGATCGGATTTCCTGACGCAGCACTCATCTACGCAATCAGATTCTTCGAAGAACAGCTGAAACTATAGGTGGCACACTGAGTCTATGAGTGCTCGATAATCCGGTCGACACCGCTGTACTCATCGTCCAAGATTTCACGGCCCTTCTCCTCATCAATCCCAGCTGTCTCAAGCAGTACTGCAAGCACGATTATCCGTACAAGAATCTCGGCCCGGGCAATATCAGTAGTGGACAGCTCTTCAGCCAAGCTGTGGGCAATGGTATGCCGGACTCTCTTTATAATGCTCAGATTCGCCTCAATATCATACGACTCCGGGAACATGCCTTCGTGGCGGCCTGTAATATCCAGTAACCGATCACCGATAGATGGCTCATTCACAATACTACGGAACAAGTCTCTCGCCCTCTCCCAAACAGCCACCTTCGGCATCCTCTCCAAGGTAGTCTCCCGGAAACGCCGGTACACCTTCTTATTCATCGTCTTCTGCCGGTCAGGGAAGGCTCTCCGATGATAGGCCTCAAGAGCAAACATCATCGACATAAACTGGGTGTTGACGTACATGCTGTCGTTGTACCTGGTCCCGAAATAGTGGTCATGCAATCGCTCCACTGATCTCGAGCTCTCCAACCACTGTTCCACCACGTCTGCAAACTCGATATCTTGCAGAGTGAAATTCATCTGCATCGAGTGCGCATCGTTCTGTTCCCGGTAGTACGGAACGTTCCAGTGGGCCGAGTGCTTGGAGTCGCGATGGCCGAAACGGGCAGAGTACAGGTTGAGGAAAGTAGGGAACACAGCATCTCCAACTCCGAGAGTAATCAGGTTCTGGAGCGGGCTCACATACTCAGACAGGTACTCGCTGTACGTCAAGGGCTCATCAGAGTAGACGGTAAAATAGACCCGCCCTAGTTTGCCTTCGAAGGCAGAGGACATGTCCTCGTGCATGTTTAGAATGATATCTGCGTCGTCCGTCGAGAGAGATTTAGTGACGGCAGGCCCAACATCGATGTCGTGGTCGCCAGGCATGGAAACCCTTCTAACGCCGGTCCAGTTCTCCAGGTTGTTGAACGAGAAAGCGCACTTCCAGTACTCCGACTCGGTGTTGACTAATCCTCTCTTGATGACGGTCCCGTTCTCATATGATTCGGTGGTGAAGGCGACATCCTTTGCGCTCATGCTGTTGCCGGAATACATGCTGTTGAGGACGGTGACATACTCCCCCTCCGTCGTCACACCGAAGATGTTGACTGGGCCGTCCTCGGTTTCCACGTCGTCATTGTGCCTCTCGAACATTTCATAGAAGCTGCCAAGTAAATCCAGTTCGACACCATGTTCCGGTGAGAAAGTGAGTGTCCCTGCTACGGCTTCATCCGGGACAAGCTGTTCCTCCTCGTGCATCTCCTCTAACCACCACTTGCCCCCAACGTCTATACTGTCCATATCACGTTCTTCTGATGACGGTTCTAAAAATCCCGTGGAGAACGCACAGAATTCACGAAGCCAGAACTGCGGGGTAAAAGTTCTACTGCTTGGCCTTGGCAGAGATCAGGTATTCGTGATCGTCCCCCTCGAGAACTTTAACCTCGATATCTACCAAGTCCTGGGCATTCTCTAAGCGGTCAAGGGGTACATAGGTGGTGACGGTGTCGTGGCTGACGTGGATATCATCCCTCAACACGCCCTGCATATCGGCCAGTTCCTCAACAATACGGTTAGTCTCGATAGCCGAAGTCATATTACTTGACGGTACACAGGAATGTCCGGGGAGAACGCTCCGAACAACGGCTAAGTCGAAAGTTCGGTGCCGTCTGCCATTGTTTATAATGCCTGACAATATTCGTTTCTAAAGCTGATCTACGCCCGGAAGTTTCTGTTAGAAACAGGGGGCAGTATCTGAGACCGTCTTCATTGACCGACAACTACATGAAATCCCGGAGAGTCGTGTCGAGTGAAAGATGCCGTTCCGAGGCCTGCGGGACGGAGAAATCATTGTACCTGCCAGCGTCCTCAACCAGGAACCAGTAACCTGTCCCGAGTGCGGCGACACCATGTACGCCCGAGGCGGAGATCAAAAAGCACGCCACTTCTACCACGTCAAAAATTCCTCCGGGAACAATTGCTCCACCACCGCGTCGACCGGAGAATCACCTACCCACGCACGGTGTGTAGCACTCGCCGTCACAGCACTCAAAAACAAATTCAAATCCCAGGCCAAGCGGTACGGAGCAGAAATCACGTTAGACGTCTCCGACAGTGGCAGCGGAAACAAGACACGACAGGCCGACGCACTACTTGAGTTCATCGAAGAGAATCCGTTCTTCGGCAAAGGTCTCATCATCGAAGTACAGCACCGGCACCACGAGAAAGACATCAAATCCACGACCCACGACTACCTCTACTCTGGCTACTCCGTTGCCTGGCTCTCTTCCAGTGACTTCGGAAAAGAAGAACTGGATTATTCGGTTGTTGACCAAGCCTTCGCCAAGGAAGACAGAGCCGGATACAGCGTACGCAACTACTCAGCTAAACGGTTCATCGACTGCGAGAGCTACTACTACGGCGGAGAACACAACTGGGGGACCGTACCAGGATACGTCCTTACCTGCGAAGAAGACTACCAGATCTGTACCAGCCGCCCCTGCACACTACGCCGCCAATACGATGAAAATCGGGAGGAATACGTCTACCATCCTGATGTCGCACAACCTGACCTCCCGCTAAAAGTACTGAAAAACACATTAGTCGGTGTATCCACCATCACCAGTTTCGAAGAACCACTAAAACAAAGATACCACGACGCCGTCCTCGAAAAAGCACTGGCAGATAGGCCAGAAATCGGGGAATGTCTTGGGCCGAAAGGCTTCCACGAATGGCAAGGAACCCCGGAATCATTCTGGGGCGGAGCCGCTGACGTAGAACTCCGTTCCTGCCAACACTGCCCGGTCCACCTATTCACAGATCAACGCGGATACCCGGACGAACGCACAGACATCCTCTTCACCGAAAAACCGGACCCCGACTGGAACCTGATGGAGCTGGAAGCAGATCCTCGTCAATGCCAGAACCGAAGCCACGAGCACGGGTTCTGGTACGAACAATGCCCCGACTGCGGAGTCAAGAACCCATACTAAGAAATGGCCAGCGCTCTCTCAGAACCTACCTTTGAACCCAAAATCGCTTTCTCTGGAGCACCACACTGGCGAATATCGATATAGTAATATATGGTTTATATCTTTGAGTTCAGACATAATATGCGGTTTTAGGCTCTCTTGGGAGGTATTCTAGTGCTGTGAATCATTCCTGGTGAGGGGATTCTTCATGAGTGGTGAGATTCGCGAGGGGGGTTGAGGAATATCGGGTGGAATTGGATGGGAGCTAAACGGGCGATAGATGCTATTGTACGGGTTTTTATGGCGGTTTTGGTTATTCGTGGAATATCGAATGGCTTACATTCAACGATAACACTTTTTATCACTCTATCTGATTCATGTGTGCCACGCACCGCCGATCCCCGGTTCTAAAGGCCCAGACCCCAGGGGAGAGGCCGTAGATAACAGGTATCGTAGGAATTGTAGCCCGCTACAGTTCGAACCCGACGCCCATCTCCTCGAGAACCTCGGCAACGCCTTCAGGATTTCGCTGTGCGAAGATGTAGGCCGCTTCTCTGAGATCGAACTTCGAGACGTCTTCGTCAAGCTGTTCCTGAACGTTGGCTATCAACTGGCGTTCGCCCTCGTCGACGTGTTCTCGGACGAAGAACGTAATCCGAGACCGGTTCCATTGCGTTGACTCGCCGTTAGCCCGTCGGCGGGCGATGTACGGGATGTTCTGTGTCGTGGTTGCCGAGCTTGGTCCCTCTATCTCCGGGGGGGTTTGATCGGAGGCGTCACGTTCAGTAGGTTCTGA